>Ga0164318_10000615_pt1 | contig 28301 bp, 25 predicted proteins | sample GuaBasSedimGuay9_FD_113734 | JGI IMG/M metagenome (GOLD analysis project Ga0164318, IMG submission 113734) | Subseafloor sediment microbial communities from Guaymas Basin, Gulf of California, Mexico - Guay9, Core 4571-4, 0-3 cm | ecosystem: Environmental > Aquatic > Marine > Hydrothermal vents...
AAAGGATATTTTCTATCCGGGAAGGAGCAGGTGGAATTAGCTTCGAAGGACTTGTTTTTGCGGGTGCCGGCGCGGATACTTCCGCTCCCTTTCTTGCTGGTTCAACCTTTTTCTCAGGTAAAATATTGGCCGGTTTCTTTGGTTTAGGAATTGGTTCTTTTTCTTTGAGCGTTTCGAGAATCTTCTTTTTCTCATAATCGCTTAAATTGGAAAAAGGAGTTTTTCCTTCATCAGCTCTCAGGGATTTCAATTGAATGGCAAACGTGAAAGAAAAGCAGGAGATGAACAGGAACAGCAACAGCAGCCGAAAGGATCTTTTATTGGTCATAGATGATTTCCTCAAGTGATATGGATTTGTCGAACACCGTGGATCACCTCAAGTTGAATACCATTTTCAGCTTGGATTGCAAAGGGTTTAGATGGAAAAGAGAAAATAGCTCCGCTCCTTGGGTTACAGGCTCTGAACTCTGCAACCTATTATTTCCGCTCATCATTTTTTAGGTTTACAGTGTCTATTACTCTTGAATCCTATGGTTCGTTGTATGAACCAACCTCGACAGCAGCCCCTGTTCAGCAGTTACAGCGAGAACACTGTCAATCTTTTTCTTGAAATTTCTCATGTCTAGCGGTTTTTCCAGAAAAAGATCAGCCCCGCAGTCGAGAATTCGCTGCATGTTTTCTTTTGTGGGAAAACCTGAAATGGCAATGACTTTTATGCTTTCAGTATCTTTATTCTCCTTTAGGCGCCGGCAAACTTCAAATCCATCCATTTTCGGCATAAACAGGTCGAGAATCACCAGGTGTGGTTTCATTTCCACTATTTTCATCCCGGTTTCAAACCCATCTGACGCATATTCCACTTCATAACCACTACGGGTGAGCATTTCCCCTATTAATTTTCTGATATTGTCATCATCATCTGCAATAAGGATCTTTTTTGTGCGTGTCTGATTATTGGAATAAGGAAACATTTTTTTTTCGAGTATAAATGATTCCAAGTCTTTTCCAAGAATTCTGTAATGCCCGCCATGGGTTCGCGAGGCCTTCAGCTTCCCTGACGTCACCAGATTTCTCATTGTCCATCTGCTGACACCACAAAGCTCTGCAGCTTGTGGTATGGTAAAAATCTCTTGTTTCACTTTCTTCACAACCCTTCTTAGGGCAGGCTTGTTTAAAGTGGTGAATATGGTGAATCTGGTGATTATGGTGAGGACTTACTTTATCCCAAAATTCCTGTCAAGAAAAAACCGCGTCCGCTAATATGGTTATTCTGAGCATTGACACGCTTGTTCCTTTAGCCTATATTGCCCCAAGCATATCTCTTGTCAAGCTTTTTTGAAATGGAGCATAAATGCATGACACCCGGAAAGAATCACCTGTATTGTCTTGTTCTTTTTGTCGCCTTTTTTCTGGCCGGCCCCTCCTACGCACAAGTCTCGGTCAATGTTCCCATTGCCCACTGGAGTTACAATGCCGTTGAAAAGCTGACAAGCTTGGGTCTTATACAAAGCAGCATGCCGGGCACCAAGCCTTTTACGCGGCTGGAGATGGCCAGGCTTATACGGGAGGCCCGATCTGCGCTCGAACGTAATGCCTCCCGCAGCCGCTCCGGGGCGGGGGGTGCGGAGATTATCCAGGCAACGCTCGGACGGCTTGAAGCGGAGTTCAGCGCTGAACTGGATGAGCTTCGCGGCACGAGCAGGGTATCCACCTATATCAAGCCCATTGAGGATATGTATTTCCGCTATGTGGGATCAGACAATAATTTCTCCCTGGAAAATGACAAAGGGCAGACCTATGCAGACGGCACAAACCTGCGCGCCGGGTTTTCGTCCCATGGGGTCATTGCACGCCATCTTGCCTGGTATATCAATCCTGAATATCGTTATTCGAAAGAGCAATTCGGCGGAGATGATAATGACTTCACGATCCTTGAAGGATATGGAAAGCTGCAATTCTTCAACCTGGAACTGGAGGGAGGAAGGGACAGCCTGTGGTGGGGGCAGGGTTATCATGGCTCTCTGATCCTGACCGACAACGCCAAACCCTTTGACCTCATCAAACTTTCCAACCCCCGGCCTGTTGTTTTACCTTGGGTTTTGAAATACCTGGGGCTTTTCAAGTTCGCCGCCTTCTGGACCCGACTGGAACAGGACCGGTACATTCCTGATGCCGAATTCATGGGTCTCAGAGTTGACATCAAGCCATTTCCCTTCCTCAATATCGGCGCTTCAAGGACCATCATGCTGGGAGGAGAAGGCCCGCAAGCACCGAAAGGTATATCTGAATTGAGCGGACGCGACTGGATCCGGGTGCTTTCGGGAAGAAATATCGCGGGGGACCTTGATACAAACCAGATAGCAGGAGTTGATGCCAGGCTGCACTTTTGCACGCTGGACCGCTGGATTCCCGTGCTTAGGACCCTTGACATGTGGGGAGAGTTGTACGGGGAAGACCAGGCAGGGAAATTCCCCAGCAGAAATGGGTATGTTGTGGGGATGAAACTCGGCGATATCCTGCTTACCGGGAAAACTGACTTTGTCCTGGAATATGCAACGAACGTGGTAGCCGAACATCCGGGTGTCTGGTACACTCATCACGTTTATAGAACAGGATATCGGTATGATGAAAGAGTTATGGGGCACGATATGGGCGGCGAAGCCAGGGAGATCTTCGCGCGCCTGGAGCATTATCTTACCCCGGATCTCATTCTCGGCCTGAATTATAATGCCCAGGAAAAAGGAGCCCAGCACCAGTTTCAGGAGGAACGGGACAGGTATGATGTTGACCTTACATGGTATCGATCGCCTCAGATCTTTTTTCAAGGTGGTTACAGATTTGAATCAATAGAAAACAAAGATAATGTGGCCTCCGCGGACCAGGACAATCGAATTCTTTCCCTATCCATGACTTATAGCTTCTAGACTTCACCAGAATAATGGCCAAGCAGAAAAAAAGCATCTTTGTCTGTCAGAATTGCGGTTACCAGGCGCCCAAGTGGCTGGGCAGGTGTCCTGACTGCGGGGAGTGGAATACCCTGGTGGAGGAATTTCCCGCCGCGAGGCAGGAAAGGAAGAAAAGCGCTTCCGTTACGCCTCCGACTCCGGTCAAGGACATCTCCCTTGATCGCGACGCAAGATTGAAGACAGGGCTTAGGGAATTTGACCGCACCCTCGGCGGGGGATTGGTGCCGGGGTCCCTGGTGCTTATCGGAGGAGAACCCGGAATCGGGAAATCCACCCTGGTGCTTCAAGCCCTTGACCAACTCGCAGGACAGGGGTTTCGCGCGCTCTACCTATCGGGAGAAGAATCACCCCAGCAGATCAAGCTGCGGGCCGATCGCCTCTCTGCCTCATCGGAAGACCTCTTCGTAATGGCCGAAACCTGTGTGGAAGATGTCCTGGATACCCTTCAAGAAATGAAACCCCGCGTCCTTGCGGTGGATTCCATCCAGACCGTGTACACCGAAACCATTGCATCCGCCCCGGGGAGTGTAGGCCAAGTACGGGAAGTGGCTTCCCGTCTCATGGGGGTGGCAAAGACCACGGGAATGCCTGTTTTCCTGGTGGGACACGTGACAAAGGACGGCTCCATTGCCGGCCCGAAGGTCCTGGAACATCTGGTGGACACGGTCCTCTACTTTGAGGGGGATCGGGGGCACCTCTTCCGCATTCTCCGGTCCGTCAAGAACCGGTTCGGGTCCACCAATGAAATAGGTGTCTTCGAGATGAAAGAGACAGGGCTCGAGGAGGTAGGCAATCCTTCCCGCATCTTCCTGGAGGAACGGCCCGACGGAGTCTCAGGATCCGTGGTCATTCCCTGCCTGGAGGGCACCAGGCCGCTTCTGGTGGAAATCCAGGCGCTGGTTACATCGAGCCCGCTCGGCATGCCCAGGAGGACCGCCGTGGGAGTGGATCATCACCGCATCGCGCTCCTGGTGGCGGTGCTCGGGAAACGCATGGGCATGGAGCTTGGGGATCAGGATATCTTCGTAAATGTGGCCGGGGGTCTGAAGGTGGACGAACCTGCCGCAGATCTGGGAATCATCTCCGCCATGATGTCCAGTTTCCTGGACAGGCCGGTCCCCAGGGACGTGGTCCTTTTCGGGGAAGTCGGGCTTGCGGGAGAGATTCGCGGAGTAAGCCAGCCGGAACTCCGTATGCGGGAAGCGCAAAAGCTGGGGTTCTCGCGATGCATCCTGTCCGCCAGCAACCGCCAGGGGGCTCAGCTCCCCGGGAAAATGAAGGCAACAGGCGTTACCTCTATACAGGGGTTGTTTGAGGCGCTTTTTACCTAACCCGCATTTCTCACGGGCAATCTACTGTGGCGGCGGAGAGCCTCGCTACAAAGGCCTGTGAGAAAAGCGGGCTTAATTATTCGCGCCACTTCACCACGTCATCAAGAACCACTCTTTCAGACCTGGAACGGTTGATAGGGGCATCCGGGTCCTTGTATCCCACGGCGACCCCGATCACCACTTCCTTTTCTTCAGGAATGCTCAAGACATCTCGTATGTCGTCATCAAAGGCCGTTATCAGCCCGATGGGACACGTGCCAAGACCCAAGGCATGGGCGGCGAGGACAAGATAGCCCACCACAACACCGATGTCTGTCAGCCGTGCCTTTGAAAAAACAGAATCCAGGGTGATGATAATCGCTGTCGGGGCCCCATAGAAATTACAGCTCCCCTCGTTCACGAAATCCTGAAAATGCAGGGATTCCGGAAGATTCGGGAGCATTACGTTCAACAATCCACGCTGCCGTTCCCGGAAGTAGTCCGGGAGCGGCTTTTTTGCCCCCGGACCACAGGATATATTGCGCTCCTTCATCCGTTTAACCAGCAGGCGGCTCAACCGCTCCTTTTCCTCGCCTGAAACAACCGTGAATTCCCAGGGTTGCAGGTTAATGGCGGAGGGGGCCTGGGTGGCAAGCGACAGGAGTCTTTCAAGTGTCCCTCTTTCTACAGGTTTTTGGAGAAACCCTCGCGTGCTGCGCCTTTCTTTCATTGCTGCTAGTATGTCCATGTGCACCTGGTGAGATACTGCTTTTGTTTAACTACCTATTTCTTTTCCTTGAGGTTAAGGGTACGCTTGACCAGGTTCTTTTCATGCTCATAATCGATCACCCGTTGAAGCATGATCTTCTGTGCCATGACCGGACCGGCACCGTGCCAGGTAGCCACCCCGTGCTGTCCCGCAGTCCAGTTCTGCAGGAGCTTGTGCACCTTCATAATATTTTCCGTGGGCTCATCTGAGCCAAAACTCAAGAACTCTTCAACGTAATCCTTAACCTCCGGGTTTTTCAGTTCCTTCAGGGACGGCATGGTGACAATAAGCCCCCCGCCAATATCTCCCGCCAGGGCAAGAAGCCGCCAGAAGGCATTGCAGATGTTCAATTTTGACACGTTTCCCATGAGTTCGTCAGGGAGGAACACCCCGGACCCTTCCGGTTCTTCAGCCCCTTTGTTCGCGGCCGCCAGCCCGCAGGCCCTGCCTGTTTCCCGGAGCACAACCATTTCCATGAGCTGTTCATTGATATGGGTCGCTTTCTCCAGACCTTTATACTCCTGCACCAGCTTGCAGGCCCCGATGACCTGGTTCATAAATCCCACCTTGCAGGTCCCGCCGCAGGTCATGCGGTGGGTCTTGGCGAAACGGCTCACCAGCTTGACCGAGTAAGGATATTCGCCGCAATGGAAAACACGCTCCCAGGGCACAAACACATCATCAAAAATCACCATGGAAGTCTCACGCTGGCCGAATACGGGATTGCCAAGTTCTTCCAGATCATCAGCGAGTTCCCGTTCAGCCGAGTACGGGGAATACTGGCAAATATAGGTGATGCCCTTGGTATCCGTAGGGATGGCAAAGGCCACCGCGTAATCCTCTTCTCCCTCGAAGTGGGCGGCCTGGGGCAGAACTGCAAGTTCATGACTGGCATAGGCCCCGCTGATATTGATCTTCGCCCCCCTGACCACAATTCCCTCCTTGTTCTTATCCACAACCTTCAGCGAAAGGTAGGGATCAGGCCAGTTCAAGGTCTTCTTGCTCCTGCTTCCCCTGGGTTCAGTCAGTGCACCTGCAACAGAGAGATCCTTCCGCTGGACCATCTTGAGATATTCCAGGAATCGCGGGTGGTATTCGGTTCCGAGATCCCTGTCCATTTCCCAGGTTGTGCTGGCCAGAGAGTGGAAGGCATCGTATCCAACGCACCGGTAAATGCAGGTTCCCAGGTTCTCCGCGGTAAACGTTCCCGCCTCGGCTTTTTTTACCAGGTCCTCATTACTCCTGCTTACATGGGTGTAGCGGTTTACTACGTCATCAATAAGAGGGGAATAGCACGTGAGAATATCCTTGTACCGGGGATCAAGGGCCCAATCGTAGCTCGCCTTGTTGGCCTCGATTACAGTCCGTGTATTGGGGTTTTCAAAAAGATTGTCCACCTGCTTTCCATTCATGAAGATTCTCGGCTTCAGCTGTTTTACGCTTTCTTCGAACTGCTCCGGTGTCATTAGTGCCATGCTGTTCCCTCCTTGATCTCGAACAAACTATCTCATTTATGGATGGCCACTAGATAGATAATATGAAACATTTCTATCTCATCTCACTTAGTAAATGGAAAAACTACTCCTTTTTCCTACCGACGCTCGAGCGAAAACCTATAACTTCATAGCCGTTCTGCCACAAAAAAGCAATAACTTCCTCCGGCAGCAGGGCCTTGGTAGCAAGGATGCGCTGGCCTTTTGCATCCTTGAATGAAATGCCCTGCAGCGTAAGCTCAATGTTTCGCGAGCGGTCCCGCTTGCAGGCCAGAAAGGAATGGGGGCCCGGGTCGAATGGCACTCCCAGAAAGCTCAACGTCCTGGTGAGGATTTCAAGGGGGTCCTTCACCCCATGAAGTGACAGCACCTTGAATCCGTGTTCTTTCAGAAAAATCACCATCTTCTTTCCCAGGCCCGAGAAATCTATAACAGCGTTCGCCCCCCTTGCTTTTAAATAAAAATCCGCCTTTATGAGAAGCTTCACTCCAGCGGCTTCACTCTGGTAGACCGGGATATCCAGGGACCTGGTAAATTTCTGTCCCAACCGGTGCAAAAGCATCTCAGTACGTTCCAGAGGGTCATCAGGGACCTTGACCAGATCCGGCTTTGACTCCCCCTCCTCTGGAAAACTGTCTCCTGCCGGGTAGTCAATGACCTTGATTCCCAATCCATCGAGGTAGTCCTGGATCATCCATGGCACTGCCGGCATGTACGGTTCCCGCAGTGTAAGGACCGCAGTGGTGGGCCCTTTTCCCGAGGAAGCCAACGACACCGGAAGGATCCAGTCCCCCGTAATGCGAAGACGAATAGCACCCCCAAATTGCAGTGGATGCTTGGTTCCGTCACTGTCCTTGAACGCGCAGGCTCGAAATATCCGCGTGAGAACTGATCGAAGGTCATCCTTGGCGGTGACATGTACTATCCTGTAGATATCCCAGTTAGATTGAATCAGGTCAGATACCCTCGCGGGGAGATCGTTGTACAGGTCGACGATGACCCTGTTCCCGGTGGGAGCGTTCAACACGGGAAAAGACTCGGCCCTGAGGTTGATCTGGCCCCCCGTACTCAACGGAATAAAGTGCTGCCCCGTTCGAATCCAATCCATGCCCAGTTCTGAAAACACCTGAGCCAGGCCGGTGGCCAGGGGGCTGATTTTCTCTTTTTGCGGTCTCTGTTTTTTCTCTTGGAATCGTTCCGGGATAATGGGCTTCCGTACCAGTTCCGGCGAATAAATGGGCAGCTTGATACGCTGGCCCGGCAAGATCACATTGACGTTTTTGATGTTCGGGTTGAGTTTTTTGACCAGTGACAGGTATTCACCATACAGCTTCTTTGCAGGGATACCATAACGCCCTTCAATGACTCGCGTCAATGCATCCCCGGGTTGCACCGTGTAATTTTCTACTTTAATATTTTTCAGGTCTTCCAGATTTATCTTTTTCTCGGTCCACAGTCTCCTTCCCTCACCGCCTGCAACCGGGACAATCCTCAGGGGGATCAGGACTCGCTGACCAGGATGAATGAGGTCCAGGTTCCCAAGCGCAGGGTTCAATTCCCTGAGTACGGAAAGCACTTCTCCGACCTTTCCCATTTTCAGGAGTCTTTTCTTCCTGAGGATCTGCCAGAGATGTTCACCCTTGCCCACCACATAGGGTGTCACGAGCACCTTTTTATCCCCCACTTTTTGAATCTTTCCCTGCTCCAGACCAGCCGACTTGGTAAGGGAAATGGCATAGGTCTTTTCACCCTTTTCAGCCACGGCAGGTGTCAGCGCCCACGAGAACAGCAATACAATAAAGATCAAAAAAAACCCTTTACGCTGCTCGATAATTGGCATAGTCTCCTCCGGGATTATTGAGGGCAGGTCGTATCTTAGCCCACATTCTAGGAAAATACATAATAACAGGCCACTGTCAATGGAAAAAAACCCTGCGACCTCCTCGCGATCACCGGACAGAGAGTCAGGGGACTTTTCCTCTGGGGCAACATGGGGATTATTGAGTTGAATTGGTACAATATATTGGTACTTATAGATTTACTGAACACACCATCTGGTATTTTCCCTTTACAAAGAGGAAGGAATTTGGTAAGAAGGGAAGGCTGAAGGCTGAAGGCTGAAGGCTGAAGGCTGAAGGCTAAAGGCTGAAGGCTAAAGGCTGAAGGCTAAAGGTGAAAGGCGAAAGGTGTATTTCATGAAAATAAAAAGGCTTACCATTATCGGTTTCAAATCGTTCATGGATAAGCTCGCCATAGATTTCCCTGAAGGTATCAGTGCGATTGTGGGCCCCAACGGCTGCGGCAAGAGCAACATCGTTGATGCCATACGGTGGTGTCTTGGAGAACAGAGCCCCAAGCAGCTTCGGGGCCGCCAGATGGAAGACGTCATATTTGGGGGAGCGGGCGGGTACAAGCCGCTCGGCATGGCGGAAGTTTCCATTCTCTTTGAAAACGGCAACGGCCATCTTCCAGGCATGTTCTCACAGTCCCCTGAAATCTCCGTGACCAGGCGGCTTTATCGTTCCGGGGAGAGTGAATACCGTATCAATAATAGTCCCTGCCGTCTCAAGGATATCCAGGAGCTTTTCATGGATACGGGCCTGGGCAACAGGGCCTATTCCATTATTGGACAGGGTCGAATCGGTGCCATCCTTGAGCAACGGCCGGAGGAAACCCGGGTTATGCTCGAGGAAGCCGCCGGGATTACCAAGTATCGGAAAAAGGTGGAAATCTCCCAGAGGAAAATGGCGCAAACCGAGGCAAACCTCCAGAGAGTGGAAGACATCCTCGGGGAAATTCAGCGGCAGATGAGATCATTGAAGCGCCAGGCGGGCAAGGCCAAACGGTACAAGGCTATTTCGGAAGAAATCAGACGGCTGGAGCTCGTGTTGAGCGCGAACGGTTTTCATCAATTGAGGGAGGCCTCTGGGGACCGGAAAAAATCTACTGAAGCACTCCTCCAGAGAGAACTCGAAAAGGCCACTGACCTCTCTACCCGCGAGGCCGGGCTGGAATCCCTGGGCATGGAACTGGATGAAAAAGACCGGGCTCTTTCAGAACTCAGGAGCAGCTACGAACGTCTCCTGGAACGGGCGCACAAGAAGGAATCAAGGATAGAGGCCCTTTCAGGCGAAATAAAGATGAAAGAAGAGCTGGAGCAGCGTCTTCTATCCGAAAAGGCCCGCATGGAGGATCGTCTCCAGCATCTGAAGGAAGAGCGGGACGGTATTGATGCGCGATTGACAGATTTGGAAAAAGATTTCCTTGAACTCCAGGGGAATATCACCGTTGTTGAACAACGATGCGTTTCCAAACACAAAATACTCGGTGAGGTCAGGGAAGAATACGAAAGGGCGAAAACCGCCCTTACCAGGGACCTCAATGAAGAAACAGGCCTGAGCCATGAATCACAAGTCCTGAACAAATTGCTGGGTACCGTGAGTGACGGACGAACACGCCTCGAGCAAGAACACGAAGACGTGAAGGCCAAGATGGGAAAAACGCTCGAGGTCTCCCAGAGGAAAATGGAAGAACGGGAAGCGCTTCATGATCGGCTGCAGGACTTGACTGAGGCCATTGACGAACAGGCCAGGGAATGCGAAGCGCTTGCGCAGCGCAAAGCAAAACTGCAGTCCGAACTCCAGACTGCTGAAAAGGAATTGAGCGTTTGCCAGACCCGCCTCTCAAGCCTTGAAACAATAACTTCCAACTTTGAGGGATTCCAGCAGGGTGTGCGCACGATAATGAAGGCCAAAGACCTGGATGTTTCCCGACGGGGAAAAATCATGGGACTCGTGGCCGATGTGATGCGCGTAGATTCCCGGTATGAAACCGCCGTGGAGGCGGTCCTTGCCGATCAGCTCCAGTATGTAATCGTGGAGACCCAGGACGATGGAAAGTATGCCATTGATTATCTCAAAGGCAAGGCAAAAGGCAGGAGCAGTTTTATTCCCCTGAAAGAACTGAACCGGAACGGCCATGCTCCTGATCATACACCCTACCCTCTTCTTCGCGACTTGATAGACGTGCCTGAAAACTACCGTTCTCTTGTCAATACCCTTCTTTCCGACACCATGGTCGTGGACACCCTGGATGAAGCGCTTTCTGCCTGGCGTGGAAACGGCAGGAACCAATGTCTCGTGACCCTGGAAGGGGATATGGTAGATCAGCGAGGGATTATCAGCGGCGGGAAACTATCCCGTGCGGGGATCGGGATCCTTTCCCGGAAGCGAGAACTGGCTGAACTCAAAGAAAAAGGAAAGCATCTTGAAAGCGAGGTCACCCGGCTGCAGGAAAAACTGGCCCGGATAAATGAAAAGGGGCTCCGCGAGAAGCGCGCCCTGGAAGATCAGAAAGAGGAAAAATGGTCCTGTCAGGATGAAATCGGCGAAGTGGACAAGACTATCTTTCGATTGAGCCAGGAGCTTGACAACCTGGAAAGATTATCCGAGAGAATCACCCAGGAATTAGAGACGAAGGACCGCGAAGAAAAAAAACAGCGGGAAAGGCTTTCAGAGATCGAGAAAGCTATTTCGCAGTGCAAGGTGAGGCGAGAAGAAGAGGAGGTATGGATCCAGCAAAGGGAAGTTGAACTCCGGAAACACGAAAAGGAATACGATACCACCAGGGAAGAACTGAATACCCTGAAAACCGACTATCGGATTCTCGAGGAAGAAAAACGCGGCTTGCTCCGAGAAAAGGAAAGACTCATCCAATATGCCCAAGAATCAGGGGAACGAATAGAACAGATCAAGCGGGACATAGCGGAGGGGCGCAAGGTGTGCGAGGCCTGTGACGTGAAGAGGCAAACCCTTCAGCAGGAACGGTTCATCCTCTCCGAAGAACTCAAGACATCCCAGGAAACCCTGAACCTGGCGGAAAGGGAACGGCAGGAAGTTCAAGCCCGTATGCGGGAAGTGGAACAGGAAACCAGGGGCGTCCGTGATGAAATCAGGGAACTCAGAGAAGAAATCAACCGCGCCAGGATGGAAGAATCCGAAATTCGCTTCAAAATGGATGGTCTTGTAAAACAGGTCCAGGAACGATTTAATCTGAACCTCTCTGAAATCTACGAGGAATACCTGGACGATGATTTTTCCGCATCCGATCGGGAACGGGAACTGAATCAAAAAAGGGAATTGCGGGCCCGTCTCGGAGAAGTGAACCTGACGGCTATCAAGGAACACGAAGCCCTGAAGGAACGGTTCGAATTTATCAAGAAGCAGAAAGAGGACCTTCTTGCGTCAATCGAAACGCTGCGGAAAACCATACGCAAGATCAACAAAACCTCCCTTGAAAAATTCGGAGAGACCTTTCAGCTGGTGGACAAGAAACTGAAGGAAATTTTCCCGATCCTTTTTAGCGGCGGCACTGCATCCCTGAAGCTCACGGACGAGGACCATCCTCTTGAAAGCGGCGTGCTTGTTGAGGTGCGTCCTCCCGGAAAAAGACTGAGCCACATGGGGCTTCTTTCCGGGGGTGAAAAAGCCCTGGTGGCCATGGCCCTCCTCTTTGCCATCTACATGATCAAACCAAGCCCGTTCTGTCTCCTTGATGAGGTTGATGCGCCGCTGGACGAGGCGAATATCGATCGGTTCAATGACCTTCTCAAGGACATCAGCCGGTATTCCCAGATCATCATGGTCACCCACAACCGGCGCACCATGGAAATCGCGGACCGCCTCTATGGCGTCACCATGGAGCAGAAGGGGGTTTCCAAGATTGTGTCAGTGGATCTGAACGCAAGAAAGGCTGACAACCCCCAGCTCCTCGCGGATTTTCCGGCAAGTGGTGCTCAGCCACCCTCCAGGATGGCACTGCAGTAACAGGAACTCGACACGGTTGAACGAATGCGCGGGAGAAGCATCGCGAATGGTATGGTTTAAAAAGAAAGAAGAAGAAAAAAAAGAACAGGAAGCCCCGGAAACAGGCTTTTTCAAACGGTTGCGCACGGGCCTTTCCAAAACCAGGGATTCCTTTACCGGACGCCTTGACCGGCTCTTCCTGGGAAAGAAGGAAATCACGCCTGAACTCTTGGACGAACTGGAAGAGATCCTTTTTACGTCGGATATCGGCGTAACCACTACCCAGGAACTGATCGACTCGGTTCGGGAAAAAGTCGCCAGGAAGGAATTACAGGATCCTGAAAAGCTGAAAACCGCCCTCCGGGAACACATCTTCTCGTTCCTGGAAGTTCCCGAACAGGAGGCACCTTCACTCACACCGGGACAACCGCTGGTTATCATGGTCGTTGGGGTGAACGGCGTAGGAAAGACCACAACGATTGCCAAGGTGGCGCACCTCTTCAAAGAACAGGGAAAAGAGGTCATGCTTGTTGCTGCGGACACGTTCCGCGCCGCTGCAGTTGAGCAATTGGGAGTCTGGGGGGAAAGAATCGGGGTGGAAGTTATCAAACAAAAAACCGGTGCGGATCCATCAGCAGTGGTATTTGATGCCGTGAGCGCCGCCATGTCCAGGAAGGTGGACGTGGTGCTAATTGATACAGCCGGCAGGCTCCATACCAAGCGAAACCTGATGGACGAGCTCAAAAAGATTTATCGCGTGGCCGGCAAAAAAATGCCAGGGGCGCCTCACCAGGTCTGGCTTGTGCTTGATGCCACCACCGGTCAAAACGCCATTTCCCAGGCAGAAATATTTCATAAGGAGCTCGGCGTCACCCATATTATCCTGACAAAGCTCGACGGTACCGCCAAGGGAGGCATTGTGGTCGGCATCTCCCACCAGTTGCAACTGCCCATCAAATTCATCGGCATCGGGGAAAAGATGGATGACCTGCGGCCCTTCGACGGGGCAGCTTTTGTCCAGGCCATCTTTGATTAGCAAACAGGTTACAGGGCACGCATCCATTCGGGCCGCAGATCAATCTTTCCGCTGAGAGCTCCATCAATAAGGTCCAGTGCCTCCTGCTTGCCCTTGGGCAGCCGCGCCTTCACCGGAAGATAATTGGACGCGTGGTTTGAAAAGAAGAGCCCCCTGCTCAAATTGGTATTCGCGAGCATCTCCCTGAGCTCCACAAGAAATCCCCGTTGGTCGGGCAGGACAAATTTTCCCTGCTCATACTCCTCGTGAAGGGGCGTACCGGGGATGAGCATGAGTGTAAGCGCACCCACATAGTTGGGATCCATGGCGCTGAGCAGCCGGCCGGTGGCCCTCGCATGTTCCAGTGATCGATCTTTTCCCGCTATTCCGAGCAGAACAGTCACGGAGAGCTTGATGCCCGCTTCCCGTACTTTTCTTCCCATTTTAATGAGATTTTCAGCGTTCGTCCCCTTGCGGATCTTCTTGAGCGTTTCATCGTCGCCGCTTTCAACACCCAAGTAAAGGATTCCCAGACCATTCTCGTGCAGGGTCTTGAGCTCATCGAGTGACTTCATCTTGATGCTCTTGGCATTTGCGTAAGCCCCAACCCTATTGACCCAGGGCAGATGTTCCTTTATTTGATCCAAGATCCACATGAGACGTTTCTGCGGAATAATAAGGGAATCCCCATCCATCAGGAAAACCCTGTCCTGTCTTTTCATGTATTTGGAGGCAAAGAGGATGTCGCCCAGGATGATCTTGTCATCCTTGATCCGGAATCGTTCTCCCTTGTATGTACCACAAAAGGTGCACTTGTTGTGAGAACATCCCACCGTAACCTGCAGCAGGATGCTGTACGCCTCACTCGGCGGGCGAATGCAGTTGCCTTCATAGTGCATGCCATCACTTTCCACAGCACAATCCATAACTATACCTTTTCCCCTGTTGAATCAGGCCTTGGCTTCTTTTTTCTTCTTCTTTTTCTGTTGGCGTTTGCTCACTTCCTGCCCTTCCTGCTTTGCCTTGCCCTTCTTGCCCTTCTCTGTTTTGGGAGCATTCGCTTTCTCGGCCTTCTTCCTGGCCATTTCCTCTGCCTTTGTCTCAAGGGAGCTGATGGCCTTCAATCGCGCGTCGGTCTCCCTGAGATATGCCCGGATCTTTTTCACTGCCGGATCTTTTGCGGCCTTCTTGGGATCCACCCCTTTTTCGGCGAGTGCTCCCAATCTCTGTTCCAGTTTCGTTTCCCAATACGTTTTCTGTTCAATTCGCGCTTCTTTGCTTTTGGACGTCATGTTCCTTTCTTCTCCTCTCAAAATAGTCGCTTCCTGCAGCGTGCTGCAGGACATCACGATTTAGTCCTCCGGTTCCACCCACACGATATTCACCTTATTCAAGACAAGCACTTTTCCGGCGCCATCCCGGTGCGTTGCATCAGTCACCACGATAAACGGCTTATCGGACTTGGTAAACAGGTCCGATACTCGCTCCTGCAACCCCAGGTTTACCCTGCCGCGAATGGTGGATCCGTCCGTGGTCCTCACCGTGATATTCCGGTACTCCTTCTTAAACTGCTTCCCCGCCGTCGTCATAATACCTCCCCTATCGCCCGGATTACTTTCTTATGGTTTGTCATTGGACCATTTGGATTTCATGTGACATTTCTTTATTTCCGGTTTATCCGGATTAGGGCTTGTCATCTCTGGAAACAATACAATAATATCATTTACGCAGGCAAACACCTGGATAGCTATTCATATTACATAAAAACAACAAAAGAGGCAATGGTCTCGTGACTGCAAAACCGGGACGTGCTCAAAAAATACAACAATGAAGCCCACATACCTTTCCCTTAAACCCTTGATCCGATGGCACGAAGTGGAACATCCGGTACAATGGAGCCGGTTCTTTCCCAATGCTTCGCGATTGCATGTGGAGATCGGGTTCGGCCTTGGCGATTTCCTGATCAAACAGGCCCAAGAACATCCTGATTGGGGCATTATCGGTCTTGAAATGGCCTGGATTTCCATCCGTCGAACGCTTCGTAAGATCGCCCTCGCCGGGGTAACAAATGTGAGACTCGTCCAAATAGACGCACGTCAGGCCTTTCAGAGGCTGTTCGCCGATCAATCAGTCACCAGCATTGACAGCCTTTTTCCCTGTCCATGGCCAAAAATGCGGCACCTGAAGCACCGCCTGTTTTCCCGCGATTTTCTCCAATCCGTCAATAGCAGGCTTGTTCCAGGAGGTGCGGTCAGAATCGTCACGGATCACAAGGATTATTTTGAATGGATGTGTGAACAGGCAGCACAAAACGGATTCATCCTCTTTTCAAATAAAATAACACCCCAGTTTGCCACGAAGTATGAACGGAAGTGGTTGGACCTGGGGGTTGACCGTTTTTTTGAACTCCGTCTTGTCAAGAAGGAACACATCTCTGTTCCCTTGAAGGAGGATAAAGCATTGAAGACACACCGCGTGGCCCATTTCAACCATGAACGCTTATTTCCAACCGGATGCAGGGATGATATCGTTGTGGATTTCAAGGACTACCTCTTTGATCCGCTGCGGCAGAAAGGGATGGTCCGGGCCGTAGTCCTGGAAGGCGAGTTTAAACAAGATTTCTGGGTTGAAATCCAGAAGAGGGAAAATTACTGGCACATCCATCCCGCAAAGGGATGCGGCATCATCCCAAGTGCGGGTATCCAGCGAACGCTTGACCTGGTAAAACAAGCCGCCGATCAATCAATCGGATTTTCCAGGTAGCGCTTTATCAATTTGTAATCTTTCTCAGCAATTTCCGCAAATTTCACACCCATCCCGGACGGCTTCTCAGGAGTACTGGATTCCCTTTTCCGGGACCAGACGACCTCGCACTTGATCCGCATGGTTTTCTCAACACCGGGCAGATGGAGTTTCAACTGAAACTGACGCCCCGGCCCCAGGGGATTCTCCGTCTTGATAAAAAGCCCGCCCACACTGATATTACCGGTATAGGCCCTGATAAACGCTTCGCGATCCTTGAACGAAAGGCTCAGGGCCTTTGGAATCCTTGCCTCGGTCCTCGTCGTGTATTCGCACGCTCGTTCAAGCATTTTCTTGAACCGATACGTGATAGACACGAGTATAGTCCTGAACTGAGCCGAAAGCTTGTTGAATTCCTTGTCCAGAAATTCGCGGTCAATAATCCCGAGCGTCGTCACTCCCTGGGCGCGTGCAGTTGCAGTTCTCTTGATCCCACCGATAAAGCCGAGTTCCCCGAACACTTCCCCTTCCTTCAGGATCTCGATAATGTATTTTTCACCGCCCACGGTCTTGGAGATCTCAACGCTCCCGGAAATTATGATATACACCCAATCGCCGGAACTTCCTTCTTTGAAGATGATCTGCCCATCATTATAGGTCTCTTCTATTGCGATATTATACATGCCGCTTTTTTCCACGACGTCCTCCATTTCTCTGCTTTCTGGAAACCTCACCCTTCAGCCGGACCACAGTTGCTCCCCAGCTCGATGTACCTGCATCAAGCCCAAATGTTGCCACCCGCGGGTGTTTTTCCAAGAGCGTGTGGACCTGTCTTCTCAACACGCCTTTCCCCTTCCCATGAATGATCCGGACTTCAAGGATACCTTTCTCCTGGCAAGCCCGCAGGTATTCCTGAACCACAGAAGAGACATCTCGTGGCGAAAAGGTGTGCAAATCAAGCACCCCATTCACCGGGACGGAAACCGGCTCCTGGTCATGGCTCTCATTCATATCCTTTCCACGGACACCTGGTCACCAAAATGGGCAGCCAATTCCTCCTGCAATTTTTCGTATGCTTCTTCCGATTCCAGTTCTACCGCCAAGTCCCGTTCGTCGAGGACCTTGAGCAACCCGAATTTCTTCACAACCTGGATTACCTCTTTTACATCCGTTGTGACCCAACCCTTCATCCTCAAAACCAGCTCTTCACCTTTGAATGCCCGTTCAATGGTGAGGTCAACCTCTCTTCTCTTGGCCTCCCAGCCGATGACCGCCGGTTTTACAATAACTGGAGTCACCGGATCGTGCATGGCCGCACAGGTGAACCAGAGTTTTGCTCTAATCATGGTTTGAATTTCCTTTCACTCCGTAAACTTTACCTTCGGTGCTTCCTGCCGTTCTTTCGGTACCTGGAAAAAAGTCGCTTTTTTGAAACCGAACATCCCGGCTATAATGTTGGTGGGAAAAGTTCTGATCTTGGTATTGTACACCCTGACCGTCTCGTTATAGCGCCGGCGTTCAACCGCGATCCGGTTTTCCGTCCCGGCCAGTTCGTCCTGCAGCCGGATAAAATTGGTATTGGCCTTGAGTTCCGGGTATCGCTCCACCACCACAAGCAACCTGGCCAACGCGGAGGAAAGCTGATTGTTTGCCTGGATCTTCTCATCCAGGTTCTTGGCACTTCCAACGCGTGATCGCGCTTCAGTAACCTTCACGAATACCTCTTTTTCATGCCGCGCATATCCCTTGACGGTCTCCACATAATTGGGGATGAGGTCATATCGGCGCTGCAGTTGATTTTCCACTTGTGCCCAGGCCGCCTTGACCCCTTCGTCCATGGTTACCAGGCTGTTATAGGTCCCCTTGAGATAGAGGAGCGGAATCAGCACAATAAGGACCAGGATACCCAGTATAATAAGTACCGTCTTGACCGTTTTACTCATATCTTTTTCCTCCTATTCTTCCATGCGGTCCACGAGCAGTGCGAGCGTGCGTACAATACCGATATACTGTTTAAAAAGCCTCTGCAATGAACTTTCATCAGGTTTGAACTGTCCTTCCCTGATAGCCAGAATTTTTTCAAACACATTGGATTCCAGACCGAACGTATCAGAACCTATCCTGATCACTTCCCGTTTTTCCAGCGGCACTTTCTTCCCCTTCAGGTGCAGGAGACCTTCAAAAATGGCCAGAAATGCGGGTATGGATCGAACCGCTATCTCTTTTAGTGCGCTTCCCCGTCCCTCGCTTTCCAGGTACGCGTGCCTGAGAAGCAGAAGCTTGCCCTTGATTTCCCGTTCACACTGAAGACGCAGCTGTTCCCGGTCAAAATGCAGATATTCAAAGATATCTTTCCCGTAGACAACCCTGTGCCGTCTCTGAAATCCCAGGTATTCGATTGGATAGACGTCAAGGGAGCTGCCCAGATACTCTTCAGTCAAAAACAACGGCACATCCACCCGCCTTTTCCGCCATTTTTTCACCAGGGGAAAGGCCTTATCCAGGTTTTCAATGCCGTTTTCAGTAAGCACGATCATGAAATTGAGATCAGACTTGCCTGGCCTGTAGTCGGGTGTGGCACCGCTCCCGTAAAGGACAATGCTCACCAGGTCATCACCATAACTTTCTTTGTAATCATTGGTAAATTCTTCGAAAATCTCTTTTGGATCTTTTGGTGTCTTTGCCATACTAAAACCCTCCCCCGGCACCGCCTCCGCCACTCATTCCGCCGCCAAAGCCTCCGAAACCTCCACCAAAGCCTCCGAAGCTGTCTCCCATTCCTCCTCCGCCGCTATATCCTCTGCCCCCACCCAGAAAAAAGGGAAGGAAAAAAAGCCATGACCCGCCCCGGCGCCTCGGCAAGAACATGAAAATGATAATAAAGATAAGGAATGGGAGATAGGAAAAATTGGACCTTTTCTTTTTTACTCGACGCGGAGCAGCTGTACCGGTCAATCGGATACCCGCATCCTTCGCGATTACCTGTGCCACGGCCATGGTGCCGTTCAGGATGCCGTCCCCGAACCTGTTCTTCCGCAAGTAGGGAATCATGTATTGGTCCCGAATCTCTCCCACAAGTCCGTCAGGGAGAATTCCCTCCACCCCGTAGCCCGTCTCGATACGCATCTTTCTCTCTTTGACCGTGACAAAAATGAGGACACCCTTGTCCTCGCCCTTTTTCCCGATGCCCCACGCGCTGTACAGTCGGTTGGCATAGTCATTGTATTCTGCCCCGCCGATGTCCGGCATGGTCACCACCACGATGGCCGTTCCCGCCTTCTGAAGGACTTCACGGCACAAGGCGGTGATCTTTTGTTCATAGTCCGACGGAATTACCCCGGCAAAATCATTTACAAGGCCCCGCGGCTTCGGAAAAGGGCGTTCGGCAACAGCAGTGGCGGCGGCACAAAACAGGGTCACCAGAAAAATGAGGACAGCGGTAAATCGTATGCGCCTGTATGAATAAAGTAATGTTTTCATATGGTTTTTCCTTTTATTCCTGGCCCGGCAAATGCGGCTTGCTCATTGGGTTGCGCTCTTTCCCGCAGAACCGGGAATCTTGATTCCGGATAAGCCCTAAACCCGTATATTTCACGGGCAATCTCCTGTGGCGGAGGGATAGCTCATTTGTCGTCCTCAGATCGAAGTGGACGGATCCTGCAGGAAATACCCTTGAGATCAGGCGTCCCAAACTCCTTTCCCAACGACCTGGTCGTGGTCAGCATATTAAAATTGGAGGTTTTCCACCCAAAGAGTTCCTGCTCTTCCTGTTCCGGGAACCACCAGCCGTAAGCGGCGTAGACCATTCGCGGATGGACGTCCTCGTTGATATAGACCTCCTGGATAATGCTTCCGTTTTCCGTTTCGATTTCTACCTGATCGCCTTCACTGATACCGTATTTGGCAGCCGTATCCGGGTGTATCTGCACCAGCGGGCCCCCCTCCCGCTCTCGAAGTCCTTCTACCCAACGATAGGAGGAATGGAGATACAAGGGACTCTTGGCGCTGGTCAAGACCAAGGGAAACTCGTCATTTTTTTCTTGCAAGAATTCAGCCACCGGCAACGGGGAAAGACCGAATTTTTCGGCCGTGCTGAGCACAAGTTCTACTTTTCCTGTGGGGGTCTTGAATCCTTTCTCCAGGTATTTTCTGTACCGATCTTCTCCTTTCAGGTACCCCTTCTCAACAAACTGGTCGAATTTTATTCCCGAGGGAGCCAGCACGTCTTCCAAAAACGCCTCATAGTCCTCGTGCCAGTATTCGGGAGACGTCATCTCCCTTCCCAATTCATTGAGAATGTCTATATCAGGACGACATTCCCCGGCAGGCTCAACCACCTTCGGCCTCGCAAGAATATATCCGTGTCCCAGGCCATAGTGTCCGATGTCGTTGAATTCAAACTGGGTCGCGGCCGGAAGAACCACATCCGCCAGGGCGGCCGTCGGCGTCATGAAAATATCCGATACCGCCAAGAACTCCAATTTCATAAGTGTTTCATAGGTTTTTCGGCTGTCCGCATAGGTAATAAGAGGGTTGGTGCATTGCATGTAGGCACCCCTGACCGGGTAGGGTATCTCCTCCAGGACTGCCGTTCTGAAATAGGCCGGGGGGACCGTCATGAGTCTCGGAATGGTGTGATGGTGGGCATGGATCATCTCTTTGCGTTTGTCCGGGATGAGATCCGCCCGTACGAACTTCCCCAAACCCATGATGGGTGGCTCATTTGCGTGGATATTTCCGCCTGGAACGTCCAGGTTGCCACAGACAGCCATAAGTGAAACAAGGGCTCGGGCCGTATGAAAGTTGTTGGCATTCTGTTCCAGCGGGTTTCCCCATTGGATTGCCGCTGGGTGTGCCCCCGCATAAAACCGTGCCGCCTCCCTGATCAGGGGGGCGGGCACCCACGTCACCTCTTCCATCTGTTCAGGGGCATACTGCGTGATATGCTGGGCCAGCTCACCAAACCCGGAAGTCCACTCTTCCACGAACCCGGCATCGTACAGTTTTTCTTCAATAATGACATGCAGCATTCCCAAGGCAAGGGCATGATCACTCCCCGGTCGGGGCTGGAGCCAGTATTTCGCTTTCCGGGCAAGGGCGGTTTTTTTCGAATCAACAACCATGAGGTCGGTCCCATTTTTCACCTGCTCCATTGCCAGGGCCCCGATCTCCCCTTCTTCGTTGGTCTCGGTCACGTTACTGGCCCACAGGACCAGCAACTCGCTTTTCTCATGGAAATCCACTACCGGATAAAACCCACAGGTATGGACACCGCTTATCTCGCGCGGGGCATGGCAAACATCCTGCGTGGCAACGACGTTTGGAGAGCCAAAAATATTTGCCAGCCTGATCAGGACAAAGTGTTCAAGCCCCTTGGGCATTCCCTGGCAAAACGCAACCGACCTGGCCCCTTCCTCTTCCTTGATTTTCTTGAACCGGCGGCTGATTTCATGAATGGCCTCGCTCCATGATATCCTCTCCCACCTGCCTTCTCCCCGATCCCCCTTCCTCCTAAGGGGGTAGAGAAGCCTTTTGGGATGCGTCAGCTTTTCGGCAGACGTTCTTCCCTTGGGACAGGAATATCCACGATTCAGGAAGCCCTCCGGGTCCCCTTTTATTTTTACAATCCGGTTATTCTCCACCCGCACCAAAAGTGAGCACCCGCCGTGATCCATTCGGGCGCAATGGGTCCTGACCCAGCCTTGCCCTTCTTCCGCCATTTATCCTCCCTTTCAACTTCTTTTCAATCATCTTATCCAAGTCATACCGGCATTGCAACTCCAAAGAAATCAAACAACTGTCCTCAATGTAACATCCCTGACCACCGATCTGCCGCAGCCTTTCCTCATATTTTGATGGCCTTCTTGCTTCTTCCTGTTGTATAATGATAAGGAAACGATGCACCCGCACAAAGCCGTAATCCAGTAGTTTCAAAGAGTTGGTTGTGATGAAGGGGGGACTTTTGCATCAAGAATGCATTCCACTTTAATGCATTGGAAAAACATTAAAAGAGGAGGAAAATAGCCATGACCACACCACAACACTGCCCTGGATTTGAGAGTTTCAAAAGCCTGAAGTCCTTTATCTGTAAATGCCCCAACTGCGGCAAGGAAAAAGAGATTTTTTCAGATGAATTCGACAAAAAGCACGTTTGTGCCGGATGCGGGCAGGAAATAGATTTCACCAAATGCGAGCTTGAGGCCGGTTAGCCCACATTTCTCACAGGCCTTCGTAGCGAGGGGTGAAGGGGCACGGAGATCTTTTTGCGGTGACCCTTCCATTACTTCCATTTTGGCCGGGAAGCTGTGGGGGCGCTGGGGAAGCCTTGAACATCGCACCTCCTTGCGTCTTACACCCTGTGCCTTGTGCTTTCCGTTCCTATACTGTTATTCCTACTTCAAATCCCTCGCGGATGGCCTCGATGGCCTTCCTGGGGGCTTTGGCATCCCCAATGGTGTAAATTTCCGGGGCGAGACCTTCCAGCTCGTTCAGCAGCCCGTTCTCACTACTTGACCCCGCGGCAAGCACAATAGAATCGGCGGGCAGGAAACCTTTTCCGTCCTCCTTTTCTATTTCTACTCCCTCTTCTGTAATGGCAACGGCCGTTGTCCCGGTCATAATGGTAACGCCTAGACGCCGCAACTCGGCCATGATCGTCCACCTGGTTGACAGGCCAATATCTTTTCCTGCTTTTCGGATCATCTCTATCACGGTGACTTCCTTGCTTCCCCTGTTCAGTAATTCAAAAATGGTCTCCATTGATTCCGCGTTACTGGTCATCAGGAAATGCAGTATTTCCGGAGACAGGGTGCCGATGCCGGCCAGGTAAAGGGCGGTTTCCAGTCCGACGGCATTTCCCCCGACAACAACTACCTTCTGCCCCACACCACGTTTCCCATCAAGCACATCCCAAGCCTGGACAACGTGATCCTTCTCAACACCGGGTATTTGCGGCCTCATTGGTCGGGCCCCTGTGGCAACAATGATCGCATCAGGGTTCATCTTTTTCACAAACGCGATGTCGGCCCTTTTGTTGAGCATGATTTCAACACCGGAATTTTCAAGGTTCCTGGCAAGGTCACCTGCGGTGGTTGCCATTTCCTCCCTACCGGGGACAAGCCGGTTCAGGAGAATCTGACCTCCCAGGCGGCTGGTCTGCTCCGCCAGGGAAACGTTGTGTCCCCGCTCCGCTGCAACGCAGGCCGCCTTCATGCCGGCCACACCCCCACCGATCACAAGGACCTTCTTTGGCTTTTCAGCAGGCTCAATAAGCACCTCTGCCTCTCTGCCCGCCATGGGATTGACCAGACACGTGGCTGGCCTGAGGTTAAAAATTTCATCGAAGCATCCCTGGTTGCAGGCAATACAGTGGTAAATGAGATGACTCTTCCCCTCCTGGGCTTTCCGGGGAAGGTCTGGGTCGGTTAAAAGCGCCCGCGCCATGGTAATCATGTCAGCCTCTCCATTACGGAGGATCTCTTCAGCCATATCAGGATCATTGATCCGGTTGCTGGCAAGAACAGGTTTTTTGACCTTCGCCTTTATCCCCTGGGCCAGATACACATATGCTCCTCGAGGCACATTCATGGTCAGTTGAGGAACCCGCGTTTCATGCCAGCCGCCCGTGATATTGAAGAGATCCACCCCGGCTTTCTCGAGGGCTTTGGCAAAAATACCCGCCTCTACGTTTGTGCATCCTCCCTCCATAAAGTCATTTCCCGCCAAACGCATAATGATGGGATAGTCTGGACCCACCGCTTTTCTCACCTTTTCCACCACTTCTATCCCAAAACGCATGCGGTTCTCAAGCGGGCCTCCGTACCTGTCCTCACGCCTGTTGGTCACGGGGGAAAGGAACTGGCTGATGAGATACCCTGCGCTTCCCAAAACCTCCACGGCGTCAAACCCCGCCCTCTTGGCTCGTTCCGCAGCCTCAGCAAATCGATCCTGGACCCCCGGGATTTCTTCAATGTCCAACGCCCTTGGAGTTTCCCCCGTGAACTTCGAACGGACTGCTGAAGCGGAAAAAGGCTTTCTCCCCCCGATCATGGCAGAGTGGGTATATCGGCCTGCCTGGTACAGCTGGGCGGCGATCTTTGCGCCGTTTCCTTTCACCGCATCCACCAGCTTTCTGAGACCAGGGACATGCCGGTCATCGCTTAGACCAATCATGCTGGACATGCCGCCGTACTCGTCAATGACGCATCCCCCCACGATGATCAGCCCAACGCCACCCCTGGCGCGCAGGGCATAAAAATCAATCAGACGATCGGTGACTGTGCCCTCCGGGGTGTATCCAAGGTGCATTGCCGTCATGACAATACGGTTCTTGAGTTCCATTCCATTGATATCAATGGGTGTAAATAAATATGGATATGCCATTGCTTTCCTCCTTTTTCATTTCCGTGGTTGGATACTTCTTCTCTGCTTCATAGCAGAGCATTTCCCGGAAGGCAACAATTCAGTATCATCCCCTAATCCATGGAATGGAAGGGGCACGGGAACCCTTCCCCACGTTGATTCAGAGCACATATTGAAACGGCGCTGACTTCTTGAATATCGATTAACGAATTTCGAACCGCAGAAGTGAGTTGAGTTCTTCAGCAAAGGGTTGCGCACAAAGAAGGGGCACGGGGATCTTTTTGCAGGCACGATAAAGGGGCTTGTAACGCACAAGGATATCTCATACAATTGCGAAGTACCTTTAACCCGCTGCAAGGAAAACCAATGACCATGAATCAGGTACTCTCGGGCCTCGACAGGCTCAGGTCGGGGGAATGGAAAAAGCTGAAAGGATACCGGCTGGGTCTCCTCTCGAACCAGGCATCCCTTGACCGGAATTTCACTCCTGCCCGTAATATCATCGAAGAGCTTCTGCCAGGGCAATTAAAGGCGCTCTTCGGCCCACAACACGGCTTTGGGGGGGAGAACCAGGACAACATGGTTGAAACCGACCACAGCTTTGACAAAACCCTTGGAATTCCCGTATTCAGTTTATACGCTGATAAACGGGAACCAAGTGACGCCATGCTGGAAAACCTGGATGTGCTCGTCATAGACCTCCAAGATGTGGGAACAAGAGTCTATACCTTTGCGACCACCATGCTCCATTGTCTCAAGGCTGCTGCAAGAAACAAGAAGGCCATCCTCATTCTTGACAGACCAAACCCGCTCGGCGGCGACATCATGGAGGGTCCTCCCCTGCAACCCGAACTCTTTTCCTTCGTCGGGCCATGCAATATTCCCATGCGCCACGGCCTGACCATGGGAGAACTGGCTCTGCTCTTTAACCAGGTTTTCCATCTCAATTGTGACCTTGAAATCATCCCCATGGCCGGTTGGGAACGAACCATGTGCTGGAACGACACGGAATTGCCCTGGATCATGCCATCCCCCAATATGCCTCGACCTGAAACAGCATATGTCTATCCCGGGCAGGTGCTCTGGGAAGGAACAAATCTCTCAGAAGGGAGGGGCACCTGCAGACCCTTTGAGATCTTCGGAGCGCCCTATCTCGATACGGGAAAGGTATTACATGACCTGGACAAGAATGTGCTGGCAGGATGCCGCCTCCAAGAATACTCCTTTCGTCCCACTTTTCACAAGTGGGAAGGGCAGATCTGCCATGGATTTCATCTCCACATCACTGATCTTTCCCTTTTCCGCCCGTTCTCTCTTTCCCTGGCGCTCCTGAGTGCAGTGGTACGCACGCACAAAGAGGCTTTCCGCTGGAAAGACCCTCCATACGAATATGAATACCACAAACAGCCTATAGAACTTATTCTGGGGGACAAAACCCTTTGGAAAGAAATTGAAAAGGGAAAATCAATCGAACAGTTGAAAGACGGGTGGGAAAAAGAGTTAAGGGCCTTTTCCAACTGGCGAAGGCCCCTTCTCATGTATTCCTGAATTACCCGTTCCAGTGGATAAACCTGTTACAGTCCTCCCATTGTTTCGAGGAGTTTTTCGGCTACCCGGACATACTCTTCTCCGAGGCGTTTCTCAATGTATCCCCGGACACTCTCGGAATAAATCGTCATAATAAGCAATTCTTTTATGACCTTTCGCTCCTCCTTGTTGAGCATGAGAAGAGCGTTTGTCCTTTCATTCAGAGCAGGATTAAGATCCAGGTCATCATCAGAGTTGCTCATGGGCTACTTTTTTTCACCTCCACTAATCCACCGATCAATGGCCTCTTTGTCAAATCGCCATACCCTGCCAATCCGAATCGCCGGAATTTTCCCTTCAGCAGCATACTTACAAATTGTTATTTCATGTAATTTAAGATACTTAGCAAGCTCTTTTGTTGTCATAATTTCGGGCATAATATTCTCCTTCATTTATTTTTGATTTCTTGCCGGCCGCACGGTTTCTCCAAACAACATTTCATCCATGATCTGCGTCAGTTGTCGAAAAACAGGATCAGGAACATCCCGGCGAAATGATTCGCAATCCACTTTCTCTTTGATTGAAATACTGCATGGTGAAACATTAGTTTTAATACTAATACCTAGAATCTTCATAGTCAATAAAAAATCCGTTATAGTAGAAAAAAGAATGTAAACTGTTCACGGTTGATAATTATTACACTCTTCATCGCTTGATTGTAATAACTCAGCGTAACCGAACACTGACTTTGCACAGAGGAAAGAGGGGTTTCTCTTGACTGTGTTCATGACCATCGTTATAAAGAGGTGGAATCGACGGCACCAGCTCCTGTCGTGAGAAAATTGATCAAGGAGACAGACACCATCCCTTCAAATCTTATCAGCAGTCGAATAACCTACAGCCGCATCGCTTCAGCCGGTAAATGGGCCTTTTATTATATCCTTATCGGGCTCATAGCGGGGCTCGGATCAATCATTTTTCACTATCTTTGCGGCGTGGGTCTCCACTTTTTCATGGATCTCATGGCAGGGTATCGGCCCCCGGCTCCTGCCGGTGAATCGCATCTTTTTGCCTCTAGCGGCACGCCATTCAACCGCTGGGTTCTTCTCTTTTTGCCTGCGCTCGGGGGTATTTTCAGCGGGTGGCTGGTCTATACCTTTGCTCCCGAGGCCGAAGGGCACGGGACCGATGCCGCAATCGACGCGTACCACAACGGAGGGGGCTTTATCCGCGGGCGCATTCCCTTCATCAAGACCATTGCATCTGCGCTCACCATCACTTCGGGTGGATCGGGGGGCCGCGAAGGGCCCATTGCCCAGATTGGCGCCGGGTTCGGTTCTTTCCTGGCAACCAAACTCCGCCTGCCTGATCGTGAACGGAGGATCATGTTGGCCGCGGGAATGGGCGCAGGCATCGGCAGTATCTTCCGGGCTCCCCTTGCTGGAGCCTTGTTTGCCACAGAGGTCCTCTATCGTGATCCCGAGTTCGAATCCGAAGTGCTGATCCCGGCCGGGATTTCCTCTGTTGTCGCCTACTGCGCTTTCTGTCTTGTTTTCGGCTGGGGGTCTCTGTTTGAATCGAAAGATTTTGTTTTCCGAAATCCGCTGGAACTCGGCCCCTACACTGTTCTGGCACTGGTACTCGTTGCCGGAGGATTCCTTTACGTAAAGAGTTTTTATGGTATTAACGCGCTCTTCCAAAAAATCACAATTCCGAACCACATCAAACCTGCTATCGGCGGGCTCTGTACCGGGCTGATCGGCTTTTTTCTCCCCCAGACCCTAGCGTTCGGCTATGGGTTCGCCCAGATGGCCCTCGACAACCAGCTGTCTACTCTCTTTCTCCTTGGACTTGCTCTGGGTAAAATTCTGACCACTTCCTTTTCCATCGGCTCCGGCGGGAGCGGCGGGGTCTTCGGACCCTCCGTAGTCATTGGAGGGGCACTGGGGGGTGCCGTCGGCAGAACCTTTCACGCGATCATACCCGGAATCGTTCCTCACGCAGGCGCCTTTGTGGTTGTGGGTATGGCCGGTTTTTTTGCCTCCGTCTCAAACGCGCCAATATCGACCATCATCTTTGTCAGCGAAATGACCAACTCCTACCATCTCCTGTTACCCAGTATGCTGGTTTGTACTATTGCATACCTCCTCTCCCGCAGGTGGACCATATATATCAAACAGGTCAAGGGAAAACTTGAGTCCAATGCCCACCGGGGTGATTTCTTTGTTGACGTGCTGGCTACCATTCGGGTGAAAGAACTGATGCCCCATCTCCGAAAAGCCCAGTTGATCCCCGAAAACATGACCTTTGCCCA
>Ga0164318_10000616_pt1 | contig 28298 bp, 24 predicted proteins | sample GuaBasSedimGuay9_FD_113734 | JGI IMG/M metagenome (GOLD analysis project Ga0164318, IMG submission 113734) | Subseafloor sediment microbial communities from Guaymas Basin, Gulf of California, Mexico - Guay9, Core 4571-4, 0-3 cm | ecosystem: Environmental > Aquatic > Marine > Hydrothermal vents...
CCTACTCCTACCCCCACTCACTCATCAGGGGGCAGAACTGTTAAAGTTGAATTGAGAGAGCTTGATCTGCTCCTTCAGGACATGGAAGAAATCGCCCTCATTAAGAATCGTATTGAAGCCACACTTGCTCCATTGGCCGGTACCGGAGAAAGTGGGCATATCACACAGCAGGCACGTTTCCAGCTTAATGTACTTGACCGACGGATCGCTTCTTTCAAAAAACACATTATCCACTACAGGATGGTTCCACTGGCATCTATTTTCAGACGCCTGGAGAGTGCAACAATCCGAACATCCGCACAATTGGGTAAGAAAATAAGACTGATTTTTGACAGCGGGAATACACGTGTTGATAAACAGATTACCGATGCGCTGGTGGATCCCCTGATCCACCTTCTCAGAAACGCGGTGGACCATGGGATTGAGGACCCACAATTCCGCAGCGCCAATGGGAAACCGGAAAACGGCACAATTTCGCTAACCGCCTATCAGCAGGGGAGCTCGGTTTTTATTGAGATTTCAGATGATGGTAGCGGGATAGATACCGATACTATTTTGCAAAAGGCTCTCTCAGCCGGCCTCGCAGACAAGGACAAAACCTATTCTGACAGCGAAGTATTGGATTTCATTTTCCGGCCTGGTTTTTCCACATCAAAGGATGTCACAGACATTTCAGGAAGAGGTGTCGGGATGGATGTGGTAAAAACAGAACTGAACAAACTTGGCGGCACAATTCGCATTCAGACAACTCGCGGAAAAGGAACCCATTTTTACATGCAGATACCTGTTACACAAGCCATTCTACCGGCTTTTTTCATTTCTTCCGGAGATACCGTTCTGGGTCTCCCTTCCCTGTTTGTGAAATCCATTCAACCCTATGAAAAAAACCGTTGCATGTACGTTCAAAACCAACTGTTTTACCGCCTCGATAATGAACCGTCCAGGGCAATTCATATCCCCCGCCTCCTTGGGATTGATAACCTGGAAACAGAAATCCGTGTTGTAGTCCAAATCCAACATTTTGATCAGCTTTTTTCATTTCTCGTTGAGGATATGATTGAAGAAAAAGAGGTAACCATTACACCTCTTAAAGGGAAACTGTCGCAACTCCCCCTCTTTTCTGCAATCTGCAATTTTTCTGCAGAATCTGTCGGATTCATCCTTGATATTCCCTATCTTATTTCGTTGTTGAGAGGTGAAAATGAACAAGCTTGAACCCATTCTCCTGTTGAAATCCGGTCAAAGTCTGTTTGGAATAGAACTCAGGTATGTCAGGGAAATCATTTCCGACTTCCCGGTGTTCCCCCTTCCGGTAAAACTACCGGACATCTCTCACCTTATTCTCCTGAGAGGAACCCCCTACGCTGTCCTCAATAGTGAATATTTCCTGCAGATTGAGCACAAGGTCAGGGACAAGCTCGTCGTTCTTATTACGCAGATGGCCATTTTCGCAGATGAAGCAATCCAATCCGTTCCACCGGAACAGCTTTCAAGACACGAGGACGAATCGGAAATACGAACCTCTTTTGTAAAAGAAATCGTACAGTATCGGAACCGGATCATACCTATCCTGGATATTCAGGCAATTTCAAATGACAAGCCAGATTTTAAATTCATTTCAATTTAGTCTGCTCCAACAGATTCTGGCAATGGAAGGGCTTGACCTCCCCGGGAGCGCCCGGGAAGTTTTTGAATTACGAATTCAACGCTTTGCCCTTCGACAGGGGCTTCACCTGGATCAGCTTCCTTTCCTTCTGAAGCAGGATGAAACCCTTCGGTTGGCTCTTCTTGAAAGCCTGATTATCCACGAAAGCTATTTCTACCGGGAACCACACCATTTCAACGCCATGACCCGCCATATTCTCCCGAACCGGGTCAACTGTCACGATCGCCCTATTACAATCCTCAGTGCCGGATGCGCCTCAGGGGAAGAAGCCTACTCCATTCGTATATTCATCTTGGAGAATTTTCCAGGACTGAGTAATCAAATCGAGATAACCGGAATGGACCGGTCAATGAACATGGTGAATGCAGCTCAAAATCCTCATTATTCTGCCCATTCCTTACGGGAAATGCCTGTCAGCCTGATCGAAAAATACTTTACACAGGAACCATCCGGCCTCTTTTTCCCCAATCCTGACGTCCGAGAAAATGTTCGCTTTTCTCACTGTGATCTTCTTAAAAAAAACCTCGGTAAAAGTGCATATGATATAATTTTCTGCAGGAATGTAATGATGTATCTCACAACTGAAGCAAAGGAAAGGTTGATATTGAATTTTGAAGCTGCACTGAAACCTGGAGGGGCTTTGTTTATCGGAACGACAGAAGTATTTTCCGACCCGCCGAAACCCTTTCGAAAATGCCATTTCGAAAATTCATTTTTTTATGAAAAAACAGGAGAATGCCCATGAAAATTCTTCTCATTGACGATTCCGAGCTTATTTTAAGTGAATTATCTCTACTTTTAAACCAGACCGGTGATTTTTCAAGGATTCTCAAAGCCCATGACGGTGAAGAAGGCATTCGCCAGACAATGCTGAACAAACCGGATGTAATTATCCTTGACCTTCAGATGCCCCGGATGGACGGATTCACCTTTCTCCGCTGGTTGATGGCAAACCATCCTGTCCCCGTGCTTGTATTCAGTTCTATCGGAACAGATGAGAATATCTTCAAAGCAATGGAAATCGGCGCAGTGGATTTTATTCAAAAGCCTGAGAATTACATTACCGGAGAGTTTGCAGAAGAGTTCAAGAAGAAGTTGTCCGCTACCACACAGGCAACTTTACAGTTTAAGGATGGCCATGCCAGCCACAGAAAACATGCGGAATCGACAATGAAGCAGTCATCCTCTCAGCCACTCGATTCCAGATATAGTATCCTGGTAATCGGTGCGTCAACAGGTGGCCCCACTGCCATTCAAAGACTTCTGGAAGACATACAACATCATGTAACCATTCCCATCGTAATCTGCCAGCACATGCCCCGCAGTTTTACGGGTGTTTTTGCCAACCGGCTGAACATGCTCCTCCAACTGACTGTAAAAGAAGCTGAAGATGGTGAATGTATGGAAGAAAAAACAGTTTACATTGCTCCTGGAGACATGCATCTTGACATTCGAGATAAATGTTTCTTTCTCGTACAACCCAGCCTGAACGATCGATATATCCCATCTGTGGACCGGCTCATGGAAACCGCTGCAGGATCGTTTGGAGATAAAACCCTCGCTGTTATCTTGACAGGGATGGGAACAGACGGTAGCTCTGGAATCCAATTTGTCCACAAATCCGGCGGGACTATTCTTGCGGAATCCCAGGATTCCTGTGTTGTTTATGGGATGCCAAAATCAGCAGTTAATACCGGCCTGGTTCACCATCAGCTTCCCCTGGACGCCATGGGTGAAAGAATCATTTCCCTCCTTTTCAACAGCGATTCGAAATAGCCCATCTCTTCTATCTGTCCGGATTATTTTCTATTTCTGTTTTTTTCTGCTGTTCAGCACTGATTCGAGAATTTCAAACTGAAGCGCCTTTACCCGAATATCCCGATCCAGAACTTTCCGATGAACCTCAGTCAGGATCTCCCGAATCTCAGGCCCCGATTCGACACCCCTTTCAATAATATCCTTTCCATTCACATAATAAGGGAAGTCCTTCAGAGAAGTAATAAAATTGCTTATTGTTCTCTTGATATGTTCATCTTCAAAATATGCCAGCGCAAAAAGAAGTATCTCCGGTTCCAGGCCACCCAGAATGTCCACAACCTGGGAGGGTTTTGCCTTTCCTTTCCGGTCAAAGAAAATTTCCAGCCCCCGGATACATCCCCGAAAACGAAGCACCTGACGTGTCAAGAGTTTTCCGAGAGAAAGCTTTCTGCTCACTGCCAGCTTTTGCTCCTTTGTGGCATGAATCAGCAGGGCAAACAGATAGAGAAGCCATTCATGAATTTTCTCTCGGAAAAGTAAGCGGTGCCAGGCAACTACCGAATCTACATTTGCCGCCAGATTTCTGGCAAAAGGGTCCAATTTCAAATCTTTATGAAAGAAGCGAAGGCCCCCGATTTCCTCCAGGTCTTCCAGTACAATTGAGGCATTTCGCGTCGTGAATAATGTCTGAATTTCTTTCAGGAACCGGTGCCCGGACACCTTCTCTACCACATCAAGGGATGCGGCTGATTTCATCAGGCTCAACGTTCCTTTCCCAATCCTGAACTTTAACCGATGCTTGAAGCGAATGGCACGAATCATCCGGGTTGGATCATCGATAAAACTCAGAGAATGCAGCACTCGGATAATTCCCTCTTTCAAATCCCGACGCCCACCGAAATAATCCACCAATTCACCGAACCCCTCCCTGTTCAGCCGAATTGCCATTGCATTGATTGTAAAATCCCGACGGTACAAATCGTGAAAAATAGAAGCACTTGTAACATCCGGTAACGCCCCAGGCTTACTGTATACTTCAAACCGGCTTGTCGCAATGTCAAGCCGCATCTCATCCTCCGCGATAAGCACTGCAGTATTGAATTTTTCATGGGCAACACAGCGGGCATTTAATTCAACAGCAAGTCTTTTCGCAAACTCGATTCCGTCTCTGTTGACCACAAAATCCAGATCCTCGTTGGGTTTCCTGAGAAGAAGGTCGCGGACAAAACCACCAACAATGTACAGATGTACATCTCTTTCGTCGGCAATCCTGCCAGCAGTCCTCATGATTTCAAGTAACCGCTCCGGCAGGATTCTACGCATCCGCTCCCCATAATTAACTCGTTTCATTCGGGTTTCATTCACGTGAACAGCATTTCTAAAAGCAGCGGTACGGGTGATAATACCAGTGATTTCATTGTTTTCCATCAGAAATGCCATTTTGACGTTTTTCTCCATGAACATATCACGAACCCACTCTACATCCTCTTCCGGATCCACTATTGCCACTTCCAATCGCGTAATATGGGAAACCGGAAGCTCTTCAAGTTCATGAAGAAGTGCATAATCAACATCCTGACGTGTTACAACCCCACTTAAATTGCCTTCTTCATCGCGGACAGGGAGGGAATTTACCCTCAGCTGGTTCATACTTCTAAAAACAGACAATACAGGAGTATCCCATTCTATAATTGCCACAGGAGGCCGCGCAATATCCTTTGCCCGGAGAAACGATGGCAGAGATTCCAGAATTTTGTCCAATTCCAATCGCACTTCCAGAACTGTTTGATTCCTGAAAATTGCCGTAAAGATATTCTTGTGCCCCCCTCCTTCTGTGCCCTTGAAAAGTTTTTTCAAATCAATATCATCGTACAAATTCCTGGCAATAAGATAGGTTTTGGTCTCCATTTGAATGATACAGAAAAACAGTTTTAGATTTTCAAGTTCCATTAAACGATGAGTAACGGATGAGATGTCCGGCTCAAACCGGTCAGTTATAAACTGCACCACCGCTAAAGGCCTGTCCTTTACCTTATACCGTTCAATAACGGGTACCAGCTGGTTAAAAAGCTCTATCTGGCGCTCAGATAAGGGATGTTTCAACGCAACCGTTACAGTGTTAAGATCGGCTCCCTGTTTTAAAAGCCAACTCACTGCATCTGCGTCTTTAGATGTTGTGGCTGGGAAAGATAGAAAATCCGTATCCTCATAAATACCCATCAACCCCAATGTCGCATAGTCTTTGGGAATCTTCACATTTCTCTCTTTTAAAAAATGAACGACGATACTCGTGGTTGCTCCTATATCCTGATGGAAAATATGCCCTGCCTCCACCATGTCAGACGGCGATGTATGGTGATCAAACAGCGATACCGCATCCAGTGGCAGGTTTTCCAACAAGGCAGCTAACCTTCCAATTCTTCGCTTACTGGAAGTGTCCGCCACAATCATGCCCGAAACACCGCTCAGGTCATCAAGCTCAGACAGAGAATATTCCCGTGAAAACTCCAGCACTGTATCAGAAAGAAAGCTTCGGAGCTTTTTTTCTTTGGAACCCGGAAACACAACCACACTGCCTGAATAATAAAGACTCAGCAGGTGAGCAGAAGCAAAGCCATCAAAATCAAGGTTCAGGTGAGAAGTGATGATAAACATGAGGTTACCGACGGCGGGTAGTCAGTTTGCCAAGCTTCTCCCTCAGCGTTGGCTCCGGTTGCATTCCGAAAAATACGTCCGTCACAACACCACTTTCCACTACGACGACAGCCGGGGTTCCGATTACTCCCAGCGCCCGGGCCGGTGCCATGTTGACTGAGACATCAATAAACCGGCCAGAAACACCTGATTTTTCTATTTTTCGAAGGAGTGGCGTCATCTGTCTGCATGGTGCACATGAGGGTGAAAAAAAATAGATAAATCCCGTCTTCAGCTTCGCCTCGGGATACAATTCGCTGAGTTTCCGGCCCTTCAGCTTCGCCGCCCTTCTTATCAGCCATAGCCTGAGCAGGTTCAGGATAAGAAAAATAGCAGCCAGAACGGCTGCTATTCCTATCATTATTTTGATTATCGTCGACATTCCCGAACTGCCTTATTCAGGCCGTTTGACCAGATAAGCCTGTCTCCATGTTGTCGGTTTTGCAGAATAAATAATCCGCACTGTTGCCGTATGTTCACCTGTAAACAGAACTGCGGCTTCACCTTGATAAACAGGGTATCCTTCCCGGGTTTCCTGGTTATAAATCACAAAGATGTCCCCGGGGGCAACGCCCTCTTCCGACCCCATGGAAATAACTGATTCAGAATCTTCACCAATAGTAAACTGCTGGTCTGCAACCATCAGGAAGTATGCCTTGTCTCCCTTCAGCGGTTCTCCATAGCGGGGATAAGGCTTGTATCCGATGGTAACCGGAATGGGTTCCAGCTCATGGTCAATCACAATGTCACCAACATGAATCGGCCGACAAACACCCAGAATCAATGCGGTGGATGTATTTTCGTGGCAAAGCAAAATTTTTATCCACCCGGTTCGGACATATCCGACTCCCACTAATTCATGACTGACGGGGTTTTTCACAGGGGCCAGCCGATGCACCACGAGATATTCTTTTCCAGCTTTCAGGCCATTTGCCGTTCCGCCCGAGAGATAGAGCACATCATCAGTACTCAATTCCTGGATGTTCTCTTCGGCACGTTTTATGACTGCAAGATGCGGAATCTCAGCCTTATGGTCGCCTGTTTCCATAATAAATGGCGCGCATTCCATATCTGTTTTGGACGCAAGGTCATAAATTTTCGCTTCTTTGGCTGACGGTGCCGCTTTTTTCACAATCACTTTTTCCGGTTTCGGCGCAGTAAATTCCTTAACCGCCTGTTTTACCGGTTCAGCCGTCGGCTCCACCGGTTTCGGTGCAACAACGGTAACCTTTCCGATTTCAAGGGGATCTCCGGGATAAATCCAGTGCGGGTCCTTAATGTAGGTGTTTGACTTCCATATCTGGGGCCAGAGGTATGGGTCGCTCAAGTATTTTGCAGAAAGATCCCACAATGTGTCTCCCTTTTGAATCAGGTACACATTGGTGTCTGCCGGGTAGCTGGTTGGTGGTTCGTAGGGTGTCCAGTGCTTTTTAACCACAACCTGAGCCATTGCGGCACACGACATGGACACTACCATTACAAAACAAAAAACAGTCTTTGTGAAATGCTTTGCCATATTTTGCTCCTATAAGCTCTTTTAAACATATTCTATACAATCTTCTCCAGATGTCAAGAACTTGAAAGTTTTTTTAATTTTTACCATTATGCCGGTTAGATTTTATAGGGACCACTGCCATTTCATTGATTCGTCCGCTCTTTTCTTCTCTATCCAGTGTCTCCATTGCCAGTTCACAGTCATTCCTGATCTCATCCACAAGCTTCTCAACTGAATCAAACTTGACTTCAGGACGAATAAATTCGACAAAAGCAACCGTAATTTCCTCGCCGTAAATATCCATGTCAAAATTGAAAATATGCGTTTCAACAATAATTTTCTTACCGCCGAACGTCGGTTTCAGGCCGATGTTGGTAACACTTCCGTACCGTTTCCCTCCGACATTGGTACAGGAGGCATAGACACCCAGCAACGGCGTCAATTCATTCTCACTGATGATGTTAGCTGTCGGGAATCCCAGTTTTCTACCCAACTGTTCTCCATGAATCACAATTCCTTCCATGTAATAGTAGCGGCCGAGAAAGCGGTTGGCTTTCCTGATTTTCCCATTCTTCAGTAGAGAACGGATACTGCTGCTTGAAACGACTTCTCCATCGAGCATGACATGGGGAACCGGGTCAACCCGGATCCCATGGGTCGCTCCAAATTTTTCTATCACTTCAACATTTCCGCTTCTTTTCCGTCCGAACGCGAAGCCCGCACCAACCAGCACATATTCAGCACCAAGAGATTCCACGAGGAGGATGTTGAGAAATTTTTCCGGTTCCATTCTGGAGAATTCTGGAGAAAATCGAATGACGAAGTAATAGTCTACTCCCTGTTGACGCAAAAGTTCCCGCTTCTGGCGATCTGTTTTTATGATTTCAGGAGCCTTCTGAGGGTAAAGGACTTTTCCCGGATGAGGCTTGAAGCTGATCACAACAAGGGGAATGCCACGGGCCTTCGACACATCCCGACCTCTTCTCAGGATTTCCTGGTGCCCCACATGAATGCCGTCAAAATTTCCTATGGTCACCACCGAACGCGGCAACTGAAAGGTTCTCTCACCGAAATATACTGTTTCCATTAATTCCCTTTTCCAATTTTAATTTGATGAGCTCCATCAATCAAGTCATGAGTCTCTGCTATTTCAGCCGCATCAAATAATAAACCGATTCAAATCAAAATGAAAGTTTTTCAGGCCCATAGTCTCCTGTAAATTGAGCTGTCAGCTTTCACCCTGCTCGCAAAACAGCCCTGCGATACTCATCAGCATTTGACGCAATCGTTGATTCTTTATACTATAGTAAACCTCATTCCCCTTTTTGTCCTGCTTGAGCATGCCGCGATATCGCATAATGGCAAGATGTTGTGAAATGTTCGGCTGAGAAGAACCCAGTACTCGTTCCAGAGCTGAAACATTTGTCGGCCCTTCCATTAACAGGACAAGAATCTTCAGACGCAGGGGGTGCGCCAACACTTTCAAACACTGAATCGCATTGTCCAGATGTTCTTCATCTGAAAACAATTCTTTTTTCCCTTTTTCCGACATCCATCCTCCTTCAGCGAACGGGGGTATAGGTACCCATCCTGAGTTTTCTGAACCCATTGCCTCTGTTTATTATACCCATAAACTTCCAATCTGAATACATCTTTCCTTTCTGATAGTTGAGAAAGGGGATATCTTTACTTCTGGAGTATACCCCAACAATCTGGCCCTTTGTTTTCCGACTATATTCTTCAGTATCTGTGGGCAGGACGGCCTGCGGAGGTGGTTCATCCCGGCCCACCACCCGAAGGGTTGGAAGCAATTTCCGCGCCTTTTCAGCAGCCAGTTTTCCCGATTGGACGTCAGAGAGGAAAACCAAGCCCCATTCTCCACTTCTGGTCATGGGATCTTTCCAGAGCTGGCGAATCAGTCTGGGTTTTGCCCGGGCCAGCTCTTCCAGTGTATAGGGATAACGGCGATGGATCTGATAATATTGCTGAATTGCCCTGGCATACTGTTTTCCCCTGAAGAGAAGCTCACTTTCTTTCATCCGCCTCGTCCTGTAACTCCAGCTCTTTAACAGGACTGCCATTGAAATGGAAAGAACGACTACAACAACCAGAACGGTGATGAACATATACCCCCGCTGCCGGATTCGCTCACCACTCATTGTAGGTTGTTCCGTCCAATGCCTGCTTTCCGGAACCGCTTCGAACATCGTACACGCCGACTTCATAATCCGGATCGTTGTCAATGGGTTCCTCATAAACCAATTCCCATGTGTCAGAACTCTTTGTTATCGGATCTTCAGGAATTTTCCTCATATACCCCTCATCTACGAGTGTCTGAAGATCCGGTGGGTATTTTGATTTGTCCGCGTAATACTGTTCCAGAGCATCCCGCATCTGGAACAGGTCTTCTTTCAGCACGGCTTCTTTTGTCTGGATAATGGCCTTTCGGTGGTAGTTTACGCCAATGGCAGAAAGGATTCCGATAATGGTCAACACAACCATCAATTCAATCACTGTAAAACCTGAAGCTTCAGGTTTCTGAAAAGAAAGCTTGCCCATCCTTACTCCTGTTATTATTCTACCACTTACTGTATTCGGTGCCATCCAGGGCTTTTCCTGGGCTTTCCGAATATACATCATAGACATTTTCCCCTCCCCAGCTTGTGGAGTCCGGATCATCCTGAACAGATCGCAATCCCCACTCCGCTTTCCCACTCATGGGATCCACCGGGATTCTCCGGAGAAACTTCATCTTCTGCGTCAATGTTCCGAGCAAACGAACACCGGTGACAAGTGTTTCCAGGTCCGGTGGGTACCCCATTGCTTCCGGCGCTCCACGGGGTATGATTCCCCGGTCTGTCATGTCCTTGTAGCGGTCAATTGCCGTCCTCATCTGACGAAGAGCCCGATGCAGCTGAATTTCTTTCTTCCGCTTTACCGAGAGCCTGACCATTGGCAATGCCGCCGTTGCCAGAATAGCCAGCATTACAGCCGCCACAAGTAGTTCAATATAAGTGAAGCCCTTTAACCTCAATGAACAAGCACCTCTCCATTAATAAACTTGAATCCCACCGGGCTGCCATCTGCCGCTACCACCTTGGAAGAGTTAATGGAACCTACAGGTGATGCCCCCCTGCCGATGCCCTTGATAACAATGTTTGCCAGCATTCCGGTGCCACTCCTGCCGGTCGCGCCACCTTTGCGATCGATTGTCAGCGCCAGTCTGCCGTTCTTGTTGTCCCACACCGGAATGAAAGAAACCCCGGTACCATCTCCGGCCATGAATCCACCCTGGACAACATCTACGACCTTAATTTTTGTAGGGTCAAAGGTGAGAACAAGATCCACCATATCCACATCCCTGAAATTCGTCGCGAAAAGGGACTGCATGCTGGTTTTCCCAACTTGAACCTTCATCCTTCTCGGAGTGAGAGAAATCATTGCAGGGATCATGCTCGCAGAAGAAAAAGATTTCGAACCGGCCCCTTCCCCGGTTGACAACCGTGAATCCGATTTTTCACCAGCATTTTCAGATGTCCCTCCGGTAGGCGACATCATTTTCTTTTCCTGCCCGGACCCGGAAGGATTGCTTTTCTTCACAGAGGGCAAGCGTTTATTTTTCCCCTTTACAGACTCGTTCCGTCGCCCGGTTCCAAAAGGATCATCCGGGGAAAAATTGCTTTCCACTTTGCTTCCAACCGCATAAGGCATCATGTCTGCTTCTTTGATATTGGGTCCCCGTACAATGTGCGGGGTGATGGTCATCATAACGTCTGTCTGCTCCAGTTCTTTCTTTGTACTGGAAAATAACCGCCCCAGAAGGGGAATATCCGCAAGGCCCTTGATTCCATTCAGGGAAGAACGCTCTGTGTCTTTCAACAAACCGGCCATCATCACACTTTCCCCGTTTTTTACCCGTAGTACAGTTTCTACTGTCCGTTTGCCAATAACCGGTTGAAACCCCGCCTTGTTGTCAACAATGGAGCTGACTTCAAGCTTTAATTTCAAGGAAATGTCCCCATTATGATGAACCCGGGGCGTTACTTCGATTTTAATTCCAACTTCCTGATAGTTGAAAGAGGTCAGAGGCTGGCCACCGATGCCGGAATAAGCAGATGTGTTTGTCCCTGTAGCTCCGGTAAATGGTGTGAAGGATGTCGTGGCAATGGGTACCGACTGGCCAATAAGAATCTTCCCTTTCTCTCCCTCTGAAACACGGATAGTCGGATTGGATACGTCCTTTGCTTCCCCGATAGATTTCAGAAAATCAAGTTGCAGCAACGGAATCCCAAAACGCCACACCGCATTATTCCGATCCACAAAGCCAGGTGCTGTGGACGTTGAATCTGCACTGTCCGAAAAAAGTCCTGCGCCCACCTTGTAAGTGGGGTTTGACCCGTCTGTCGGGCTGATTCCCAGCTGGTCCAGGTTGGAGCGATTGACTTCCATCAGCTCAAAATCCACCATCACTTCCGCCTTCGGCTTGTCATTCAGGGAAACAATCCGATTGGCAATTGCAATCTGCTGAGGTGTCCCCATCACAACCACACAGTTCAAGTCTTTGTTGTCAAAAATCTCCTTGATGCCGGTAAGGAGCCGGAGATTGTTTTTCATGTCAATGGGCTTTGCATAGGACAGATAAAACACCTTGATTATCTTGTCATCATATTTATCGTGATTCTGTTTTGTATCTCGTAGAATAATTATGGTCTTGTTGTCAATTACCTTGTAAAAATGTCCGGTTGCCAGCATCAGGGATTTCAGCGCATTGTAAAAAGTCATCCCCCTGAGATCAATAGAAATCTGAGTGTCCTGAAAAGACGTGTCAAACAGAATGTTGATACCGGAAGAGACTCCCAGCGCATGGTAGATGTCCCGAAGACTCTTCTTTGCCGGGAAATAGAGATCGATGGGCCTCCCTGAGGCAGGGCTCAACATGGGCACCCCTGTTTTTCCTTCTGTTTTTTCCTGCATTTGCTCCAGAGTTGTGCCGGCCTCCCCTTTCTCCTTTTCCCTCTGAACAATCTTATCCATTACCCGATCCAACTGATCCTGAACAAAATGGTTGGTGGCATCATAAAACAGAGATTTGTTCAATTCCTTGACCGCCTGATCCAGATTCCCCTTCATCATTGCCTTTCGGCCAATACGGGCATGGAATTTTGCAGCATTATTCTTGGCCATTTCCCATTTTACTTTAAACTCAACATTATCCGGATAGGCAATAACCAGCCTGGCAAACTTAGCCGCAGCATTGTCCCAGTTTTTGTGTTGAAATGCGGATGCAGCCTCATCATACCCTTTCGGCTTGAAGCACGCCACCAGCATCAACGTGGTGAGAATCAGAATTAGCTTCTTCACTGCAACCCCCCGTCTTTCTTGAGTGGGATGAACAATTCATCCTTAAAGTCAGTATACCCGATTACAATCCCTTCCCGTTTCACACTCTTCAGAATGAAATGTTCCAGAAACTGCTGAGATTCCATAACGACAAACAATTCAGGCGGCCTCTTTATCACCGCCGCATGTTTCGAACCGGACAATATGATGCCTGCCACCTGAAAGTCCACCTCAGGCGGTTTTGGCTTTGACGACTCACTGTTAAGCTCCACACCAGCTGCGACAGCGTTGTCCCCTGAATTCAGCTCACCTGATTTTCCCTGTTCAGAGGCATTTCCCAAACCTGTTCCATTTTCCCCTGACACTGTCCGGCTCCCGAATTGAAAAATATTCCTGCCGGATGGCACCACGTCCTTCCCATCGAGATTCTTCAACTCAGGAAGGGGACGGATACGGCTGTACTGCTTAAAAATGCGCCCGGATGAGACAAATGGTGTTTCTGCTTCGTTTGAAACCCCCACATCTCCACCACCACTCAGCATCCAGACAATCACGGCCGTGACCAGCAAGGCTCCGGATAACACTCTCTCTCTTTTGCTGATTTTCATGATTTCTTTTCTCCGTAAAAGGTCACAATGTCCACCGTGGCACTGATCTCTCCCCCTGTAACAGAAGAGATGCTCACCCTGTCGATAAAAACAGGAAATGGGATCTGCTCCAGATCCCGGATCAGTTTCTGGAAATCTTCGTACCCGGATTTAACCGGGACATGAATCACAATCCGGTTGACCATTCCCTTTAATTCCGGTTTCCGGTCATAAGAAATATGTTGGAAATTCATGTGATTAGAAATCAGAATATTATAAATACGGCCGTTTAGAGTTGACAGAGGATCCCCCCCCCGGCTCAATTCGCTGTTAAAGAAACGGTGGATACGCTTTTGAGCCTCCGACACATTGGAGGCAATTTTTTCTGCCCCTGTCGCCCGCCGCCTGGCATTTCTAACCTGAACTGAAGTTTCCCTCAGCACCTCGGCAGAATCATTGTAAAGTCGCAATTCCCGTGAACTGGACAATATGAAAAACAGGATATTTAAAAGAAGCAGGACACCGAGAACAAGATAAAACTTTCGGTTCCGCTGCACAAAATCAAACATCCGGTTCATGGCATCCCCCTGTATCGAACGCTCAAAGAAAACTTAAGGTTATGAGTTGCAGCATCAATGGCTTCAAAATCAATGAAAGCGTCTTCAAAAACCTTATTCTTCTGGAGCTGATCCACAAAAAGGAGTTCGTCCTCTTTCGTTAAGGCTTCACCGCTGATTGAAAGGGACAGGTGGTTTTGTTTAACGGCAGGAGAAATTACCGTTATTTTGACCGATGGCGGTAACGCATCTCCGAGGCTCTTTAACAAAGAAGACCAGCTGAGGATTTTCTTGTGGGTGATGTGATTGAGAAAATTATATTTCTGGATGAATACCTTATACTTCTCCCTTCCAAGCAGCGCACCTGCAGCCGATGTCTTATCCTCCAACGCTGAAATTTCTTTTTCCATTGAAGAAATTTTCGTATGAATATCTGAATTTCGAAAACGATACACAAGAAAAACAGAAATATTCAGGACTGTGATGAGAAAAAGGATAAGAACCGGAAGCCAGATCCCGTAAAGTTTGTCCCGTTTCTGGTCACAGGGCCGGGATGAAAAATCGATATGAATCATTGCAGCCACCTGTCGCCCATATTTTCAGCTTCTATTTCCGCTTTCTCGCCAAAAAGGAGTACGCGATCCGGCATATCCTCCCCCAGTATTTCAGAAAACATGTCCAATTCCTGCTTAAGGCTGACCCCTTCTATTTTTTTCCGGAAACGAACAAATGAAACCCGGCCATTCTGAATCACAAGGCCTGAGAAATGACGGCTTCGGTTTGTAAGAAGAACCGAATTGCCCCCCCTTTCCCTCTCCAGAAACAGATTTGCATAGTAAAATGACTCCGGAATCAAGGAAAAACACCTTGCATTGAGCAAAGCAAGCTCTTCTTCAAGCTCCAAAACTGTGCTCTTCGGCATTGCTGCCACCAGTACAGAATCACCGGAAATATCATACTGGACATTGAATGCTCCCACCCGGCCGGGAAGGAAAGCTTCCATCTTCCACTTGATCATTTCATCCCTCTTGTTCAAGGAAAAGGGAATCTTATCAAAGCTCAGCACCTTGGCAAAAACCAATGAATCCGGCAACAATACCCTGCACCCCTTTCTCCTGTTCAATCTACGTCCCACAGACGTCAGTGCTTCCTCAAACACCTTCTTGCCCCTTATGGGGTGGTCAAGGGTAAACGGGTCTAAAGCACCCCCCAGGGAAACGGCATGAACAGTTCCGGTTCCACTGTAAAATTGAAGTTCCGATTCCGTCAAAACAATTGTCTGTTCCATTCCCATCCCTTTTCCGGTTTCCAGTTTCATTCACCTACTCGATGAAAGTAACCTTGTTGATTTCTCTGAGGGAAGTCACCCCCGCCACAACTTTCTGTATCGCCGACTGTCGAAGCGTCTCCATCCCTTCCCTCTGCGCTTTTGCCCGAATTTCACGGGCTGGGCGCCGGGACAGAATCATTTCCCGAACTTCATCTGACAGATCCAGCAGCTCAGTAATAACTGTACGTCCCACATAGCCGGTTCCATTGCATTCAATGCATCCCTTCCCATCAAAATACTCATACTTTCGAAATTTCTCCGGGTTCAATCCGGACTCCTGCAACATTTCATCTGTCATGTCCACCTTAACCCGGCAATGGGGACAGATTTTTCTGACCAGGCGCTGTGCCAGAATACAATTCAATGCCGAAACAAAGGAGTAGTTGTCCACACCCATATGGACAAAACGCCCAATCACATCCACAACGTTATTGGCATGGACTGTCGTAAACACCAGGTGACCGGTCAGAGCAGACTGGATGGCAATGGTAGCTGTTTCAGTGTCCCGGATTTCACCTACCATGATCTTGTCCGGGTCATGACGCAAAATAGAGCGCAGCCCCCTTGCGAAAGTCAGTCCCTTCTTTTCGTTTACCGGTATCTGCGTAATCCCGGGAAGCTGATATTCCACCGGGTCCTCAATGGTAATGATCTTGTCTTCTATCGATTGGATTTCAGCGAGGCAGGCATAAAGTGTGGTTGTTTTACCACTTCCGGTAGGGCCGGTCACCAGAATCATTCCATATGGTTCGCGGATAAATTTTCTCAGTTTTCTTTCGTTCTCAGTTGAAAATCCCAGAATGTCCAGATTCAAATGGGTAAATTTATCATCTGTCGATTCCTTGTCCAGTATTCGAATCACAGCATCCTCACCGTGGATAGTGGGCATAATGGAAACGCGGAAATCTACATTTCTACCTTTAAGGCGAACTTTAAAACGCCCGTCCTGCGGGATTCGCTTCTCTGCAATATCCAACTCCGTCATAACCTTTATCCGTGAGATTATTGCGGAATGATGCTTCTTGTCAATTTTATCCATCGCCTGGTATAGAACACCGTCAATCCGATATTTGATATCCACTGCGTCTTCCCCTGTTTCCACATGGATATCACTTGCTCTTTTCTGAATTGCATTGAAAATCATGGTGTCTATCAACTTCACAATAGGACTCTTCTCTTTTGCGGCTGCGTCAAGGGAAAGGATATCCTCTCCGTCCTCTCTTTCCTTTACTACCTGAATTCTCAAGTCAGAGGTGGCCTCTTCCAATGCCCGCTGGGAAGATTCGCTCTTCTTCAGAATTTCCCGGATTTTATCTTCATCTGCCAGTTGATGCAGGATTCGCCGGTTCAGACGCAACTCCAATTCATCCAGTTCCTTCAGTGTAAAGGAAGAGCCAACCGCGATGTGTAATAAATCGTCGGCCTCCCGCAACGGGATGAAACCGTAGCGAAACATCAGATCAACAGGTATCGCTTTAAAAAGTTCAAAATCAAGTGATTCTCTGTCCAGGTCAATAAACGTGTTCATTCTCACCTCACGACATAATGTCTGTAATGTCAAACAACGGCAGGTACATGGCAATCAGCAATGCCGCAATCAATACCCCCATGGCCAGCAGAACCACCGGCGCAACAAGAGAAACCACTCCTTCCAGAAGGTTGGACAAGTCTTCATCATGATAATCCGCTGCACTCTTCAACATGGCGGACACAGAACCGGATTCTTCCCCGATTCGAATCATATCCAGTGTAAGCTCGTCCACAATAACACTTTCTTCAAATGCACGTGATATCTTCCCCCCAGATGATACCACTTCCGAAGCGGTCTGGATTTCCAAACTGAAATGAACGCTTGGATTGGTAAAAGACAGGGTTCCCAGTGCATCCAGCGCGGGGATTCCCCCCTCCAGGAGAATAGCAAAAGTTCGGCAGAACTGGGACAGAACATATTCCTGCCATATATTATGGATAAGAGGGATTTTCAATATCCCCTTTTCCAGCCACCGCTTTCCCGTTTCCGTGCGGAGCACCCATTGTGCGCTCAGAATCAGAACCAATATGACACCAATCTCCAGTAAAATATGGTGTTTTATGAAAAGAGAAAAAGATACCACAACCCGAGTCATTGCCGGCAGTTCCTTGTCAAACCCTTTATAAAAATCAGCAAAAGAAGGGAGTACAAAATTTATAATTACACCAATAGAAAGCGCCGCCACCAGAACGAGAAAAGCGGGATAAATAAACGCGGATTTGAGCTTTTTCTTTGTCGTAAACAAGAGATGTTCATGTTGAATATAACTTTCAAGGACATCTTCAAGTGCTCCACTCCGTTCCCCGGCAGCCAGTACGGAAGGATAAACAGCCGGAAAACGGTCCCTATGAGCCAGAAACGCGTCGGACAGGGAATGCCCCTCTTTAACCATCCGAAGCACATCCTGTAAAATTTTCTGAAAAACCGGGTTCTTAATTCGTTTCGACAGGAGTGTCAACCCGTTAAAAATCGGTATCCCCGCACGAACAAGTGCCAGAAATTCCTGGTTAAATACGAGAAAATGCTTCATCGGGACTTTTCTTCTCTTGAGAGAAAGTCCTGTCTTTTTGCGGATAGAAAACACATGGTACCCGGAGTCTTTCAGCTTATTTTCTGCTTCTTTCAGCGTAGTGGCCTGAATTTCCTTATCCAGGACCTCCCCCATGGGATTTCCTACCCTGCACACAAATACTGCCATACCTACCTCTGATCTACCGGAAGAAAATTCTCAAACTTGGCATACTCGTTCAGGAATGCCAGCATAACGGTTCCAATGGGGCCATTTCGATTCTTGGCAATTATCAACTCAATCTCCGTTAGGGAACCACTGGCGGCAACGCCTCTGTTCATTGATTTCCGATGCAGAAACGACACAATATCCGCATCCTGTTCAATGGCACCTGACTCCCGAAGGTCAGATAACTGGGGCCGTCCTTCACTTCGTTTTTCAATGGCGCGGTTCAACTGAGACAGGACAATAAAAGGGACATTGAGCTCTTTTGCAAGAATCTTCAATCCCCGTGAAATACCGGAAATTTCCTGCACCCGGTTTGATTCCCCCTTACCCTGCATCAATTGCAGATAATCAACAATGACAACATCCAGGCCCTTCTCCATCTTCAGTTTCATTAATTTTGCTTTCAAATCCACTACCGTCAGAATGGGGCTGTCATCCACATAAATCATAGTCTCAGCCAGGCGGTCCATGGATTGCGTCAGCTTCACATATTCGGATTCATGAATTGACCCCTCCCGGACTCGTTTCACATTAACCTGAGCGTCTGAACACAACAATCTCAGCACAATTTGTTCATGGGGCATTTCCAGGGAAAAGATTGCCACAATTTTATCTTTGAAAGCCATCTTTTCGGCCAGCGACAGAGCAAAGCTCGTTTTCCCAACGGATGGACGCGCCGCAAGAATAATCAGCTCGCCCGGCTGGAATCCGGGAATAAACTGCTCCATATCCCGAAAACCGGAAGCAACTCCGGGCAACTCCTTACTGCTTTGAAAACGCGTCATCCGGTCAGCAATATGTTGGATAGCGTTTTTTAATTCCCCATGAACCGGAATCAGTGATCGTTTGTGCTCCCTGGTTACCATTGAGAAGATTTCTTTCTCAGCTTTCTGAAGAAGCTCATCGCTGGAAACAGTCGCATCACTCCCCTGTTCCAGAATTCCGCTGGCCATCTGCATCAGGCGGCGAAGATTTGCCTTATCCACGACAATTCTGGCGTAATCTTTCACATTCCGAAGCATGGGGATATCATCCACCATCGAACTGATTCCAACTTCTCCACCAGCTGCTTCCAGTTTTCCGTTCGTTCTCAGGTATTCTTTTATTGTAAGAATATCAAAGGCCTTACCTTTCTCAAAAACATCCAGAATCGCCTGGAATATAATTCGGTGGGCAGTCAGATAAAAATCATCCGGTCCAATCAGTTCCATTACCTCATAAATATTTTCGTGGTCCAGTAACAGGACGCCGAGAACCGCCTTTTCCGCTTCCTCGCTATAGGGGAGTGTGACGACCATAGCTTCTCACTTCTCTTCCGGCACTTTATCACCGATGCCGAGCTTTTTCATTTTCTGTATTAATGTCGTCCGCTTGAGGCCCAACAGCCTTGCCGCTTCAGAACGCGTACCACCGGACAAGGCCAGTGCCTGTTCAATGTATGACCTCTCCATCTCCGTTAGCTTCGCTTTCAGATCAATCCGGCCTTCAAAGACGTATGAATCAAGATTATCTGTGCTCCCGAGATGAATATCCGAGGGAAGGTCCTCCGGTTGGACAAGGTGCCCTTCCGGCTGCAGCACAATCATTCTCTCCACAAAATTTTCCAGTTGGCGGATGTTCCCCGGCCAGGAGTATTCAAAAATACACTTCATTGCCTTACTTGAAAAACGAATCTCAGGAAATCCCATCAGTCCAGAAAAGCGATGATTGAAAAAATCAATCAACTGTGGAATATCATCTGTCCTTTCCCGTAAAGGCGGAATATGAATGGGAATCACATTCAGCCGATAGTAGAGGTCCTCCCTGAACCTGCCTTTCCTTATTTCATCTGCCAGAAATAAGTTCGTAGCAGCAATGACCCTCACATCAACGTGTCTGGATTCGTCCCCCCCGAGGGGTGAAACAATCCGTTCCTGAAGCACCCGAAGTAATTTTGCCTGCAATGCCAGACTCATATTTCCAATTTCATCAAGAAATATACTCCCGCCTTCCGCTTGTTCAAACCGCCCTATTCGATCTGCGATTGCATCTGTAAATGCACCCTTCTTGTGGCCAAACAACTCATCTTCCAGGAGATTATCCGGTATAGCACCGCAATTTACCGGAATGAACGGCCCTTTTGCACGGGGTGACGCCCGATGAATTGCCTGCGCCACCAGTTCTTTTCCGGTTCCGCTTTCACCCGTCACAAGTACAGTCGCCTGTGTTACCGCAACCCGTCTGATTAGTCGCTTCAACTCCTTCATTGAACGGCTTCTGCCAATCATGTTATCCGCCCCTTCAGACTGGGCAATGACTTGTCTCAACTTCACATTCTCAGCTTTCAACGCTGTCACCTTCTCCGCTTTATGAATAGCCACTTCAATCTGATCCAGGTCAAATGGCTTCAAAATGTAGTCAAATACCCCTGCCTTAATAGCCGAAACCGCACTTTCTATTGAACCATGACCCGTTATCAGGATAATCAGTGCATCCTCGTCAATTGACAAAATCTGTCTGCTGGCCTGCAGTCCGTCAATGTCTGGAAGCATGTAATCGCTGATGACAAGTGAATATTTCCCGGCGCTGAAAAGAGACAACCCATCCTTTCCCGTTTCGGCGGTATCCACCTCATATCCCTTCATTTCGAGAAAAGAGGATAATAAATCAAGAATTTCAGGGTCATCATCAATCAGAAGAACTCTCAATGTTACTTCTATTTATCGAGCTTATAGCGCTTAATTTTATTGTAAAGCGTCGCCCTCGTAATTCCCATTGCCTTGGAAGCTTTCATGATATTCCCCCGGTACTTGTCCAATGTGTATCGAATCAACGCCTCTTCAGCTTCTTCCATTTTTTCGGTAAACAATTTCAGTACAATTTCCGGTGAACGTTTGTTGAATTTCATACCGACCGGGAGAAATTTCGCGCCCACATTAATGCGGTTTGCTGAGAAAACCGCCCGTTCAACTACATTTTCCAATTCTCTGACATTACCCGGCCAGTCGTACCGGTTGAAAATGTTTGCCACTTCTACGGTATAGCCCTTGAACCGTTTGCCGGTCTCTTTGCTGAATCGCCTAAGGAAATATTCGGCAATCGGCATAATATCTTCCCGCCGTTTTCTAAGCGGTGGTAGTATAAAGTCCATGATATTCACGAGATAAAAAAGTTCTTCATTAAATTTTTTTCGATCCACCAACTCGGCAATTGTTTCTCTTGAAGAGGAAATTACACGAGCATTGAGACGCGCATAAACGCCCCCGGAAGGCATTTGGTATTGCCCATTCCTCAAAACATCAGCGAGCATGGACTGAGACTGAGCATCCATCTTTTCCAGATGGTCAAAAAATATGGTCCCCCCCTCTGCCAGCGCAAACATACCCGGCTTTTCAAGGGTCTCGCCCTTTCTGCCACAAAGAATTTCGTTGAAAGTAGCTGCCGTTATTAAGCCGCAATTTACCTTCACAAAAGGATATTCCCGCCTGGAACTGTATTTATGAATGATACGGGCAAGGAGTTCCTTCCCGACACCGGATTCACCTGCGATCAAAACATTCGCATCATTCTGTCGAAGCGCTTTAACCCGCTTCATGACTTTTTTCATATTCTCGTTCTCTGCAATAAATTGCAGCTTTCGTTCTTCCAGTACCAGTTTGCGCTGCAAAACCCGATTCTTTCGCTCCAGCTGACGCAGCTTCATCAGGTTTTCCACATCAATAAGAATCTTATCCACCTGAAACGGTTTTTCAATGAGGTCTGCAGCACCTTTCTGGATTGCTTCCACCGCCAGCTCAATGGTGCCATGGCCGGTTAGAATCACAACCGTGATATCGGGCTTCAATTCCTTGATTTTCTCCAGGAGCTCAAGCCCGTTGATACCCGGCATTACCATGTCGGTGATTACAAGATCAATATCCTTGTTTCGGATTATTTCCAGGGCTGACTCTCCATCAAATGCAAGAAATGTATCGTATTTCTCACCCAAAAGCAGGTTCAGTCCTTCCAGGACATTTTTGTTGTCATCTACTACCAGAATCCTGTTTTTCGTCATACCCCAACCTTTCATAGACTCAGTGCCGGGGGAAATCCCCCGGCACTGAGAATTTTAATTAGAACCGATAGTCCAGACCAGCACCAACCAATATGGCATCTGTAGAATAAGAGCCATTTAAGTTGTCTATCTGGGTCGTCGTGGTTCTGTCATTGAACCGTACATACATGGCAAAAGCGCTCACAGTAAAGTTCTTGAATTTCCAGTCAAACCCGGCAGAAAAGTCATTCCGGTTGTTATCCGGCAGGGACGGGTCCAGGGTGTTATCCGGGTTTCCCGCCTCGTCATAGATATACCCGGCCCGGAGTGTCAGTTTTTCGCTGAAATCATACTTGACACCCACCTTGTACATGGTCACGTTTGTCCAGTTCTTGGGAACAGCGGTAAGGAGTCTACCGGTGTCTTTCCGGGTGACAGCGAGAACGTCGTAATCGGACCATTCCGTGTTCATGAATCCGATTTCCACCAGCCATTTTTCGTTCAACTTGTAGGCTACGTCCAATCCCCAGGTCTGGGGCAATTTTACGCCGGCTGAGATTTCCCCATCGTAGAGAACCGGCAGGAAGGGAGTCGGAACATTGTCAAAATCAACTTCCCCGTCAAATTTAACATTCACTGAACTGCGCCAGAAGCCACCGACATTAATCCGATCGTTCACTTTCCACAGAAACCCTGCGGAAGCGCCCCATCCGTCACCGTCACCGGACATATCCAACCATGATGTCTGGTCCACAAAACTGATGGTCTTCTGAATCAACACGTCAGCACCTACCCAGTTTACCTGAAAGCCCATTGAAAAATTATCCGTGAGCTTAAAAGCGATTGTCGGTGCCACATTGAAGGTACGAATCTTTGTGCGATCCGAAAGCTGGCTGCCCGGCCACTCTGTCGGCCAGTCTGTTTCCAGCCCGTACTGGGTAAACTCGGAAATCCCCACAACCACCTTGTCATTCAGCTGGTATGAAATATACACGGAGGGTAACCAGTTTACCTTTGTCTTCTGATCCGTTGTCAAGGAACCGTCCAGCGAAGTCCAGCTGCTTGACGGGAAAAATACAACGGAACTGATATTTACATCCACGCCCTGAACAAACGCAAGGGCACCCGGGTTATAAAACATGGCGGACGCGTTGTCCACGCTGGCAACATAGGCATTGCCCATCGCCGCACCCTGAGCATTCTGCTCATTCACCTGAAAACCGGATGAGAATGCCAACGCCGTTGCCAGCAATCCCACACACACTGCAGTTAATTTTTTCATTGTTACCACCCCTCTCATCTGATCAACACTGCCGCACTGGCGTTAATGCTGTAATTGAAGGTTCTGAGTGCCCACTCGGATGCTGATTCAGCTGCTGCACTTGTACCCTTTGTTGCCGCCGGATTGATAATCATCGGCGTGCCGGTCTGCAGGTAAGAACCCAGATAAGTGACTGCCTGCATCTGCCCCCAATAGGTAAACTCAGGATGGCTCGGGTCCGGAGCCAGCAGGAACCCGTGGTTCGGGGTATCAAACTGGAACAGGCCGTTGGCTACACCCGGTTCTGCCGTTGACATACCGGTAATCGCATGTACCACAGGATTCACCTGCGGGAAATTCGGGCCAAAAGCCCTGGCTTCCGCATCACCTGAAATGTTCGGTACAACCGTATCTCCGATTGCTTCCTGCATCAACACGTATTTAGCTGTTCCTGAAATTGTTCCGTCAAGAACATAGGGCGCATAGTTCGCCGGGTCGGCGGAATCGATAACCGTCTGAGCCATCATGAAGAACTGGGAATATTCCGGGGTCCCCGGCAACAGCCCTTCCTCGGCGAGGCCGGCATTGATAACCGGTGCAAAGGTCTGAGAATGGGTGAGGAGCAGACTGATTACGCCACCGGGTACGTTGAGTACGGCGGTCTTGATGGCCGGTTCAATGGCCATCAGGCTGGTTCCGGTCATGCCGCCGAGAGATTGTCCGCAATAGACAAAGTTCATTGGTGCCAGATCAGGTACACTGTCGCCGGTGTAATCCACACCCGCTTCCAGCATTCTCACCAGCATCATCTGATCCACATTGGACTGACGAATATTGTCCCTTGCCGTTCTCAGCGACTTCAGGTTCAGAAAAAGTGCGCCGGAAGGATCCAATTCTCCATCCGGAACCATTTCACCTGTGGCATTATTCATATAATCACCTGCACGATCGCCGTGCAACACCAGGTCCATGGATACCGTCGCCAGGCCGGCTGAAGCAAATGTATTGGCAATCGCCAGAGCGTCCATCTTGGTCCTAGTAAGCCCATGTTGAAAAATCACAACCGGAAATGGGCCTGTTCCCTTCGGTACCACCATAATAAAAGGCACCATGGCAACGTTCTGTTCTTCAAAATTGCCTTCCGCGTTTTTCATGAAATAGCCAACCAGAGGATTGCTGATGTAATTGGGGGAACCAAAGGCCCCTGTCAGCACGCCACCAACCGCATCATGGGGGAAGTCAATCCCTGTCTGCGCCATGACCCCCTGATAAAAAGCACCTACCATTGCATCGCCGAGATACTGACCGGCAAACGTAGGAGTAGGCGGCGCCATTCCAGCGATTTCCGCCCGGAGTGTCTGGAAATCCTGATAGATGCTCTGGGTTGTAAACACAGAGGCTACCGCAATAGACGTTCTGGGAACGCCGATGGCAGCCATAAAATCAAACAACGGCTTCATCGCCAACCGAGCCGGTTCCAGCATCGCAGCGGTCTGATCATCCAGAACACTGGTTGTTGAATGACCTTCGGCATCTATCAGAGAATTCGCGCTGCGCATCAGGTAAAAAACCTGAGACGGTTCAACGGAATTCCCATTGGTGTCCTGAACCCCTTTGGTTACCACGACAGCGATTTTGTGCCTGGAAGGAAGCGGAGATACCGGCACCATAGACACTGAACCGGTTGCCGGATCAAACGGCATAAATGTGACGGCTACTTCCGATTGTGTGATCAAATCAATTACTTTAATGGTATCGCTGTTGATCGTATCCGCCTTCGGCGCCCCATCCAGATAGAATGTCATCGCTGAAGTGGTTGAGAATCCATCCAGTGAATTGACAGATGCGATTGCATCCAATCCATCCGGGTTTGGAATATTTACAAGCCCGGTAGCCGGATTGATCAACAGATCATTGGGGAACGGAATAATACTGGCAGTCGGATCAAACAGAGCTGTCGTTACTGGTGGAAGCGGTTGAGATTCGTCCGCTTCCGTATGAGTCGCAGGCGCGCACGCCCACAGGCCTGCAAGCAACACAGCCATAACCCCGGTTAATAGTACTCTTTTCATGTCACCTCCCGCAAATTTAAGATTTTGAATGGTAAATGGCCACCCTCGAGAAACTAAATCTTTTTCTCACCTCCTACATTCGTCAATGTGATTGAAGGAAGTATATCATAAATATTTTACACTCTGCAAATAAAAAATGACGGGATAGCCCCTCCAGGGTTGAAATTGTTGTGGAAATCATTCCATCTATTGTTTTTTCCATTGGTTACGTGATTATTTTGCAAACGATATTCTTCTGGTAAAACTGTTATCCGGCACTCATTCTTCAAAAAATATGGCAAATATCCCCGAGTAATGTGAAGGATTTCAACAAGTTTTAATAGAAAGCAATTCCCATGGGTTAAATCTCGAAATTGCACACTTTGAGGCTCAGAATGTGGAAATAATCCGATTTCCACCGGATTTCCGGGCCCTCAACAGGGCATCCAATGCTGCTTCAAAGAGATAATTCCGGTCCGAAAGGTTTGGAAACCGCGCAACACCTGCACTGAAGGTTGCGTTCACCTTAGTCTCACCACAGGAAAAAGACAAAGACGAATACCTTTTCTGCAGCTCTGATAACAAGCGGGAAATCCGCTGGCCTGCCATTCCAGTGAAAAATGCGGCAAAAATACCGCCCCCAGCCTGTCCAATCCTGTCCCGTCCCTGCATTTTCCCCCGAATTAATCTGCACAATGCTGCCAACAACCGGTCCACTCCCCGCTCCCCGACTTTTCTGTTCAACTCTGCCACGTGATCCAGGCCAAACACGGCCACAGCCATAGAAGCTGCCGACCGGGATGCCCATTTTAATTCAGTCTCCATAGCCTCCATAAAATGGCTGTATCGGTCGACTCCCGGGAGATAATACTTTTCCCGGCTGTCCCGAACCAACCGCCAGCATCTTGCGCGACTTTTCACGGAAAATGCAAGGCGGCTGAGAGGATTCGATGTCGAAACGACACCTGTGACACCGTTGACTTCCAGCTCGTTCAGCTCCTCAGGAGAAATGGAATCCCCATTCACAAGAACCGGGATATCCTGTCGCCATACCCGAATCGTCCGAACCTGAGCTATTGTCTTTTGAATTGGCTTTTGAAAATCCAGCAATACCACGTCAGGCTGAAATTCCCGAATTGCCCCAAAAATCATATCTACTTCGCAGGATGACGCAAGAAAACCTTCCTGCCGAAACAGGATTTGAAAATGCTCAGACATCGCCATTTCTGCCATCACAATCAAAAGTCGATACGGTTCTTCAGCCTTTGATCTTTCTTCATCCTTTTCCAATGCCCACACAACATCGTAAACGTCAGCGGATTCCTTCACCCATTTCCAGCAGAATTCCTCATTTCCCGATTTTAACACCCCGCCTACCCTTCCTGGCCCATTGCCGACAGCCACCACATTCAACGGCGTCTCTCTGCCACACACATCCAGTTTCTCCATCCAGACGGTTCCGCTGGGAATTTGACGAAGGTCCAGCACCACATTTCTGCTTTCCAGTGAAAAATCTTTTCGTCCGATCTCTCCAAACCGGAAAAGCCGTGCCTTGTACCCAAAAGAGGCCAGCCCTTTCACCAACGCTTCCAGCTTATGAGGAGCCATGCTCACAATTGCCAGCGGGATTCCCGCCTCTTCTTCCCCTTCAGCGTTTTCTTCAGCATCTGACAAGCCTTTGATCTTTGAAGTCGAATCATCCCCTCCATTTTTGCCAGTTGATTCTGCCAGTAAATCCAGCAAATCTGATACTTCTTTCTGCTGACTCTTGATAATTGCTCCGCCATTTTCATCGATATCACTCAGCGTTTTTTCCAGTTGCCTGCATATGCGGCTGACTTCATGAAAGCCGTACAAGGCGGCAGAACCGGTCAAGCGGTGGACTTTTGTTCTCATCGCAAGCAAATCGGCCGGATCTTCCTGATCCAATCGGTAACGATTCCAAAGCTCTTCAATCTCAAGCAGATCATCCGGAAGCTCAGCGCCAAAAGAAATCGCCTCTTTCTCAATACTCTTCTTGACCATTTCCATATGTGCATCAATCTCATCATTGTCTCCGTTACCGGGAAAAAGTCCCTGAATCACCTTTGCAAATTCTTTGACATCAAATGGCTTTTCTACATAGGCATCCACACGAACATCCCTGGCTTCCAGTCGAAACTTCAATCTCTTATAGATTGCTGTCATTGCAACGATACGCGTAGCGGACAAAGAAGGATTACTGCGGACGGCCTTGCAGATTTCAAGCCCATGAAGTTTTGGCAACAACATATCAGTGACGAGAAGGTCCGGTTTTTCCTGCATGACAAGGGCTAAGCCCTTCTCCCCATCTGCAGCACACTTGACATCAAACTCCAGTCTCGTCAGAAGCAGACGTACCAGATCTGATATCCGTGTTTCATCATCAATAACAACCGCTTTCCGGCGTCCTGGATCCACTATTTGGAAACCTCCCGGTAAACTATCTTTTTGTAAGTTAAAATTATAGAGATAAACCCGGCTTATGTACAGTAAATTTCAAGAAGAAAGGTGAATTTCCGTTCTAAGCAAACATATTTGCAATTTGGAGATGGAAGCAGCAGAAACCGGCGCCAGACTCACTAAGACAAGGTTGAGTGGAAGGCAAGGTTGAGGTTGAGCCCGGATGGGGAAAGACCGGGAAATGTAAACTCTCTGAGTTTTCTTACCCCTACTCCTACCCCTACTTGCCTGAGGGGAAGATCGGAAGGGAAGGGAAGAGACGAGATGGAGAAGAATTTAACACAAGGGCACTAAGGCA
>Ga0164318_10000617_pt1 | contig 28260 bp, 26 predicted proteins | sample GuaBasSedimGuay9_FD_113734 | JGI IMG/M metagenome (GOLD analysis project Ga0164318, IMG submission 113734) | Subseafloor sediment microbial communities from Guaymas Basin, Gulf of California, Mexico - Guay9, Core 4571-4, 0-3 cm | ecosystem: Environmental > Aquatic > Marine > Hydrothermal vents...
ACCGTTCTGGTCGAGAAGCTCCACCGGATGGCCTATATTCCGCAACCGGTACGCAGAGTGTATATTCCCAAACCAGGGAGTAACAAAAAGCGGCCTTTGGGCATACCGGCTCTTGACCGAACTTCGTGAAAATTTTATGCCTAAAGCCGTGAAATCGGCTATTTTCGGATTTCACACCTAATAAACTCAAGTAGTTAGCGAAAAAGAGGCGAGTGTAGTGCCAAAATCTTGATAAAATGGCTTGACAATCCAAGCCACCAGCTTGGACCAGGTAGCCAAGACCACGCTCAGAGGCAGAGAGAGGGGACTTTTCCCTTGTGTCCAGGGCATTGCTTCCACTCGAACGCCGCAGGTACTGCATTCGACTCTCCTGGGCGCATAAACCAGGGAGACGGGAATACCCCAGAACGGAACATGCTTCCAGCACCTCTCTTTCAACGTGTCGTACCCAGGCCCTTGTCCACCACAACAGGAACAGACAACCTTGCATCTTCTATCGGGGACCAGGTAAACCACTATTTCACCATGTTCTTCAGTGACCTTGTTAACGCAATGCCTCTTGAGTCCAAGGGTCTTTCGGATTATACTTTCAACGAGCATGAATCTTATCCTCCTTTCCTATCGGCTTATCACCAACAGGAACTATTGGATTTGATTCATGCTTTCAAGTTTTATATGACTTTTCTACCCACAAATTCTTATGAGGAGCCAATTTTGTTATTGCCTGGCGGATTATGCTCATGACCCTTTTGGGCAGAGAGGCTCCAGCATTACCGGCTGAGGTATTATTTACAGATCTGGAAATCGAAGTGCTCAATGCTTATGCAAAAAAAGACATCAGCCCACCAGACAATGTAGGAGCAGCTGTGAAATTGGTGGCCAAGATAGACGGTTGTCTTGACCGTTCCAGCGACCCACCCCCGGCCACCAATTTATGTGGTGAGGCTATTTTCGACTACAATTTATGTGTGAAGGTTTTTTGCTCAGAAGTGGACAATCAACTCCGAACGAACGAGTTATGGGTAAAGGGCAGGGCTAGAACGCGGGGTGGGTAAGGAAAAATGGTTGGGGAGGCTGACACGGGGAGGAGACGCGCTTGCAGCTAAAGGGCCGCGACGGGGTTCTTGAAACTGCAGGGCATGAGCGCGGCGCACTTGCCGCACACGTGGGTCGTTTCCGGGAGATCAGAGAAATAATCCAAGGTGGAAAGATTGCTCTTGAGCCGTTCCCAGCAGGTGCGGCGGTCAAAGCCAGCCTCGCTCAGGGCATTCAAAGGGCATGCTTCGATGCATCTGGTGCACTCTTTTCCTGCCTTGGAAAGGCATGCCTCCTCCGTATCGATGAGGGAATTGTCTCCCAGTTCCGCCTCGGTCACGAGGCTTCCCAGTCTCCCGGCGCATCCTTCAGGAGTAATCAGCAGATGGTGGACGCCGAAACGCCCCAGGTTTACCAGGTGGCCGAGATGTTTGTGAGACCAGCGGGCCATTAGTTTGACCTCGTCGAAGTTGTGGGTGGCAGGCGTGAGACCTGATCGGAAACCGTGTTTTTCCAGCAGGTCACCAAGGGCCATGCTGAGGCGATTGATGAGGTCGTTTGTTTGCACGTACGAGAGGCCCCAGTCGCGCGAGGGTCGGTCTCCGTCCCTGTTGCCTTTGACCAGGTCTTTTTGAAACGGGATAAAGAAAACGATTACTGATTTTGCGGTGGCGAGAAGATCATGGGGATGGAGGTGGTCGGATGAGGCGATTCTCGGGAGTTGGGAAAACCGTTCATCAACCGGGGCTGTGGCAAGGAGCGGCGTGCGCCACCAGCCGTTTGTTCCGAGCTTGGTGGGTTCATCATAAACGTATTGTTCGGCGAACCTCCGCAGTGTTTCAATGGTAATACCCGTCATTTTGATTCCCCCGTTGTTTCAGTGAAAAAGGCGAATCCACCAACATCCTCTTCCGCGGGCAGTGAATATAATCCATAAATAGCTGACCAACTAAAATTTTCCATCAGAAGTTTCTCCCCATACCCACAATAAAATGCCGAAGTAAATTGCGGCGCGGAAATGATTAAGGGCAAAAAATCACACTTTTGTGCTTTTGGCAAGTCGTTTGCCGGACGAAACTGAACAGAGTAGGCCCTGCGGTAAAGATGCCGAGAGTCTTGGCGGGTAATTCGCCTGATGCGGTTTGTGAGGCGCTTGCAACAGGAAAACTGCCCGTACTTCCTTTCGGCTGAAAGGGCCCGAGCTTGACTTTCCTTCAGCTACCTGTTAGAGAATAAAGGCTTTTTACGCAGCGGAAACCCACCAGGGGAACAGGAATGTTAAAAGGACTGGACGATCTGGTCAAAGCAGTCAGGCGAGAACCATGGGCGAAAAATTTGCAGGCTGATGAGGATTTCTGGGACCTTCTCCCGGAGTGGCTGGAGGAACATGTCATAGCAGATTTCCTCGGACAGGTCATCCGGCAGGTGGATGAAATCGTCGATATCGACCCTGATCTGTCCGAACCCAGGATTCTTGAAATTGCCACACGTTATATGGTTGATTTTCTGGGTGCCCAGTCAGCCTCTGTCAGGATATACGATCCTCTCACCGAGCAGATGCTCAGTTACGGGTCCTTTCCTCTGGATGAACACGCGAGAGAGGTATATATCCCCCTGGACGGCAGCATAGCCGGGGAAGTGGTCAAGAGTAGAAAACCCTGCCTTGTGCCGAATATCCTCGATGAAGGTCGATACCAGGACAAGAATGTAATCCGGCGGAAAGGCGTTCATTCATTGCTGGCTATCCCCTTGGAAATTCCGCGTTTTTTCCCCCACGAGAGAGATACTGTCGGCGTCATTCAGATCTATTACCGGGAAAAGGATCGCGCGTTTTCTACGCTCGAAATACAGATTGCGAACCTGATGGCAAAACGACTCAGTTTCGTAATCGCACGGAAAAAAATCCTTTCACTGCACCGGATAAATGAGAAAAAGGATTCCATAGTTCAGCACATCTTCAAAACCCTCGGGAGGAGGGGCGGAATCAAGATGAAAGAGGTGTTCAACAGGATTATCCCCGAGTTGGCTGACATGGTAAACGTCCAGAGCTGTGCCCTTTTTTCCGTGTTACCCGACTATAATCATGTAATACTGGAAGCGGCCTATCCGGAGCAGGGAAGTTATCACAGTATCGGGATAACATTTCCCGTTGGAAAAGAACCTGCTTTTGAAGTAATCCTGAACCTGAGGGATTATCAGGGTGATTCCATATACGAGCTCGTCACCCCTTCATACGTGCTCGTGGTTGATCCGCAGAAGAGTGAACTGGTTTCACCGCAAATGAAGAAATTTGCACGGATCAATAATATCAATTCTATCCTGTACATACCCCTTTTAGTGGAGGGAGAGATCACCCACTTCATAACGTTCGACGCACTTGAACAGAGACTCCGGTACCGGGAGGATGAGATAGAGCTCTTTCTTTTCCTGGGCAGGGAATTGATGAAGGCCCAGAGAATGGAGAGATTGGATGACATTCTGCATGACTTCAAGAACCCTACCATCGCGGCGGCAGGGTTTGCCAGGAGGCTGAAAGCCCTGCTTGAAAAAGGATCAGAAGACGATACATCGAAGGAGCAAATCCGCAGGTATACAGATATCCTCCTGGAAGAGACGAGCAGGCTCCAGGAACTCTCTCTGAGTATCTATGAAGTGGGAAAGGAACAGGTTGTTGATCTGTCGGAAGTGCTGCGGCGCCGTTTTGAGATTAACAGGGAAGCAATTAAGGAACAGTTGAAGCAGAATGTTGAATTGAAAGAAGGTCCTTTTCAATGGGAATTATTTGTCCGTTGTTATCCTATTCATCTGGAACGGGTGTTTGACAACTTGTTGAACAACGCCACGAAGGCCATTCCGCTCAGAGGTGGATTCCTGGCCATCCGGACCTATGGTGATGGAGAATGGGCCAGCGCAGAAATCAGCAACAGTGGCCAGATCTCTTATGAAGACAGGGCCAGGCTCCTCGAGGGAGAAGCCGAGGGCAGGGGCCTTTATATCACCAACAGGATTGTCCGCCTTTTGAAGGGCAAGCTGATGATAGAGGGGGGAAAGAACAGCACAACATTCATCGTGCGTTTACCACGTATTGACCGAGAAAAGGACGAAGAGTAATTTTGCCTGGTATGGTTCCGGACGGAGTGTTAAAGGAAGATGGGTATGAATGATATTGAAAAGATTCTTGAACGAGTAAGAAAAAATGAAGAAATTGAGGCAAAGTTTTTTGAAGTAGAAGTAAGTATTTTATCGATTCTCAACTTCAAGGATCTGTTCGAGATTCTCCTTACGGAGATACGAAAAAAATTTGATATTCCCTACGCGTGGCTTTCGCTGATGCAGGAAAACCATGTGGCCAACCTGATCAGGCAACTGGGAACTTCAGGAATGCTGGATAAGAAATTGAATATTGTTGATCCTGAGACGTTTCGAAGCCTGGTGGGCAATGGAACCCGCCCGGTGCTGACGAACGGAGATCTGACTCCCTACTATAAACTGTTTCCGGATCATGAGAAGTACCTGGCCCGTTCCCTTGCCATCATACCGCTCAGGCAGGAAAACGAAGTGATCGGAAGTCTCAACTGCGGAGACTATGCACCTGAGCGATATCACCCCGGCATGGATGTCTCTCTCCTGGAACGGCTGTCCGTGATCCTTTCCATCTGCATTTCAAATGTTGCCGCCCATGAGAAGATTAGACTTGCGGCATCCAGCGATCCACTTACGGGGCTTATCAATCGAAGAATCATGGAAGTAATTTTGAAGAGGGAATTCACCAGGGCACTTCGCTACGAAACCCCTCTTGCCGTAGCATTCCTGGATCTGGATGATTTCAAGTCTCTTAACGATCGGTATGGTCACGATTTTGGTGATACCGTGTTGAAGTATGTGGGAAATCAACTCACACTGATGAGCAGGGATAGCGACATTGTGACGAGATTTGCGGGAGATGAATTTGTGGTCATCCTCCCGGGAAATAGACGTGATGATACACACCAGATGATGAACCGATTAAACCAGTACCTGTTGAAAAACCCTCTAATTCATAACGGCGAAAAAGTGAGTCCTTCCATAAGCTTCGGTATAGCGCATATCCAGGATGCCGGCGTTCAGGACCCAGCTTCCCTACTGAAGCGGGCGGATGAACGGCTGTACGAAGCAAAGAGGAAAAAGAAGAAATCTGAAAGGGTCATTTCGTTTGACCGGCACTAACTGCCCAGGTTTAAAGTCCCGGGGAGGGATGTGACGACATGAGTCATTGCGCGGCGAAGAAAAGAGAAGAAGGAAAAGTGGAGCATATTTTACCCCATGAGGTTGCTTTTGACATTGACGGCGTCCTGGCTGACACGTTTCGTGTGTTTGTGGAGACTGCAAGGAATCAATACCACGTGCAGGTTGCCTATGAGGATATCACCGAGTATGATTTTAGAAAAGTGATTGACATAGATATGGAGATCGCGAGAGACATTATCCAGAGGATCCTTGATCAACCTATTCAGATGGGGATCATGCCTATGGAGGGGGCGGTAGAGGTCCTCAATCTCCTGGCGGGTGAAGGTCCTATCCTTCTGGTTACTGCGAGACCCGGGAGGCCTGCCATCTACGAGTGGGTTGTTGAGCACCTGAAAGGAATTGATCACGATTTGATTTGCGTAGAAGCAACCGGTACTCACGAAGAAAAAATACCTATTCTCGTAAGACAGGGAATAAAATACTTTGTGGAAGATCGTCTTGATACCTGCTACCTGTTGGCCTCTGCAAATGTGACGCCTATTGTGTTCGAGCAGCCCTGGAATCAAAAGCCTCATCCTTTCATTCGTGTCCGATCATGGGAGGATATCAAGAAAATGATAGCCTGGAGCCGGTCGTCCGCGTCCCAGGGGAATGGCTGATAACCGGCAAAAAAATCTTGACACCATTGAGTCAAAAAAGAAAATTAATTCACTGGGGAATCACGAATAACCACTTCTCGTCAGGAAGTGACCACCAGGAAAAACCAGCAGGCAGCACGAGTTGCCTGGGAGAGGAAAAGAAGAGATGAAATGCCCCTATTGTGAAAAAGAAATCCCGGGAAAGACCTGTCCCGATTGCGGTGCGGTGATACCGGAAGAGGCTCGGTATTGCATGCAATGTGGAAGTCTGCAGGTAATAGATTATGCAGATGAAACAATTTCCCCAGACGGAGAGGTTGACCTGGACTTTGAAAATCGGATCCTGTGCCCGGACGGGAACTGCACGGGAATTATTGTGGACGGAAAATGCACGGAATGCGGAAAGACCTTCACGCCTGATGAGCTGGCGCAAGAAGAAAAGGGCGGAACAGCTGATGTATGAACTGAAGGTGACATCCCGATTTGCGGCGGCACATCAACTCCGCGAATTTCACGGGGCCTGTGAGAACCTTCACGGGCACAACTGGAAGGTGGAGGTGTATGTTACGGGGCAAACCCTGAAAAAAGAAGGCCTGCTGGTTGACTTCGGTGAAATGAAACAGGCAACGAGAGAGGCCCTGGGAACACTGGACCACCGTTTCTTGAATGAATTGGAGCCATTCAAGGATCGCAACCCGTCATCGGAAAATATTGCCCGCCATATATTTGAATGCCTGTCGAGGAAACTAAACCAGGGGGATATCCGTGTCAGCAAGGTAACTGCCTGGGAATCTGAAGATGCCTGTGCAAGCTACATGGAACCCTGATCCGGATGAACCGGAAATGACAAATGTCAAATAAAAACCAAGTGCCTCAATGATAAAACATATCCCGTTCACCTCTTTTTCATAAGAAAAACTGGATGCACATGAAGATATGAATATATTCGCTTTCATTCCCGCCAGGTACGATTCAACACGATTTCCCGGCAAGCCCCTTGCCTTGATAAACGGGAAACCCATGATCCAGCACGTTTACGAACGCTCTTTGCGGTGTCCGGAAATAGCAGACAGCTATGTGGCGACGGATCATGAGGGTATCTTGGAAACGGTCCATGCTTTCGGGGGAAAGGCGGTCATGACAGGCGGGAAACACCGGTCCGGAACCGATCGGATAGCAGAGGCTGTTGTTGCATTGGGAATGTCAGACAAGGATTTGATCGTGAATATCCAGGGAGACCAACCAATCTTTGACCCCGGGATTATTTCAGACCTGGTGGCGCCGTTTTTTCAAGGGGAGCCCCCACCCATGGCGACCCTCAAATACAGGGTATTCCGGGAGGCAGAAAGAGAGAACCCTAATCACGTGAAGGTGGTGACAGACAGAAGCGGCTATGCTCTCTATTTTTCAAGGTACCCCGTCCCATTCGTCCGGGATCGGCAAGATGGGGATTTTGCCTGCTACAAACATCTCGGGCTTTACGCATACAGGACTGATTTTCTGCTGGAATTTACACGCCTGGAACCGGGAGTCCTCGAAAGAACAGAAAAACTGGAACAGCTAAGAGCCCTGGAACATGGATTCCGGATCAAGGTAAGCGAAACCTCGTACAATTCCCTCGAAGTTGATGTGCCCGAAGATATCGGGCGCATTGAAAAGGCACTGGAGGAGGAGCGATCGCCCAGGAATCAATAACTGCTTACCTAAATAGGCTGCACCCTGAGCAGTTACGAATCCTCCTTGAAAATTCTTGCGGCCAGGTCGATATCCTCGGGGCAGAAAATAAAGAGAGACTTTTCTCCGCCGGGAAGAGCGGATCCATATACATAATTGATGTTGATTTCCTCCTCGCCAAATTTTTTCGCCATCTTTGCGAGGGTGCCGGGCTTATTATCGATTTCGAGGGCGATGACCGGCATAATGTCGAAGAGATACGCTTCCCTGGAAAGAAGGTCAAGGGCCCGGTCGGTGTCTTCCACCAGGAGGCGAATGAGGGCGAAATCTGCTGAATCTTTCTGCATGGAACCATAGCTTGCCGCCGGTGCGATCCTCTTCAAGGACTTTCCCCTGGCCTTAAAAATCTGCTGCACATAGCCTGAGGCATCCTGGATGGTAAGGGCGTCGATGTTGATACCCGCGTCAGAGAGGAGAGTCGCGAGCTTTCCCAGTTCGCCTGGAACATTTTTCAGGAAAAGTGCTATTTCAGTTCTGACCACTACTCACCTCCTTCTGTTCAGTTCCCGGAACCTAGTTCATATCCTTTGAGGTACTTGAAAAAATCACTATTTGTAGACAACACAAGGGTGCTGTTTTTGTCCAGTGTCTTCCTGTAAGTGTCAAGGGTTTTGATGAAAGAGTAGAATTCTGGATCCTTGTTGTAGGCTTCAGCATAGATGTGGGTGGCTTCCGCGTCCGCCTTTCCCTTGACTTCCTGTGCCGTTCTGTAAGCCCGGGAAGTGATCTGTTTCAGGTCTTTATCCCGGTCACCTTCAATTTTCCTTATCTCTCCCTTTCCTTCGGACCGGAATTTTTCTGCCATCTGTTTTCTCTCGGCGATCATCCTGGCGTAGACGGATTTCCGAACCTGTTCCACGTAATTGAGCCTCTTTATTTTCAAGTCAACGAGCTTGATCCCGTATTTTGCCACTTTGGGCTGGGCCTGATTGAGAATCCCTTCGGTGATTTTTTTTCTCCCCATGGTTACCGTCCCAAGAGGGCTGTTTTTCAAGTCCTGCCCCACGAGAATCCTGGAGGTATCAAGTTTACGATTGCTGCGCCGGACACTTTCAATCAATGGATACGACGTTACGAAGTTTCGGACTGCCGCGTCCAGGATGTCATCCAGGCGAGCCTGGGCACCGAGCACATTGCTGACGGTCTGAAAAAAGGTGAGGGGATCCACAATTTTCCAGCGGGCGAAGGTGTCCACCCAGATAAACGTCTTATCAAGGGTTGGTATCTGGCCGGGGTCCCCATCCCACTCAAGCAGGTTTTTGGGGAAATAATTGGCGTTTTGAATAATGGGAATCTTGAAATAGAGGCCCGGTTCTGTTTTCGCGCTGCCGATCGCCTCTCCGAATTGGGTAATGACGACCTGTTCGGTTTCGTCCACCACATAGGCGGCAGAATAAAGGCCTATAAGAATGATAATAAGCGGGATGATCAAAATTTTCATTTTCATTTTTTCCCTCCTTGTGCCTGACCCAGGTTCAGTAAGGGGAGGAGGTTTTTTTGCTCCGAATCCACGATATATTTCGTTCCCAGCCTTGGAAGGATTTCCTGGATGGCCTCCAGGTAGAGACGACGACGGGTAACATCCTTTGCCTTGCTGTACTCAGTGTAGAGCGCCAGAAAACGGGCGGCATCTCCTTTGGCCCGGTTCACCCGGTCAAGGGCATACCCTTGGGCACCCTTGATGGTCTTTTCCGCGTTTCCCCTTGCAGCCGGAATAACCCTGTTATATTCTTCCTTTGCCTGGTAAATCATTTTTTCCTTTTCCTGGATCGCCTGGTTTACCTCATTAAATGAAGGCTGAACCGGTTCAGGAACATTGGTCCTTTTCATCTCGATGGTAACCAGTTTGATACCGGTTTCCGCCTGGTCAAGCTCTTTTTGCAAGAGTGCCTTGGCAGCATCGGCGATTTCTTCACGTTTGCTGATGACTTCGTTAATGCTCCTGTCTCCAACAACCAGGCGCATGCTGGCCTCGGCCAGGTCCCGCAAGGTACTCCTGACGTCTCGCACTTTGAAGAGAAATTTGTAGGGGTCATTCACCCGGTATTGGACGATCCATGGGACAACCGCCACGTTCAGGTCGCCGGTAAGCATCAGGGACTCATTCAGGTATGCAGAGCCAGATGCGTACCGGGTACGAACGCCGGCTGAAATGGTCCTGAATCCGAATTCTTCTTTGAACACGTACCTGACCTTCACCTTGGTGATTTTTTCGATTCCACTGGGAAGCTTGAAATTGAGTCCCGGCGGAGTAGTCCTGGAAAATTTTCCAAATCGTTGAACCACTCCCACTTCATCGACACCGACAGTATAGAAACAGCTTGTGCCCAGCAAAACGATGATAATGGCCGCAATAATAAGCCACGCTCCGCCGGGAAACCTGCCTCTCATCGCCTTGACTTTTTCAAACATCTCGTCCACCTTGGGAGGCCCGCCTCCTCCCTGACTTTTTTTCTGCTGCTGTAACTTTTCCCAATCCCAGGCCATAGTATTACCTCAATCCTCTCTTCATAAAAAAATATTTTATAAAGGATACTGGGAAATCAGCGGTTCGTCAAGGTCTAACCCGGATTTCTCACCAATAATCTACTGTGACGGCGGATAGACCCATGACTATTACGTCGCGCTTGAAAAATGACCTCGACGTATTGTGAAAATACGCCTGCGCCCATTTTCCTGCGCGCGCCTTATATTCACGGGCCTCTCCACCGTCTCGTAACGAAGATCGGTGAGAAACCCTGGTTAATAAATGGTTGGAGGGTCCTTGACTTGAAATTCATCCCAGAATATCTTTGAGCCCATGGATGAAAGAAAAACAACACTCACATCCCTGAAAGAAATTCTCGACAAACTCTTCAAAGAAGGCGGTCTTCCTTTTGACATGGACAATGCCAGGATCTGGAAGGTGTGGGAAGAAGTTGTCGGGCTGCCGGTGGCAAGGCATGCGAAGCCCCAGTGGATAAAAGAGCGGTTGTTACGGGTGGGCGTATCGGATCCCATCTGGCTCCATGAACTCCGATTTCAGGAGCAGGATATCAGGGAGAAGCTGAACGCAGCGCTGGGGAAAAAGGCGGTGGAGAAGATCGAGTTCAGGCTGGGGCAGTGATTGCGTATTTACCCTGGCCGAGGATAGGTGGAAGAATCTCCAAGCCCGGATTACCCTCCAGGACTGTTTCCACGAGGACCAACTTGGCACTGGATTTCATGTCAGGATAGATCACCTGGAGCCGTTTAGGTTCCAGGTTGAACCGCCTTGCCTGGCTCAAGAGGTCAATAAGTCTTTCAGCAGAGTAAATCGTGGTAAATCTTCCTTTTGCTTTTAAGAGATATCGGGCTGTTGCCAGGATGTCTTCAAGTGAAACAAGAATTTCATGCCGTGCGATTGCCCGGGATGCGTTGGGATTGATGCGACCGGTGTTTGGTTTGCGGTAGGGCGGGTTGCAGGTGACAACATCCGCTGTCCCCGGAGAAAGAGGCGGGTGGCGGATATCGGCTCGCAGGATGTTCATTTTTCCAAGGAGCCTGTTAAGCATTATGTTGCTGGATGCCTGACATGCCAGTTCGGGTTGGATTTCAATCCCTACCGCATGATGCAAAGGCGTGGTCAGCAGGAGAAGAAGGGGAATCACGCCGCAGCCGGTCCCCAGGTCTATGAGGAAATCACCGGCCCGCACGGTCACAAAATCCGTGAGGAAGAGGGCATCTACTGAAAAACGATACCCCTCTCGTGACTGAATTACTTTTAAACGTCCGTCCAGGAGAGCGTCGATGGTTTCATCTGGACCGGGTTTTATGTCAAGGCGCTTGGATAATTTCATAGGGGTCAATCTTGTTGAGAACGAGGCCTGTCAAGACCTTTGGAAAAAAGTAAGTAGATTTGCGGGGCATTACCAGTGACAGCCCTGCAATTTTCTTGACCTGTTCCATTTTTGTCGGATTCAGCAGGAAAGTCATTTGAAATGCTTGTGAATGCACAAGGGAAAGTGCTGAGCGCATACTGCTTTGATATTGGAATACCTTTTCGTCGTCCAGCTGTGCCTTGGTAAAACCCAGGGCTTTTTGAAACAGGAACCGGGAAAGGACAAGGACGTCAAGCTCTTTCAGTGCCGGGTGAAGATCCTCTCCCATTTCATTCCGCATCCCGTTCTTCAAAGAGAGGATGTACCCGTTTTCTGCTCCTCCATGGTAAAAACCGATGACGGTGTTGGATATTCCCGCCTTTGCGAGGGCATTCCGGAAGTTAGGGGAACCGTCCGCCGGATCGCCGGAAGGCAAGGGGATTTTCTCAACGGTAAACCAGGTTTCAATCCGGGAAAGAAATTCCTTCAATTCAAAACCGGGAGCATTCTTGACAAGGCGATGGGAGGGAAGGATGGTCAGGCCTTCATCGTTCATGTTCGTGAGATACATCATCGCAAATTCATAGGACCTGTTGGCTGGTTTTTTTCCGAATCTGGTGCGCATCATATTCCTGTAGTTGCGTGCGGTTTCGTAGCGGTGATGCCCGTCTGCAATAAAGAGTCTCTTCGGCTGGAATGCCTGGGAGATTTTTCGCGCAATGGAGGGTGCCTCAATGATCCACATTTGATGTGAAGTGCCGTCTTCGAGATCGAAAGATACCTGCGGCTCCATGTGCATGGCGTTTTGACAGAGGCCCATGATCATGTTTTCAGGATCTTCATAAAGGGCGAAAACCTGGCTGAATTGGGCGTTGCAGGCTCGCATGAGGCGCAATCGGTCGTCCCGGTGTGCTGAAAAAGTCCGCTCATGGGGCAGGATGATTCCCGAATCTTCTTCCTCAATACGGACAAGAGCGATGAGCCCCCATCTTGTTTTTCTTGGTTCACCGTTTCTAGGGTCATACGTCATGGCGGAAACATAAAGACAGGGGCGATCCGCCCGGTTCAAGGTCCCTTGCATTTCCCAGCGCTTGAAATAATCGGCCGCCCGAGTATACTTGTTGTCCCAATCAGAATCCCCGGTCTTCTTTTTCCCGAGGATCATACGAATGATATTGTGAGGATCTTTCTGGTAGAGATTATCCTGCTCCTCCGGCGAAATGACATCGTAAGGAGGCGCAACCAGTCTTGAGAAATCTTCGCCGTTTTCAAACGGATAGGTGGAACCTCGAAAAGGAGCGATAATAGCCACGGGATGTTCACGCCTCCTAGTGCAGAAGATAAAACTATAATATTGGACATTTTTATTTTAGGAGTCAAGAAATTTTGCCCTCAATGCTGTCGTCAATAGCAGGAAGGAGGTTATGGCATGAGTGGTGTCTCCATTAGCGAAATCAAGGAATTGCGAAAAAGGCCATGCCAAGCAGATTTGCTGGTTCAGGGGGGAATGTTGTTGACCATGGTGAAAGGAGAATCACCTCTGGCGAACGGAACTCTTTTCATTAAAGAAGGCCGTATCGAAAAGATAGGTACCGCCCGGGATTTTACCGGCCCCAGGTATCAATGCGCTGAGCGGATCGATGCAGGAAACGGGGTTATCCTGCCGGGCCTCGTAAACGCACACACCCATGCGGCTATGACTCTTTTTCGCGGTTACGCTGATGATCTCCCCCTGAAACAATGGCTTTTTGAAAAGATTTTTCCACTTGAAGCAAGGGTTCTAAGTCCTGACACTGTTTACTGGGGCTCCATGCTTGGGTGCTTGGAAATGATTGCATCCGGAACCACTTGTTTCATGGACGGCTATTTCTTCCAGGATGGCACAGTAAGGGCAGCACATGAAGCGGGACTCAGGGCGCTGGTTGCCCAGGGCGTTATTGATTTTCCCGCGCCCGGTGTTCCGGACCCGAAGGATAGCCTTAATATTGCACGGGCATTCGTGGAAAAATGGAGGGGCTTTTCCGAACTGATTCAACCCGGATTATTCTGCCACAGTCCCGTGACCTGTTCCAGGGGAACTCTTGAGAAGGCGCTCGAGATTTCTCTGGAGGGGCATGCACCCCTCCAGATCCACTTGTCTGAAACGCTCGAGGAAGTGCATACGCTCATGGAGGATACTGGAAAGAGACCGGTTCCCTATCTGGATGATCTCGGTTTTCTCAATAGTCGCCTTATCGCAGCCCACGCCATACACCTTACTGATGAAGAGATAGCATTGCTGGGAGAACGGGACGTCAAGGTGGCCCACGTGCCGGAGAGTAATATGAAGCTTTCCTCAGGTGTTGCTCCTGTCAAGAAGATGTTGGATACCGGGATTGCAGTAGGTATTGGAACAGATGGGAGCGCCTCCAACAATGATCTCGATCTCTTTCTTGAGATGGACATTGCCGCGAAGTTGGGAAAGGTTGCCACCATGGACCCCGTTTGCCTGAATGCACGGGAAGTGCTGAGGATGGCTACCGCAGGAGGGGCATCCCTTCTCGGGCTGGAAAAGAAAATTGGAACACTTGAGGAAGGAAAACGTGCGGATATCATTGTGGTGGACCTTGACGGTCCCCACCTTCGACCCCTTTATGACCCTTATTCGACCCTGATCTATTCGGCCAGCGGAGCCGACGTGAAAGACGTCATCGTGAACGGGTGTATTGTGATGAAGGATCGAAATTTCAGGACCCTGGATCCGGAGGAAATCATGGCCAGGGTCAAGGAAATCGCCCGTGATTTTGCGGGCATCATCACATGAACAGGTTTGGGTTCGATAGGAAATTCAAGCCGTTGTCCTCAAGAATCTGTAGCACGTCTTCCGGCGTGGCTGCACGAATAACCCCTTCAATGTTTTCAAAGCTCCTGATGCCTACGACCTTTTTGCCGGTTTTAAGCGCAAGGGCGATCTCGGAAAGGGTTCCATGGCCTCCGGAAATCGCTACCAGGATATCGGCAGCTCGCACCACAAGGAGATTCCTGCCCTCGCCGAGACCCGTAGGGATCGGCAGGCGGATATATGGATTCGCCTGTTCTTTCCGCAAGCCGGGAAGCAGGCCGACAGTCATCCCGCCCGCCTCGAAGCATCCCCGCGAAGCGCCTTCCATAATTCCCCCGAGACCACCGCAGATAAGCGTCCAGCCTCGTTTTCCGATTTCATGCCCTATTTGCCTGGCAAGGGAATAGAGCTCTTGAGTAGAGGTGCCTGAACCAACTACCCCAACATGGTAATTCTGATCCATAGTTTTTTCCCCCCAAGTAGTAAACATATGGTACCATACAAACCATTTGCCTTCATCGTCAATAGTTGCTATGGACTGATGAGCAAAGGCAGGGTAAGGTGTGCTTACCTGTTTTGCAAACTGAAGAAAAATACTTTTTCCATGTCCCGGCGCTAAGGCAGCCTTATTCCCATTGGCAGGGGAATTATGGCATTGTGCTGTATGGAAATCATTTCAAGGAGAGTTTTATTCTATGCAGAAGCGAAAGAAAGTTACTGTCTTATTTATTGTTATTTTTCTCATCGCAGGGATAGGGGCCATTGGCTGGTTCCTGGCACTGATTTTTGAAGGACAGCCGCCGAGCGTGGTGGTAGAACCACTTCCCCAATATCTTTCCGGAGGTCAGAAGTTCACCATTCGAGTGGGAGATAAGAACAGGGGACTCAGAAAGCTCGTGATTACAGTGGTGCAGGAGGGCAGAAAAGTCAGCATCCTGGAAAAGGAGTTCCCTTTTCACGGGATCCTGAATCGTCAGGGGCAGCACAGCTTTGAAACTGAAGTGTCCCTTGATCCCAAGAAAATGAATCTGGCCCAGGGCCGGGCCGATCTCTATGCAAGAGTCTGGGATTATTCGCGAAGAAGTGGTGGCGATGGCAATCTATCCGTTTTTGAGCACAAAATGATAGTGGATACACTGCCGCCGGCTATCCGTGTTCTTTCCAGACAGCACTATATCAACCTGGGTGGCACGGGCCTGGTGGTCTACCGGGTATCATCGGATACCGATCAAAGCGGCGTGTATGTGAATGACTACTATTTCCCAGCGTTCCCGGCAGGAGAAGGTTCTGACAAGGAAATTCAACTCTGTTATTTTGCTATTCCCCAGGATCTGGTGACCTATCCATCCGTTTACCTTTGGGCGAAAGATAAAGCGGGCAACCGATCCACTTCAACCTTCAATTACCATATCAGGAAAAAGAGGTTCCGCGTTGAAAGAATGAACATAAGTGATCGTTTTCTGATAAAGGTCCTGCCCTATTTTTCATTTTACCCGCTTGATGAAAACGCGACTCCCCTGGAAAAATTTCTGAAAATCAACAGGGACCTGCGCAAGAAAAATACCCTCGCGTTCAACGAACTGGGGAAAAAGAGCAATCCCGAGAGATTGTGGGACGGAACATGGATAAGGCTTAAAAATGCGGCAAGCATGGCCAGATTTGGAGACCGGCGAAGATATTATTACCACGGGAAAGAGGTGGACAGGGAAACCCATATGGGCGTAGACCTGGCCTCCATTGCCCAATCAAAAGTTCCCGCTGCCAATGATGGCAGGATTGTGTTTGCAGACCGCATGGGTATTTACGGAAACACGGTGGTTGTTGATCACGGCCAGGGTTTAATGTCTTCCTATTCACATCTGAGCAAGATTGATGTGGCGGTGGGGGATTCGGTCAAGAAAGGTGATGTTGTCGGTGAAACGGGGAGAACGGGTCTTGCGGGAGGAGACCATCTCCATTTCGCGGTCATGGTGAGCGGGATTTTCGTCAATCCGGTAGAATGGTGGGACAGCCACTGGATCCACGACAACATTAGCAGGAAACTCGCCCTCCTCGAGAAATAGCTCCGGCAGCTTTGAATCTAATTTGTTTTGACAAGGACTATTTGCCCCGGAAAAATAGTGCTTCGCGGCGTCAGACTGTTGAGCCTCAGAAATTCTGAGAGATTCATCTGATGGCGCTGAGCGATCACATAAGGGGAATCCCCCTGCCGGACACGGTATTTCTTGGCGTTTTCTTTGTCTAATTCGTCCGCTGCTTCGCCCCGGATGATCAGCACCTGGCCGATACTGAGATGGGTGTTCCTGAGTGAATTCTCCCGCTGTATTGCATCCGTAGTGGTTCCAAACCGGTTTGCGATTTTCCACAGGGAATCCCCTTTCCTTACCACGTAACGCTTTTTCCCCTTGAACGTGCGCGCGGTTCCGGCCCGATGTTTCACCTGACGATTGTGTAGCGCCAGGACGTATTTTCTTCCCACCGGGATCTTAAGCCTCCATCCTACCCGCAGATAGCGGCTGCTCTTCAACCTGTTTAGCCGCATGATAGCCCTGACGCTGGTCCGGTATCTCCTCGCAATGCCGGACAGCACTTCACCCCTCCGCACTTTGTGGTACACGAATTCAGGAACCCTGGATCTCCACACGGGAATTCCAGGAAGCTTCGCGAGAAGGATATTTCCTTTTCCCTTCGGGAGCCTGAGATCATAGGAACGCGCAGGAGTTGAATGGCGCTTGAGTTCCGGGTTGAGGTCAAGCAATTCCTTGTAGGATACGCCGATAGCCTTGGCAATTGACTTGAGATGGACCGGTTTATTTACCATGACTTTTTCGGCTTCAAAAGGAGGAAAGACTGGTGGAAGGGTGAATCCATATTTTTCAGGATTCTGGATGATATGCAGCACAGCAAGGAACCTCGGAACATAGGAAGCGGTTTCCCTGGGAAGTTTTTCATAAAGGTCCCAGAAGTTGTCAAGATAATTTACACGCTGGCTGCGGATGCACCTGAGAACTGTTCCTTCACCGCAATTGTAGGCGGCCAATGCGGTGGTCCAGTCGCCGAAAATCTGGTGTAATTCTTTTAAATAGGAAATGGCCGCCTGAGTGGCCTTTTCAGGGTCCATCCTCTCGTCAATCCAGCGGTCCCGTTCAAGCCCGTATTTATACCCGGTGGAGGCAATAAACTGCCAGAGTCCCAGTGCCCTCGCCTTTGAAAATGCCCGGACATTGAATCCGCTTTCGATAAGCGGAAGCCAGGACAGCTCCTCTGGCAGGCCCGCTTTTTTCAGGGTATTGAGAATTGCGGGACGGTATCGCCCGGAACGCTGGTAGGATTTGAGGAAAAAACCTTTTTCTCTTCCCTGAAAGATCTTGATAGCTCTTTTTACATACCGGTTCATTAAGAGCGGTATGGCTTTATGATACCCGTTCACCACAGTGAGCCGGGAAGAATACACTTCTATGACACGCTTGGCTATGGTAAATCGCAGATCTTCTCTCTGCTGGAGGAGCTCGGGGTTATCGTCGGGGTCGACCTTGAGAATCAAGGCATAGGCCTGATCAAGCGCATCGAGAGCTTCTTCCAGGTTTCCCCTTTTCCAGAAATCATTTGAGGCCTGGCAGAATTCAAGAGCCCCATCAAGCAGTTCCTGGTTTGTTTTCACGGGGGTCTTGTTTTTGGCTACTGTTTGACCGCTGTGGGAGACGTTTTCCTGGTCTTTGGTTCCTTCTTCAGAAATGGAAAAGGGAGAGATGCTCCCGTCTATGGCCGGGTTTTCGGGAATTCCCTGATCAGTAAGTACCCAGGTGCTTCCGGGATTCTCTTCCTGCTCAGTGTCTTCAGCAGCCGGAAGGGGGGATTTCGTGACGTTGTCACCTGCTGCTTGTAGATTTTGCTGCTTGTGCGAGGTGTGCTGAAGAGCGGGACCGTGATTTGTTCCAGGAGAGTCCTGACTCTCAAGAGAGCCAGCTGGACTTTTCCGGGGTCCTGGCAACGAAAGATCTGCGCTCGATTTTCCCGGTGAATGGGTCGCACACCCGGAAAGAGTCAAAAATATGACGCCTGAAAGAAAAGGTAGCAGGAAGGTAAAATAAGGTTTTGTTTTCACGCGGAACTAGTGCTCCTCTCTTGGTTTCAGCAGTTATCGGGATATGGCTTAGACAATGAATGCCTCTCGAAAAGAGAGATGGATGCAACTAACATTCCATTAGATCCTGCAAGTGGCCCCCAGCGTATTCATATCTTGAAATGGAATCCGCTTCTCAGGCCCGGGACAGGGAACTTGGATGCGGCATTGATTAAATCAAGATTTGTAGTGAGCCCTGTGCCCGCAGATCATTGTCGTATTTGAAAAGGCAGTATAGAGAAGCATGAAAAGATGGTCAAGGATATTGGGACTGCATTTGATCAGGGAAGAGAGTCTTTTTCAAGGAGGGCCCGAAGATCATGCGGATTGTTGAGTTCCGGGCTTTCAGTCACGACCTCAAATAAATGTTGAAGAACTTTTCCCACGCGGGGACCCGGTCCCAGGTGAAGGATTTCCATCACGTCATTTCCGTTCAGAGCAAGTTGATGAACGGAGATAGGGTGTTTTTCCTTGAGAATAGCCGCCGTTCTTGCTTTCAGCTCTTCGAGGGAGTCGATACGATCGAGCCCGGTGCCGTGGGCCAGGAGGTCCGCCTTGCGAAGGAGCAAGAGGTCATCGATATTGTCAGGGCCTGCTTTTCTTATCAGCCGCCTGACAGCACTGTCGCCCCACTGGGGAGTGTAGTCGACCATGTGATTCATGATCAGATGGACAACCTTCTTGGTGAGAGAACGGGAAAAGCGGAGGTTTTCCATTATCCGATTGGCCAGGCAGGCGCTTTCTCGTGCATGTCCAAAGAAACGCCACGTATCGCCTTCGAGAGTTCTCACCCGTGGCTTGGCCACATCGTGGAGCAAAGCCGCCAGGCGCAGATGAAGCACCTGCGGAACCATTTCCATGGTTTTCAGGGAGTGGTCGAAGACAGTTAGTTTGTGATGAATATTCTGCTCAATTCCTTCCCCTTCACAGAGTTCGGGAATGATGTGTTTAAGGAGACCCTGAACGGAAAGCATCCGGAATCCCCTGGAAGGCCGGGAACTCATAAGGAGTTTTATCAACTCTTCCCGTATACGCTCGCGTGCTGCCTGGCGGACAAGATGCGCGTGGGTGTGCATTGCCTGAAGAGTTTGGGGGTGTATCTCAAAGCCGAGGTCAGTGGAGAGCCTGATACCGCGAAGCAGGCGAACAGGGTCTTCCTGGAAACGCAGCTCAGGATTTTCTGTCCCTTTGATAATTTTTTGCGCAAGGTCTTTTCTTCCGTTCCAGGGGTCGATCAACTGCTTGGATAAAGGATCAAAGGCCATGGCATTGATGGTGAAATCCCTTCTGGCAAGATCGCCTATCAGAGTCCTGCCTGGGTCTCTGTATGGCGTTATTTCCAGCCGATTTTTCGGCAGGACAATGGTTATGGTTTCATGCTTGAGGTGGTATGTTTTCCGGTCGGAAAAAACTTCCCGGATACGTTGGCGCGGCGCTGATGTGGCGATGTCCCAGTCGGGTATCGGCCTGTCAAGAAAGGCGTCCCGCAAGGCCCCGCCAACGATGGAAGCCTCGTATCCGGCATGGGTAAGCCGTGCCAGCGCATCCGAAACAAACGAAGGGATATGAAGTTCAGCGCTGAAAAAGGGTTTCCGCATAATTTGCTCATGTGGCTGAATGACAAATGTCAAAGCCAAAATGCCAAATAAAATCCAAATGCTTTAATGACAAAATCTGCCTAATCCACTCTTCTGTCTGTTAGGGTGGCAGGAATGAGTTGCTTATATCATGTTTTGGTCATTTTGGATTTGGCATTGATTTGGAATTGGGATTTTGGAATTTGAAATTGAATATCCTCAAAACGCTTGCTTAGGCTGTCAGCGGAGATACTGGACTGATTGCTGTGTGATCATGACTCACGACTCATTGCGGCTTATGATTTTGCATAGCTGTGCAGCCCCGCTAGATAATTTACTCCGAAATAGGTAAAAAGGACACAGGAAAAACCGATCATGCAGAGAATCGCGATCTTTTTGCCCCGCCAGCCCCGGACCAGGCGCGAATGAAGAACCGCAGCATAGATGAGCCACGTGATGAGAGACCAGGTTTCCTTGGGATCCCAGCTCCAGTAACTGCCCCAGGCAGAATGCGCCCATACCGATCCCGTGATAATACCAAGGGTCAGCATGAGAAATCCGATCACCACCATCTGATAATTGAGATCATCGAGAACACCTTTGCCCGGGATCAACCTGAGGAAGACACCCGATTTCTGTTCATGATCCAAACGTTTGAGGAGGTACATGAGACTGAGCCCGAAGGAGAGCCCGAAGGCCGCATACCCGAAAAAACAGGTAATAACATGTGTGATAAGCCAGTTGCTTTTGAGAGCCGGCACCAGGGGCTGAATGCGGCTGTTTATGTTTGGCGAGAACGAGGCGTATGCCATGGCAAGGGAAGCCAGGGGCGTTACAAATGTTCCAAGGGTCCGGTTTTTCGTGCGCCATTCCACGATCAGATAGAGAAGAATGACGGTAAATGAAAAAAAGATAAGGGACTCGTAAAGGTTGGAAAAGGGAGCATGTCCGATGCCCAGTCTGTAGGATTCGACCCATCGCAGTACGATGGCAAAAATATGCCCTGCGAGTCCCAGGACGCAAATGGTGGTTGCTATCTTGCCGAAAACGCTTCTTCCCATGACCATCATCAGGAGGTAAAAAAAGAAAGCCGCGAAATAAACAAATGTGATATAGCTGAGGATCAGAGAGTTCATGTAACCTTCCTTCCTTTCCTGGTAAGGTATCCTTCAAGGCGCGCACTCAGGTGCTCCAGCTCCCTTTCGAGGCCTACGGGGTTCTTGTTTGCGCTTCCTGCCAGACTCACGAGGGTATTTTTTGCTCCAGGGGTCACCCTGACCCAAATGCGCCGGTGAGACATGAAAAAGGTGATAAAGAATCCTCCCACCATGAGAAAACAACCCGTCCACACAAGGGGGACACCGGGATCTTTTGCAACCTGAAGTCCGGTGTAATAACGGGTATCCAGCTGTTCAACTGTAAACGTGTAAGGTTTAAACGCAGAGGGATTCAGCTTGGTGAATTTCTTGGTTAGCCCGGGGAATCGTTTCTCGATTGCTTCCCGGTCCCGAAATACCCAGAAACTAATTTCCTGACCTCCATCAGGATGGACACGAATGAGCAGGGCAGGACCCATGTTCATAAAATCCTCACGGATGTCAGAAACCCGGAAATGGCCGTCTCCGCCGGGAAGCGGGATGGACTCGCCTTTTTTAACTTCAACAACAGTTGTGGCGGGTTCGCTGGCCTTTCTGATAATTTTCAGGCGTGCCCGGTCCCCGGCTACCTTGCCATAATTGGCCTGGTAGAAGGTGATGCCGCGGAAGTGGGCCGGGTGGTTGACCAGGATACTTTTTTTCTCAAGGACCTTCCCGGCTGCGAGAAAGGTGAGGTCGGAGCGGTATTCCCTGGGTGTCCCGTTGTCATAGAAATCAACGAAGAACCGGTCACATCGGACCGTGAACCCCAGCGGAATCCGATCCATGTTTGTGGTACGGCCTACAAAGTCTGTCTCGCCCCCTTCCACTATGTTCACATACGCCTCGAAACCGAAGAGGGATCCCACGATTGCTCCGGCCAGAATAATAAGGATGCTCAGGTGGACGAGGTAAAATCCAAAATGGGTGAGCCTCCCCCTTTCTGCATAAAGGTAAAAAGTGTTGCCTGACGCCTTACCCCTCACCCGTTTGTATTTTTTCTGAAAGAAATGCTCTACGTTTTTTGCGACTGTTTTCGTCTGGCCGGGAACCGTAATAGTCAGGTTATCGGGCAGGTTTTCAAAGGGTTTTTGCCGGTCGGGCCTGGGGAGTGCACTGAAACGCTTCCAGATCCCGGGGAAACGGTTTACAGAACAGATGATGAGGTTCAAAGCCAGGGTACCGATGAGAAACCTGAACCAGATTGCGTGGTAAATATCGAACAGGTCCAGGAAAAGGAAAAGCTTCAGTGTGACCGGGTTGAGTCTCCTCGCCAACGTCATGGCTCCCTGTTGCTGGGGGATGAGGGTCCCCGCAATAGATACCACCGCAAGGATGATGAGGAGCACAATAGTCAGGCGTACTGAGCAGAAAAAACGCCACACCGGATTTGGCGTTCTCGGGTTTCTTGCTGTAGACATATTTGTTACCGTGTAAAAAATATCGTGTAAAAAAGAGAGTTCTCTGAGATTAATCCATCATTTCAACTGCCGGCATGCAGCCATCAGGCGGCAGATATAGCGAATATGTATATCATGAGTCGCCGGAAACCGCAAAATGAATTCGCATGGAGCAAAGTGTTTGACCATCTCCCGTTTATCATGTATTAGAAATAGCATCTGAATAAGCGCTGGAACCCAATTCCAGAATATTAGAAAAACCGCCTTTTCGCGGAAATGCGGATGCGTTTCTCAGGGCGTGAGGAATGTATCATTATCTCCCGGTCCGGTCCGGATACACGTGGGCTGAAGGAAAAAGGTTTGCCTATTTTGAGTAAAGAATTACTCATAAAGTGCAAAGAATGTTCCGCTGTGCGCCCCGCCCTGAGTGGTTCAAAATGGAGGATGGCTGTATGCTGGACTTGAAATTTGTAAGATCAAACCTTGAAACGATCCAGGAAATGCTCAAGAACCGTGGATACCATGTCGACCTATCAACGTTTGAATCGCTTGATATGGAGAGGAGGAAGAGACTCTCAGACCTGGAAGAACTCCGCCACAGGCGAAATGAAGTGAGTGAACAGATTGCTTCCCTGAAAAAGAATGGAGAAGATCCTTCAGCATTAATTCTTCAAATGAAGCAGGTCTCAGCGGATATCAAGGGGAAAGAAAAAGATATTGCAGATTATATCGAGGAACTTGATCGCCTGCTCATGGTTATCCCGAATGTACCCCACGAGTCAGTGGCGGTTGGGAAGGATGAAGCAGACAACCCTGTGGTCAGAACCTGGGGTGAGAAAAGGGATTTTGATTTCGAACCCCTGGCGCACTGGGACATAGGGGAGAGGTTCGGGATCCTGGATTTTCCTCGGGCGGCAAAAATCGCGGGTGCGCGGTTCGCGCTCTACAAGGGGGCCGGCGCGAGACTGGAGCGTGCCCTCATTAATTTCATGCTTGACATCCATACAAAAGAGCATGGCTACACGGAAATTCTCCCCCCGTTCATGGTGAATGCGGCATCCATGACCGGAACCGGACAATTACCCAAATTTGAAGAAGACCTTTTTAAGATTCAGGGTTGGGATTATTACCTGATACCCACTGCTGAAGTTCCGGTGACCAATATCCACCGGGAAGAGATCCTCGCGGAAGAGGATTTGCCCATTTTTTATGTTTCCTATACCCCCTGCTTTCGTTCGGAAGCAGGATCCCATGGAAAAGATACGCGGGGCCTGATCCGGCAGCACCAATTCAACAAGGTTGAACTGGTAAAGTTCACTCGTCCGGAGGACTCCTATGATGAACTGGAGAACCTGACGCGCAACGCAGAGGAAATCCTTCGGCGTCTTGAGCTACCCTACCGGGTTGTTTCCCTCTGTACAGGAGACCTTGGATTCTCCTCAGCCAAGACATACGATCTCGAGGTATGGCTCCCCGGACAGGGACTGTACCGGGAGATTTCTTCCTGCAGCAATTTTGAGAGTTTCCAGGCCAGGAGGGCAAAGATCAGGTTCAAGAGAAAGGGAGGGCGTGGGACAGAACTGGTGCATACTCTGAACGGATCAGGCCTTGCAGTGGGGAGAACCGTTGTGGCTGTTCTTGAAAATTACCAGAAGCACGATGGGCGGGTGGTAATCCCTGAAGCTCTGAAACCCTATATGGATGGCGCTGATTTTCTGGATCAGGTGGGGTGATGGGAAAGGATTCAGGGCCTTCAGAGAACTGGCGGGCTTATCAGAAGAGCCTTCGAAAGGGAGCGAGACGCAAGATTCTCATTCGAAGAATTCCCGTGCTGGTCCTCTGCGCTGCGGTTGTATCGGCCCTTGCTTTTCTTGGCGTGTATGGCGGAAATCGCATCCTTGTCCACTTCAGTGAGGCTAGTTATCCCGAGACCAAGAACAATGTGCAGCAACCCGTCTCCAAGCTGGATGCTGTTGATACAGAAGAACTCTGGCCCCTTCTTTCATCCCACTTCCAGGGAAAGGATGCTGTCCCGGATTTTTTCCCCATACGCAGGAATGACAACCGGCTCATGGTGCAAACGACTGTCGTTCCGAAACTGCAGAAGTATGTCTATCGTCTTCTGGAGCGTTCCCAAACGGAGATGGCGGCGGTCGTGGTGATGAATCCATCAGATGGCAGTGTTCTCGCCATGACCAGTTATCAGAAAGATGGAAAGCAAGATCGGAACCTCTGCCTTGAATCCGGGTTTCCCGCGGCCAGTCTCTTTAAAATAGTCTCTGCATCCGCGGCTATTGAAAAGGCTCATTTTACGCCAAACAGGACGGTAACTTTTCTTGGGAGGGGCCATACCCTCTATCGGAACCAGTTGACCAGGAAGGAGAACAGATACTCCAACAGGATCACGTTCAGGAAGGCGTTTGCCACCTCGGTAAACCCGGTTTTCGGGAAACTGGGAATTTATTCGCTGGGAAGAGAGGCAATTGTGAAATATGCCCAGAGATTTTTCTTCAACCGGCCAATTTTTTTCGATCTTCCTCTTTCTCCGAGCGTAATAGATGTTCCTGAAGACCCTTATGGAATCGCAGAGATCGCCTCGGGCTTTAACCGGCGCACACGGATTTCTCCGCTCCATGCAGCGCTTTTTTCCTGTGCTGTTGCAAATAGCGGCAAGGTCATGAAGCCCTGGGTGATCAAACAAATCACGCAGGACACGATTCCCGTGTACCAGGCCCATCCCTCTTTACTCGGGATTCCCATAAAGGAAAAAACGGCGCGAAATTTGCAATGTATGATGGAAGATACAACGCGGTATGGCACCTGCCGGAAATCGTTCTGGCGCCTCAGGAGGAGAAAAACGTTTCGGAGGGTGAAAATGGGTGCCAAGACAGGGACCATCAATGACTCTTCGGACAGTCACAAGTATGATTGGATCACCGCCTATGCGATTCAACGTGATGGTTCAAAGGGGATCTGCCTGGCTGTCCTTGAAATTCATGGCCGGAAGCTGGGGATCAGGTCACGGGAAATAGCGCGTGCCATCATTACTTATGCGTTTCGATCCTGACCCGGGTTGATTCCCGCTTGGCAGTGGCAGAATGTACCCGTAACTAATACAAAAAATCAGGAAAGCCGCTTTCAAAATATTTGCCTGTTGACAAGACCCGTTTATCTGAAATGGGAAACTTGGGCAAAAAGGACGTTTTGAGGCCGGCTCAGGAGAATGAACATGTGCGGTATTGTTTCTTATGTGGGAGAAAAGCAGGCTCGGCCCATCCTTGTGGGTGGCCTCAAGCAGCTTGAGTATCGGGGCTATGATTCGGCAGGTATTGCGGTGCAGAATGGACCAAAGATCAGTTGCCAGCGTTCTGTTGGAAAGATTATTGAACTGGAAAAGAAGATCAGTTCCCTGGATATGGATGGGACCATGGGCATAGCCCATACTCGTTGGGCGACACATGGAGAGGCATCGGAACATAACGCCCACCCACATACTGACCAGGAACAGAGAGTGTTTATCGTACACAACGGAATTATTGAAAACTATGCCTTTTTGAAGAAAAAGCTCCAGAAGGAAGGATGCCGCTTCTATTCGGAAACCGATACGGAAGTCCTGGCCCATCTTGTGGGGATCCAGTTTGATGGAGACCTTGCTGAGGCGGTGAGAAAAACCATGTCCCAGGTGGAAGGCACTTTCGGAATTGCGGTTATCCATCGTGATGTGCCGGGGGAGATCGTGGTGGCGAGGAGGGGAAGTCCGTTGGTGATCGGCTTGAGTGATGAAGGTCATTTCGCCGCATCAGATGTTTCGGCAATGGTCCGGTATACCAATCAGGTAATTCATCTCCAGGACAATGAACTTGCCACGCTCAGGAAGGATGATTTCCTTATATCAACCGCGCGGGCGGAACCTATTCAGCGATCCATTGAGACGGTGGAGTGGCACGCAGAGGATGCTGAATTGAACGGATTTCCGCACTTTATGCTGAAAGAGATATATGAGCAGCCTGAAACGGTAATGAACGCAATGCGGGGCCGATTAGAGCTCGGGGAAGGGGTCCCGAAGCTGGGCGGTATTACGCCTGTTTGGGAGGAATTGAAAAAGTGCCGGCACCTGGTGATCGTGGCCTGCGGTACGTCTTACTATGCCGGGTCTGTAGGTCGTTATGTGTTCGAAAAATTGACCGATATCGACGTTGAAGTGGAAGTTGCTTCAGAATTTCGGTACAGAAAGCTCAACTTTCCTCCCAACACGTTTATTATCGCTCTCAGCCAGTCTGGAGAAACAGCAGATACGCTGGCGGCCATCCGGGAGGCCAAGAGAAAAGGGGCGAGACTCCTTGGAATCGTTAATGTTGTGGGGAGCTCCATCTCCCGCGAGACCGAGGCGGGCATTTATAACCACGCAGGTCCCGAGATAGGGGTGGCATCCACAAAGATCTTCACGTCCCAGCTCACGATCCTCATCCTTCTCGCCCTCCTGCTTGGTCGGCATCAGAACCTGTCGCTTACCGAAGGGGCGGAAACCATTCGCGCACTGCAGAAGCTCCCTGAACAGATAAGGAAAATCCTTTCACAGGCCAATCATATTGAAGCCATCGCGGAGAAATATCACACCTGCCGGAACTGGCTTTTCCTTGGTCGGAAGTTTAATTATCCCATCGCCATGGAAGGGGCATTGAAATTGAAGGAGGTCTCGTATATCCATGCCGAAGGATATGCCGCAGGAGAAATGAAGCACGGGCCCATTGCGTTGATCACCCCGGAAATGCCGACGGTGGCGATCCTGCCGAAAGACGATATGTATGAGAAAATGATCAGTAATATCCAGGAAATAAAGAGCCGGAGAGGACCGGTAATCGCCATAACCACGGAGGGAAACAAGGAGATAGGAGAAGTCGCCGATGAGGTCATAGAAATTCCTCCCACCCTGGACTTTCTGAATCCGATCCTTGCAGTTGTCCCCTGCCAGCTCCTGGCCTATTACTGCGCGAATCTCCTCAACCGTGATATTGACAAACCACGAAACCTAGCAAAGAGTGTTACTGTTGAGTAGGAGCGGAATTGTCCCTCAGCGCAGGACGAATACTCAGGCGGAGAATGGTGATTCCGGAACAGCGGGCCTGGGAAGAAGAAAATGGGTATTTAGGATTACCAGGGCGGCCGGACGTATTATTCTGAGCCCTTTTTTTGCCCTTGAAGTTAGAGGTCTCGAAAATTTACCCCGGGAGACCTCCTTTGTGCTTCTCCCAAAGCATCAGCGCTGGGAGGATATCCCGCTCTTGAGCTTTGCCACCCCGCGGCCGCTCTACTATGTGGCAAAATATGAATTATTCCAGAATGGTTTTGCCCGCTGGTATCTAACCGCACTCGGGGGCCTTCCCCTGAACCGGAAAAAACCGTTGGAGAGCAGGAGAACCATGAAGGCGGTTATTCACTTCCTCAGAAAAGGGGAGGGAGTGGTTATCTTTCCGGAAGGAACCTATTACCGGGGAAGAATGGGACCGGGTCACGCGGGTATCATCAGACTGGTTCTTTCCCGGCTCACCATTCCCTTTGTCCCTGTTGGCATTCGTTACTGCAGAACCGGATTGAGGACACGAGTACAGGTACAGTTTGGGGCCCCTTTCGTGGTGGAAAAAGACACTTCGTACAACCTGTTGCTTAAAGAGATGATGGGCGAAATTGCTCGGCTTTCCGGGTTCAACCCAGCGGATTTGTAAAGATGCT
>Ga0164318_10000618_pt1 | contig 28235 bp, 37 predicted proteins | sample GuaBasSedimGuay9_FD_113734 | JGI IMG/M metagenome (GOLD analysis project Ga0164318, IMG submission 113734) | Subseafloor sediment microbial communities from Guaymas Basin, Gulf of California, Mexico - Guay9, Core 4571-4, 0-3 cm | ecosystem: Environmental > Aquatic > Marine > Hydrothermal vents...
AAAAACATATAAAAATAAGCAATCTTATTATAACAAAGAACTCAAATTTAATTGGAGATTCGTGTGTTCAGTATATTAAAAAAGAAATTAGTAAATTTAATTTCAAAAACAGAAAAAAAAGTCAAGGAAAAACAAGTAAAAAAAATCAAAAAGCCAGGACTAAAAGAAAAAATAATAAAAAAGATCACAGAAACAAAAATATCAGAAAAAGACCTGGATGAAATATTGAAAGATTTTGAAACAGATCTTTGGGATGCAGATGTAGCATTTGAGGTTAGCGAAAAAATAAAGCAAGATCTTAAAAAAGATCTTGTTGGGAAGTCTGTTGGCAGGACAAAAGTCAAAGATACTATAATCAAATCATTCAAGAAAAGCCTTTCAGACATCCTAGAAATTCCTAAAATAAATATTAAAAAAATTATAAAAGAAAATAAGCCATGTCTTATTATATTTCTGGGATTTAATGGCTCTGGAAAAACAACTACATTGGCAAAATTTTCACAATATCTTAAGAAAAAAGGATTTTCGTCTGTATTCGCAGCAGCAGATACATTTAGGGCTGCATCCATAGAGCAATTGGAAGAACATGGCAAAAAGCTTGGAATAAAAGTAATAAAACATAAATACGGAGCTGACGCAGCAGCAGTTATATACGACGCAAAAGAACATGCAAAGGCAAGAAATATTGACGTGGTTCTAGCAGACACAGCAGGAAGGAGTCATGCGAATGCAAATTTAATGGATGAATTAAAAAAAATATGTAAAGTAAATAAGCCTGATTTGAAAATACTTGTCCTTGACAGTATGACTGGAAATGATATAGTTGAGCAGTGCAAGACATTTGATAATGCAGTTGGTGTAGATGCTATTATTTTGTCAAAATTAGATGTCTCAAACAAAGGCGGGTCAGTTTTGTCAGCTGCATATATTCTTAAAAAGCCAATTCTGTTTCTTGGGAATGGACAGAGCTATAAGGATCTAATAGAATATGACAAAGATATTGTTATTAAAAAGATTCTTTAGATTTATGAAAATATATAAATCTTCATCTAATCAATAAAAATTATGAAAAATCCGAAGTATAGCATCATAATTGCCACAAAAAATGAAGAAGAAGCAATAGCAAAAGTTCTCTGTTCTATACCAGAAGAAATCTCAAAACAATCTGAAATAATAGTCGTAGATTCTTCTAATGATTATACACCAATAATAGCAGAAAAACTTGGAGCAAAAGTAATTAAAGAAAGAAGAAGTGGAAAAGGTAGAGCAATGAAAAGAGGTGTGAAGGAAAGTAAAGGAAAAATATTGATATTTTTAGATGGTGATGGTACAGATCCACCAGAATTTATACCAAAATTATTAAAAAAACTTAAAAATTCTAATCTTGTCTTGGGTTGTAGGTCTATGAAGACTTTTAAAGAAGATGACTATAAAATGAGAGAGATTTTTAGAATTTATGGAATTTTTATAAAATCAGCTTTTTTAGCTACAGGATTCAGAGCATCTGATCCATTAGCTGGCTTTCGTGCAATAAGAAGAACTGATTGGGATAAACTTAAATTAAAAAGTAATGATTTCAGAATAGAAACAGAAATGGATTTGAAAGCATTAAAAGAGGGCTTTGTTGTAAAAGAAATTGCTATACCACATTTTAAAAGGGGTGGAGGGCTAAGAAAAAGCAAACTTGCTACTAATCCAAAAATGTGGCTTAAAATTTTAGATACTATTATAAAGTTTGTTAAAGATGAAAAATTAAAAAGAAAAGTAAACAATTTAAAAAATAAATTAAAAACAAATAAAAGAATTTTAGAGATTTACCATAAAAAAAATAAATAAACTATTTTATCATAAAGTTTTTATTGTATAGTAGTGACAAAACGAAAGATTTATATATAACATAAATCTATATGTAGCGCATGAAAGATGTGTCTTTAAAGTATAAAATAAATGGAGAAGAATTCATATTTCCTATAATATCATATAGTGGAGTTCATAAAGAATACCTTGAAAAGGGTCTACAAAAAGACGGTAGTTTATCGTATTTAGAATATAATGGAAGAGAAGTTTTTTCTACTGTTGATCCATTAAGCGCAATATCATATGGTGCACATCGTGCAGCAATCAAAAAGACAACTCCACAATTAATAGTAATCAATGTAGAGAAAAATATAGAGAATATTACTCTTCCTATGGACGATTTTAAAAAACAAAATTGGGTTTTGTTTAGAAAATTAAACCCAAAAACATTCAAATATTTTAATTTAAAAATAACAGATCCAAATAATAGAGAAATTATAGACGAAGAAAAAATGCTTTATGATGTTGAAGATAAAATCAATGAAACTGTTATAGAATTCTTAAACTCATCGATATCATATAAAGATATTGTTAGATATTTTAAACCTAAAAAGAAAACACCAAATATATTTAGAAGATATGAATATTAGTTAATCATTAAAAAACTTATTTTTATATAGTTATTTTTGAGATGTTTTTGTTATGTTAGGGGACTTTGGAAAAAACATAAGCAATGTATTCAAAAGAATTCTTAGCCAGACGACTATAGATGCAGATGCTGTCGAGGCGATTATAAAAAATCTGCAAAGAGAATTGATAAAAACTGATGTTGATGTAAAACTTATAATGGATCTTTCTAACAATATAAGACAAAAATGCCTAAAGCAAGAAATTCCTGCTGGATTAACACTAAGAGAGCATGTTATGAAAGTTGTCTATGATGAATTGGTAAATCTATTAGGAGAACAAAAAGCAACTTTAATTGGAAAAAAGAAAATAATGCTTGTAGGATTATTTGGCTCTGGAAAAACAACTACATGCGGAAAATTAGCAAAATATTTTCAAAAACAAGGACTAAAGCCAGCACTAATTGCATGCGACTATCATAGACCAGGAGCACCAGAGCAATTGAAGCAGCTAGGACAAAAACTAAATGTTCCTGTTTATGTATCAGAAGAAAAAGATCCATATAAAGCAATAAAAGAAGGAATAGGAAAATTCGGTAAATATGACACAATAATTATAGATACAGCAGGGAGAGATGCATTAGATAAACAATTGGCAAAAGAATTAAAGAAAATGCATGAATTGGCAAAACCAGATGAAGTTCTTTTAGTATTACCTGCTGATATTGGTAAAGTAGGTGGAAAGCAAGCATCAGAATTTCATAAACTTGTAGGAATTACTGGTGTTATAGTAACTAAAATGGATGGAACAGCAAAAGGTGGTGGTGCTTTATCAGCATGTCATGAAACAGGTGCCAAGGTAAAATTTATTGGTATAGGAGAAAAATTAGATGATTTGCAACAATATGATCCTGTTAGATTTGTTTCAAGATTGTTGGGAATGGGTGATTTGCAGACTCTTTTAGAAAAAGTAAAAGAAACGGGATTCAAAGAAGAAGATGCAACCAAAATTCTTTCTGGTAAATTCACACTTCAAGATTTTTATGATCAAATAGAAAGCATGCAAAAAATGGGATCTTTAGATGGTATTATGGAAATGCTTCCAGGAATGGGAAGCGTAGTCCCAAAAGATATGCTAAAAATACAGGAAGAAAAAATGAAAAAATACAAGTATATGATCGATTCCATGACAAAGCAAGAAAGAGAAAATCCTGATATAATTCATAGCTCAAGAATTGAAAGAATAGCAAAAGGTGCCGGAGTAAAGAAAAGTGAAGTAAAGGAATTAATAAAACAATATGAGCAGACTAAAAAACTTCTAAAGAAAATGGGTGGAAAGGCAGGAATGAAAAGAGGTGCCATGAGTAAATTATTAAAGAAATTTGGTTTGAAATTATGAAAATTCAACAAAAATTAGAAAAAATTCTTCAAAAACCTGTATGTAATAATTGTTTAGGTAGGCAATTTGCTAAACTACTTTCTGGACTTTCAAATGAACAAAGAGGTAAAATTATTAGGCAATATGCAGCATTTCTATTAGATGCTGGAGAAATAGACGTGGATTCATCAAATTTTTATGGAATAAAATTTTATAACAGAAAAATCAAGCCAAATAAGCCAAAGAAATGCTATTTATGTGGAAATTTGTTTTCAGAACTTAAAAAAAAAGCAGAAGAAATCGAAAAAAAACTAAGAAAATATGAATACAAGACTTTTCTAATAGGCTCAAGACCAAAGACAAATTTACTGAAAAAGGAAGAAGAATTATGGGAAAAAATCGGAATAGATTATTGTGAACCATTAAGAGCTGAAATAAATAGAGAATTAGGAAAAATAGTTGAAAAATTAACAAAGAAAAGAATGGATTATAAACCTGATATAACTGTATTTGTTGATTTTAATAAAAATGATATCCAATTGCATATCCGTTCTCTTTATATATATGGCAAATATCAAAAGCTAAAAAGAGGAATTCCGCAAACCAAGTGGAAAAATAAAATATTCAAGACATCTGTTCAGGAAGAAATTGCAAAACCTATCCTTAAGGCAACAAAATCAAAAGAATCAAGATTTCATGGTTCTGGACGTGAAGATATAGATGCTCGCTGTCTTGGATGGAGACCATTTGTGATAGAAATTCTAAATCCAGTAAAAAGAAAAATAAATCTAAAAGAAATTCAAAGACAAATAAACAAATCCAAGAAAGTACAGGTAAAGGGACTAAAATTTGTTGAAAAGCTAATTGTAAGAGATATAAAATCAGCAACAAATGATAAAACATATAGAATTATAGTTACATTTGAAAAACCAATTGAAAACTTAAAGCAAGTCAAAAAACTTAAAAATACAGTGATTTTACAACAAACACCAAAAAGAGTTTTAAGAAGAAGAGCAGATAAACTAAGAAAAAGAAAAGTATTGGATATAAAATATAAGATATTAGGCAAGAAAAAAGCCGAATTTATAATTACAACGCAAGCAGGCTTATATGTAAAAGAACTAGTAACAGGAGATGATTCAAGAACGCAACCAAATATCTCAGATATAATAAATAATAGAGTTAAAAAGATGGAATTGGATGTAATTAAAATAAAGTAGCGAAATAATTAAAAATCATTAATTCTATACATTTTAAAAAATAGTGAAATATATGGATTATAGTTATAAATCAAATATCAGGAATATTATTGAAAATACAGATCTAGAAGAAGATCCTCCACCTATTATTTCAGAACAAGAAATATATTGCTTAACAGAAGCTATAAAAGACATTCTTAAAATATTTTTAAATATAGAAGAAGATCCATATTCGTTGTTAACTCCTGAAGAGATTTTAGATTGGGAAAAACTAAAAAAAAGAATGGTAAAGAAATATAACTAGATTTTTTAAATTCTTAAATCTATTTTATCATATTCTTAAAAGTTAAATAATTATAGATTAATAGATAGAAAGGAGATTAACATGGTCAAAGAATCGAAAGGAATGAAAAGCAGAACAAGAAGATCATTAAAAAAGCATAAAAAAGAAAAAAAGACTCTTACAAAATATTTGCAGGAGTTTAAGATAGGCGACAAAGTAATTATAAAACCAGAGCCATCAAGTCCAAAAGGTATGCCATTTAAGAGATTTTTTGGATTACAAGGAAAAGTGATAGATAAAAGAGGTAATTCATATATAATTAAAATAAAAGATGGAAATAAAGAAAAAAATATTATATCTAGACCAGAACATCTGAAGATGGTTTAAATGGATGAAATACTTAATGAAAAAATAATAACAAATGCAGAAGCAAAAGAAATACTTAAACAGAGAGCTAAAGAAAAGGAATTAGGCTATGAACAAAAAAATGCATTGGAATACCTTAAAAAATATGATAAATTAACTGCAAAAAAAGCACAAGAATTATTTGAATCTTTAGAAAAAATAAAAAAACTAAGAGAAACACAAATAATATCGATTATAAATCTCTTGCCTCAAGATAAAGACGATTTAAGACTTATATTAGAAAAAGATTATAACAATTTGACTGAAGAAGAAAAGAATCTTATTCTTGAAAATATAAAGAAAATTATATAGCTAGTGGTGATTCTATGAAAGATGAATTTGTTATAGTTTTAGAATTTTTACCAAGAGGAAGGCCTGATAGCAGAAAGGCAGAACCATTAGCTCAGACTATAGGAAGAGATCATCTCAGCATTTTAGAGGTAGTATTAAAACCTGATGTAGTTGTAAAAACAGGAGATTTATTATATATAGGAGAAGATAAAAGAGAAAAAGTAAAATATATAAAAGGAAGAATCAAATATTCTGATTTGACCAATTTTGCAAAAAAAGAATTGGAATATGTTATAGATAAAATAATTGACAATAATGAAAAAAAATATGTTGATTTCTTTAACAAAGCTGGTCCAATTACAACTCGTTTACATTCATTGGAATTATTACCAGGGATTGGAAAAAAGCATATGTGGGAAATATTAAAAGAAAGACGTATAAAACCATTTGAAAGTTTTGATGATATTAAAAATAGAGTAGAAATGTTGCCTGATCCAAAAAGAATAATAAAGAAAAGGATAATTGAAGAGCTAAAGGAAACCGATCGTCATAGACTTTTCGTTTTATCTTAACAACTTCCTGTTCCGCTAGACCCTGAATATGTCTCTGAAAATCCAGTAGCTGCTTGTTCTGTTGTTAAATTTTGTGCACATTGAGAAGGTTGTGTACTAAATCCACAACATAAAACTGTTTTTACTGCTTGTGCTGTTCTTCCACCAAAATCAAATTCACTTACATGTTCTCCGTTTAATATAAGTGTTGGTGAACCTGTTATACTGTATTTATCATTTAAATCAAAGTCTTCTTTAGCATATTTTAATCCTTTATTAGGATCTGACATACAGTTTTCTAATTTTGTAGTATCTATTCCTGCTGTTTGCAATGCAGACTCATAATCTCCATCTTTCAAGAAATTCTCTAGATATTTCCAGTATTTATTTGATTGTTCTTCTCTTATACATATTTGTCTTAGATTTTCTTGTGCCTCTTTTTCTCCATGCATTGATGTTATATTGCCATTAGATATTGATCCCATATATCTTACTTTTATGTTGTCTGCTAAAGATGGAATTTCATCAACAATTTTTGATAAAATTCTTTGCATTTGCGTTCCAAATGGACAGTATGAAACTACATATGCTTCTAAAATTGGCTTATCAGCTTTTGGTAAATCTTCACATGATGTTGCCTTTTGTTGTTGAGTAGTTGTTGTTTCTTGTTTTTTATTTAAATCAAATCCTTGTAAAAATAGCATTGAACCGTCTTTAGTGATATAAACAGGTATATCTTGTCCTTGATATAAAGTAATTACTTTGTATAGACCTGATTCCTCTTCAGTTGAAACCACTTCTATGCTAGTTCCAGGACGCACAAGATTATTATTTATATAATCAGCCGCTTTTGCTGCTGCTACATCCTTTGATAAAGTCTTTGACATTTGTCCTGTGAATCCAAATCCTTGGGATAGTGATACAACCAATACTACCAGTAGTATTAGTGTAGAAACCATCCACCAATTTAGATTTGGAATTTTTAATGTTATAGTTTTTTTCTTTTCCAAAAAATCACCATTTAGTTAAAGTATAGTATTCTTAAACTTTTTAAATTTATCTTTCTTCGAGTTCTTTTATGGCAACTGCTACTGAAACCCACAACAATCCAGCTATAAGTATGAGAACAAAAGCTACCATTAATGAAAAGCCAAAATTCGTAATTGATGTACTAAAATCTATTTGTGTGTTTCCTGCTATGAGAGCAGCTGCTAATAAAAGTCCTGCCCCAAGAATCCAGAAAAGAACAACTTTCCATGATTTAATCTGATCACATCTAGTTCTTGCCATAAAATTAATATATAATTTAGAAAAATAAAAAGATTATAAGCTTCTTGTTATTCCCACTACTTCAACTTCTCTTACTCCATTTATTTTTTGTATTTCTTTTGTTATTCTATCCATTTCTCCTTCTTTTTCATCTACTAGTTTTACTATTCTTATTGAATTCAAGCCAAAAGCAATTGGTTGTCTTTCTATTTTCTGAGGATTTACAATAGATCTTAATTCTTGTTCTATTTTATCCAAGTCAGTATCAGTTGATTCAGGCATTATTTTAAAGGTAACTATAACGCTTCCCATATTATCACCTAAGGTCCTTGAAAACCACATTTTTTACATACATAGGGATTACTAAATATTCTGCATCTTGAACATCTAAATATTTCTTCTTTTCCACAATTTGGACACATAAATCTAACAAATTTGTCATCCCCTAAAAGATTAATATCACAACTTGTGCATTTCATTTCTGCCAATGTATCACCTTGAAATCTTTATAGTATTTTTTATCTTTATTAATAAATGTTTTAATAGTTTTGCCTTCGTAGTCTAACCTGGATAGGATGCTTCCCTGCGGAGGAAGTGATTTGGGTTCAAATCCCAACGAAGGCATTACTTAACTTTAATTTTCATCAAATCTTTCGCAAAAACAACAGAGATAGTTAAATTAGAAAATATTAAATATTTTATTAAGATAGAGTGCTAATCCTATTGTGTACAATATAAAAAAGATAAAAGTTATAAATTCCCACTTAGAAAATTCATCTCTTTTTGAAATACATCTATAAATTACCCATACATAGATAGCTATGGATGAGAAGAGACCAAAAGAAAGACGAGAAAATAATCCTCTTATTGCCAAGAATGAAAAAAATATCGGAGGTCTAAAAATTATTTTCTTTATAACATTTAATTGAAAAACTATCATCAAAAAAGATATCATCGAAATTATTATTTTTCTCTTTTTTTGTTTTTCCATTTTTCTACCTACTTAACTTTAATTTTCATCAAATCTTTCGCAATAATTGTATTTTTAAAAATTTCTTTTGCTTCTTTTTCTAATTCATCAAGGTTAGTATATCTTCTACTTATGTGAGTCAAAATAAGCTGTTTTACATTTACTTTTTTTGCTATTTTGGCTGCATCTTTTACACTTGCATGTGCTTTTTCAGAAACATCTTCCTCAAGAAAAGTTGCATCATGAATCAAAACATCAGCATCTTTTGATATTTTTCCTACATTTTCACATGGCTTAGTATCTCCAGTATAAACAACTTTAAGGCCTTTTTTAACATATCCAACATCTTTTATTTTTATTTTTTTACCTTTGTATTCAATTTCTCCTTCTTTTTTAAGCTTTTTTAGCCATGGTCCTTTTTTAATATTAAATTCAGCTAGTTTTTTTTCATCTATGTTCCATCTGTCTTTTTCTTTAAAACAAAAAGCCACTGTTGGGACTGAGTGAAGAACTGGTATGCTTTGTATTTCATAATCATCTGTTTCATATATAGTCGTTATTTCATTTCCTTCAAATGGAACATTTACTGCTTTTACTGGAAATCTTAGGCCAAAATAACCCAGATCTAATATATCTGATACAAATCTCTCTGCTTCAGGTCCATAAATTGTAAGTGGTTTTTGTCTTTTTTCCAGATTCATTGTCTGAATTAGAGGTATTAAACCTGCAAAATGATCAGCATGCCAATGAGTTATAAATATTTTTTCTATATCCATAAAACTTAAATCAGATTTCATGAATTGTTTTTGTGTTCCCTCTCCACAATCAAATAAAAATACATCTCTATAGTTTGAGAAATATTCCAAAACTATGGCTGGATGATTTCTGTTTAAGCTGGGTATTCCAGATACAGTACCTAGAAAGGTTATGTTTATCATATTAAACTATTAGATTAGTGAAAATTTATAAGGATTATTTATTTTTCGAATAATTTTTTTGTTTTTTCGAATAACGTATAAGCTTCGATATTTCTTTGAAATTCTAGTAGTTTTTTCTGATTTATAGTATTATTTTTATTATATATTTCTTTTTCTGAAAAAGTTGGAAAGTATTCTTCATATGTGGCTTTCATAAAAAGGGTATCAGCTATCTCTGTTTCATCAAATATTTTTTTACATTTCTCTTTGACATCCAAAATAACTTTGATTGGCGTACCTCTTATATTTTCTACAAATTCTTCATCATTGGCTACATTCACCAATATTTTTAATCTCTCAAGTGTTTTTTTATCTCTAGCAACAATATAAATATCATCTGTTATTGTAGGTTGATATTGTTTTCTTTGGGTAATATATTTATCCCAGACACCTGGAATATTTGGATATTCATTAATAACTTGGGATACAAAAAATGTTTTTACAATATTTTTTTCCTTAAATGTAAATTTTCCGTCTTTTGGAAGATCATAAAATTCAGCTGTTTCATTTTCCAATAATCGAATGAATTCTAATACATCCTGGGGATTTCCAAAAAATGTGTCACCATAATTTTCATAAAGTTTTTTTGGATCATATTTTAGAAGAATTACTTTTCCAATACCATCTATTTTATATTGTCGTGTCATAATACCACTCCTTATATAGTAATAACTAGTATATAAAGTTTACTATTCTGTAGTAGTTACTTAAAAAATAAAAAAAGGAAAATCAGTAAGAATATGTGTCAATTACTATTCCATCAGGATCCTTCAAAGTTGCTGTGTCTCCTGAATCATTCCATATTTTGCTTCCTGTCCAACACAGAGTCTCATTGTCTTCTGAGCAACTCATATAAGCATCTCCACTGTATATTTTCACTTTTGCTCCTGAATTTAGAGTAAATTGACCGAATTCGTAAATATGATTTCCTAGATCACTTATTCTCCATCCTTCTAAATCTATGCTTTCACCATCATTTTCTATTTCTATCCATTCCTCCTTCTCATCTATATCTGTTATTTTTATACTTCCTGATCCTGTTGTATTAGTTTTATTATTTTCAAATCCAGGAATTATAGTTTCCTCTCTTATTTGCATCATTATATCCATTTCTCTTTGTAACTCGCTTTTTGCATTTGAGCATGTTGATAGAACTGTATCAGAATTAAGTCCTGTGAAAGTTTCTTCTATTTCACCGTTTTCTTTTGTTTTTTCTAGTGTGCCATCAGGTGTAGTACATTTTTCTATTATTTTAGAACTAGTTTGTGAAATGTCTATGCTATATTCTTTTGTTATAAGCTTGCATTCGACTTCTTGCGGTGTTTCTGTGCATATTACTGTTCTATCAGGTTTATAAAGCTCTTGTATAATTTTATCAGAAGAAACTCTAAAATTTACCTTGCCAAAAGCTGTTTCATATGTTCTTTCAAACTTATCTGATGTAAATATTTTTTGTGATTTTGTAGGTATTTTGTCAATATCTGTATCATTTAAATTTAAAAGCATTCTCCCTGTAGGTTTTAAATCACTGAGATTGGATGCTATATAAGGCACTGCTAATATTCCTGCTATTATTGTTCCTATTAATAATAAAGTTGTTATAGCCATAGCTATCAATAATCTAATTGCTACAATCCTCTAATATGCTTAAATGACCCTGTGTAGTGGTTAATAAACAGAATATTTTAAAAGTTCAAAAAATGGCTTTTTATAGCCCAAAAACAGCAAAATTTAGGCTTTAATATAATTTTCAATTTTTTTATAAACACTCACTTGTGAGAAAATGTGTGATATGTAATTTATAATATATTTTTTAATATATATTTCATTTTACTAATAATATAATCATATACTATAATATATAATATTTTATAGTTATTTTAAAAATGTAGTTTGATAAAATATATTTAGTAATAATACCACCGAAACATATAAATACCTCAGAAATGCATAAAATTATTATGGAAACAGAAGGAAATAAAATGGTAAAACTTTTTTTAAGAACTAAACCGGTTAAGATTTTGATAAGCCTAAAGAATGGCCCAAAATACGCTACGCAAGTGTCAAAAGAGATAGATTGTACATATTCTCATACAGTAAAACTATTAGATGATTTCAAGAAACTTGGATTAGTAAATTTCAAAAAGCAAGGCAGAATCAAAATAATAGATCTAACAGAGGACGGAGAGGACCTAACACACTCAGTAGAAGGCGTTTTAATGAAGCTTTCACGAATAAATGAGAAGAGTGATTCAAATAAAAAGTAAAAGTCAGTAACTAGCGATGGATATAGGCTTTTCTAACTACTTTTATATCAATTTGCTCAATATAGTAGGGTAAATTGCGTTTATTTATAAAGGTTTGGTGATTACCGACAAATTTAAATAAAGAAAATACGAAATATTATAAAATATCGGTAAATGGTGATGGAATGGAAATAAAAACATGGGTAACTGATAAAATAGATCTAGATGAATTCACATGGGATGAATTCCTTGAATTAATATTCCCCAGACAACCTAAAATGAGAGAATGTGCTGATAAAATACTAAATTATATTAAAAAACGGCCAGCTACTCTCAATGAAATAATAGAAAAGGAGAAAATGGTAAGAGGAACAGCATATGATACATATCATGTATTGAAAAGATTTGGGTTAATAACCAGAAATGACAAATATTCACCTTTAACTTTGTCCAGTAGGTTTTCTAACTCTTTAGATAGGCTTGCTAAGTATTGGAAAAGCTGGATAAAAGAATAGATCTTATTTAGTATAGGGTAAATGAATATAAAATATATTGAAAAATAGCATTTTTTTGCAATTGTTATATTCTATAATATATCTATTTTGATTATATAAAAATTAAATAATAATAATTATATATATTATATAAAATAATCTTTTTATGGTATAAATATATATTATACAATTTAATATATATTTTAATCTATATGCTTTTTCAGAAAAAGTGAGAGTGAGTGATAATAAAAATCACGAAAAAAATATCAGAGTAAAATAGTGTATAATGCCCATAAAGTGGGAGTATAGGGACTAAAAACAAATTTAAACATAATATTCTAAAATTTAATAGATTAATTATGGAAAGAACATTTTTGATGATAAAGCCTGATGCGGTTGAGAAAGGACTTATAGGTGAGATAATAAAAAGAATAGAAGGTTCTGGGCTTAAGATAGTAGCTCTGAAGATGGCTAAAGCATCTAAAGAATTAGCTGAAAGATTTTATCCTTCTGATAGAGAATGGTTTGAAAATGTGGGAAATAAAAGTGCTAAATCATATGAAGAAGCAGGATTGAGCTTAAAAGAAACATTTGGAACAGAAGATAGATATGAAATAGGTAAAATAGTAAAAAGCTGGCTTGTTGACTTTATTTGTTCTGGTCCTGTAGTTCCTATGATAATTGAAGGTGAAGATGCTGTAAAAAAGGTGAGAAAAATAGTCGGTTACACTGATCCATCATGTGCTGAAAAGGGAACAATAAGAGGGGATTTAACAAATGAATCAATAAAGCAAGCCAATTTAGAAAAAAGGGCCACGAAAAATTTAGTTCATGCTTCAAGTGACCCTGAAGAAGCAGAAAGAGAGATTTCTATATGGTTTAAAGATAGTGAAATCATAAAATCTTGAATTAATCAGTTATATTTAAAGATTTATATTGCCATATATATTGAAAGATAATATGGGAAAAGAATTACCAAAAATTAAAAACATGGTTGTTTCTGTTGATTTTGCAGATAGATTGGATCTTAATGATATTTCACGAAGATTAGAAAATACAGAATATGAACCAGAACAGTTTCCAGGATTAACATATAAAGTGAAAAATCCTAAAGCAACTGCATTAATTTTCTCATCTGGTAAGATGAATTGCACTGGAACAAGAAGTATGGAAGATACAAAAAGAGTAATAAACTATATATTAAGAAAATTAAAGGAATTGGGAGTACAAATCAAAAAACCAAAAATTGTTGTTCAGAATATAGTTGCTACAGCTAGCCTTGAGGGAAGAGTAAATCTTGATAAAATTGCATTTGAACTTGAAAATTCGGAATACGAACCAGAGCAATTTCCAGGACTTGTTTATAGGATGAAAAACCCAAAAATTGCATTTTTAATTTTTTCATCTGGTAAAATAGTGGAAACTGGTGCAAGAGATACAAAAATGATGAATGATGCATATAAAAAATTAAATGTTGAATTAAAGAAAATTGGAGCATTTAAAATTTAATTTTGTTTTTTTCTTTCCATTTTTTAATTGCAGAATGTAGAGTCTCTATAGCAAGATTACTACAATGAAATTTCAATGGAGGTAATCCACCTAACTTTTTTATTATATCTCTCCAAGTGAGCTTTTCTGCTTGTTCAACTGTCTTTCCTTTAATTATTGTTGTGAGAATAGATGCAGTTGCTATACTTGCGGCACATCCATAAGATTCAAATTTAGCATCTTTTATTATATTATCCTTTATTTTAAGGTAGATTGTCATCATATCACCACATCTTATGTTGCCTTCTGTTGCTTTTGCATCTGCATTTTTTATCTTCCCTATATTTCTAGGATTTCTGAAATTTTCTAGTACTATTTCAGTATATTTCATTGCCATCTTATCACTTAAACATACTTATTTTTAATATATTATTATATGCCTTTTTCAATGCTTTGACAGCATAATCAATATCTTTGATTGTGTTATATTTACTTAAACAAAACCTAATTGATCCATGTGCCTGTTCATGTTTTAATCCCAATGCTAGCAAAACATAATTCGCTTCAAGAGTTTTTGATACACATGCAGATCCTGTTGAAGCAGCAACTCCTTGCATATCTAACTGTAATGCTATAGCCTCCCCTTCTACATTTTTTAATGAAACAGTTATATTATAAGGACTTCTATTTTTTCTAGGACCTATTAAAAATGAGTTTGGAATTTCTTTTTCAATAGAATCTATAAGCCTATCTCTTAGTTTAGTCACATATTTTTTATTTTTTTCCATTTCATTATATGCTATTTCAGCTGCTTTAGCAAATCCAATTATTCCCGGAACATTTTCATCTCCAGGCCTTAAATTTGATAAAGATTCAAAACCATGCATTAAAGGTTCTATTTTTGTTCCTTGTTTCACATATAAAGCACCAATTCCTTTTGGTCCATGAATCATATGAGAACTAATAGATAAGAGATCTATATTCATTTTTTTTACATTTATCGGTAATTTTCCAAAAGATGAAGCCGCATCAACATGAAAATAAATATTTTTATTTTTTAAGATTTTTCCTATTTTTTCTATTGGCTGGATCGTTCCTATCATATCATTTACATGTTGTACAGAAACTAGAATTGTTTTTTTACTTATTTTGTTTTTCAACTCTTCTATATCAATAAAACCATCTTTATCAACATCTAAATAATCTATTTTAAAACCATTATTTTCTAGATATTTACAACTGTTAATAACAGAAGGATGTTCTATTTTAGTTGTTATGATATGATTTCCTCTTTTTTTATTTGCAAATGCTATTCCTTTTATTGCTATATTATTTGACTCTGTCGCACCTGATGTAAAAATAATATCTTGAGGATTTGCATTTATCGGGATTCCTATCTTCATTTGTGCCTTTTCTACAGCATCATTTGCTTTTTCTGAAAGAGTATAAATTCCTGAAGGAACTCCATAAATTTCAGTAAAATAAGATTTCATTTCTTTAAATACTCTCTCATCTAATTTCGTTGTTCTGCAATTATCTAAGTAGACGATCATATTTTTCACTTAAAGACCATAATATACTCTTTTCTTTTTTTGAAAATTCTTTTTTTATAATTCCTTTTTTTTCTAATCTATGTAAAAAATGGCTTGGCTCATCAACGCAACCAAGATTTAGTTTATCTACTTTTTTACATATAAATTCTGTTGATAATGGCTTTTTTGAAGACTGTAAAAGTGAGATTATTGCTTTTTCTGATAAGGTTAAAGAATCCTCTTCTTTCTTTTTTTTCCTTTTCCAAAACATGTTTATCCTCTTATTTTATTTAATATATCAAAGAATTTGTCTATTTCTTCTTTTGTATTATATATATAGAAGCTTGCTCTGCATGTTCCTGTTGTTCCTAGTCTTTTCAATAATGGTTGGGCACAATGATGACCAGATCTTATTGCTATACCTGATTTATCAAGAAGAGATGCAATATCATGATAATTAAATCCTTTTATATTAAATGAAATACATCCTCCTTTTATTTCTGGATCTTTTGGACCATATATAATAGTATTTCTATCTTCTAATTTTTCAAGAAAATATTTTACAAGTTCTTTTTCATGATCTCTTACATTCTGCATTCCTATTTTATTAAGATAGTCAATTGCAGCTGCTAATCCAACTCCACCAACTATATTTGAAGTTCCTGCTTCGAATTTCCATGGCAAAATAGCAAAAGTTGATTTGTGTTGTTCGACTTTACTTATCATATCTCCACCATATAAAAATGGTTTCATTTTTTCTAGAAGTTCTTTTTTTCCATATAATACCCCTATTCCTATAGGACCTAGCATTTTATGTGCTGAAAAAGTGAGAAAATCACAATCCATTTTCTTAACATTCACTGGCATATGCGGAACTGATTGCGCACCATCTACTAAAAGAATTGCATCTTTTTTCATTTTTCTTATTTTTTTTATATCATTTATTGTTCCCAATACATTTGATATATGAGTTATAGCTATGATTTTTGTTTTTTCATTTATCATTTGCTTGAATTGATCTAAATCTAATGTTCCATCATCTTTTATATCCGCTATTTTTAATTTAATTCCTTTCTTTTGTTCAAGATATTGCCATGGAACCAAATTTGAATGATGTTCCATTATAGTTGTTAGTATCTCATCTCCCCTTTCCAAATTTTCCATAGCATAAGAATACATAACAAGATTTATTGCTTCTGTTGTATTTCTTACAAATATTATTTCTTGCATATCATTAGCTCCAATAAAATCTGCTACTTTTTTATGGGCATCTTCGTACATTTCTGATGCCTCTTGAGAAAGAGTGTGGATCCCCCTATGAATATTGGCATTATATGTCTCATAAAAATTTTTTATAGCATTTATAACTTGAACCGGCTTTTGAGTAGTTGCGTTATTATCAAAATAAATCAATTGTTTTCCATTTATCTTTCTTTTTAAGATTGGAAAATCTTTTCTTATTTCTTCTATATTCATATTTATCCTCTCAAACAAATATTACAACTATCTGGAATTTTTTCAAATTGTTTATGAAACATGCATATAGTGCCTGATTTTCTCATAATTAAACAAATATTACATATTTCAGGAACTATCGTCATATCATCTATTTTTCCTTTGGCTATTTTTTCAGCAAGAATTTTTATTGCTTTTTCAGTTTTTTGATCAAGTTTTATTTCTTTTCCTCTTTTTTTACTAATATATTGAGAAACTGCTGCTTCTGTTAGTCCTAGCTTTTTAGAAACTTGTTTTTGAGAAAAATTAAAATTTTCAATTAACTCTATAGTTAATCTACTTCTTATATTAGGCAAGAAGTGGGTTGATATAATTTCACATGGAGTTTTCATTAGAAATATTTTTGAAAGTATTTATATAAACTTAACGGTGTTAATATCTTTTAAAATAATAAAAAGATAAATAATAAATATGCCAGATAAAAATCATATTTTTGTTATTCAGAAACATTATGCAACTCATTTACATTATGATTTCAGACTGGAAATGAATGGAATTTTAAAAAGTTGGGCTCTTCCTAAAATTCCTCCTAGAAACCCTGGAATAAAAAGATTAGCTATCCAGACAGAAGATCATGATATTGATTATGCTAATTTTGAAGGTATAATACCAGAAGGCCAATATGGTGCTGGTAAAGTAGAGATATGGGATAAAGGAAAAGTGAGTTTTGAAAGCATAAAAGAAAATAAAATTGTATTTGAACTCAAAGGAAAAAAATTAAAGGGAAAATATGTATTAGTAAGAATGAAAAATAGCAAAAATTGGTTATTTTTCAAGAAAAAAGAATAAAATATTTATTTTGTTCCAAGTTAAAACTTTTATTATGGAAGCAAAAAAAGTATTAATATCAGGTATAGTAGCTGGATTCGTACTTTTAATGATATCCTTTTTAATAGAATCTATATTTGCAGTAAACTATAGTGCCATCCCACAGATTTGGAAGCCAATGACAGGAAATTGGATTTATCAACTATTGATATTAGAGATAATTAAAGGTATCATATATGCGGCTGTATTTGGAGTAATCTACAAAGTATTGCCTGGAAAAGGATGGAAAAAAGGACTTAACTATGGGTTTATATTATGGTTAGTAGCAACAATACCAGGAATGGGAATAATATATATTTCAATGGCAATCCCAAATAATATAATAGCTTTGTGGATTATTGAGGAACTTGTTGGTCTATTAGCAGCAGGATCACTAATATCTATACTATATAATAGAATCTAAATATGAAAATTAGAATCCATGCTTATGTAGAAGGCAATGTACAAGGAGTTTTCTTTAGATCTAATACAAGAAATATTGCTAGAAACCTAAATTTGACTGGTTTTGTTAAAAATCTACAAGATGGAAGAGTAGAGGTAGTTGCAGAAGGAGAAGAAGAAAAAATAAATAAACTGATCGAGTTTCTTAAACAAGGACCTGAATTCGCAAAAGTGAGAAATGTTGATATTAAAAAAGAAAAATACTCTGGAGAATTTGAAGATTTTGAAATTAAATATTAAATCTTAGTTGTTACAATAGGCTTATCAAAAACTAATATAGTTTCTTCTGCTTGTGCTGTTATTGCGTTTGATTTTTCTCTTAAAGGTGGATATTCTTTTATAACCCCGCTATTGACCAATTCTCTTAATGCTAATTGTAGTCTTAAAGGACTTGTCACATCTTTTAACCATCTTTTTGCAAAAGGAAATGTTTTATATTCATTAACAATTTTTTCTAATATAATTCTTGATTCTCTTAATCTCACTGGCTTTGGATACAACAGCATATATATTAAAGTCGGTGAGGATTCTTTTACCCATCCTTCACCATTAGTTGTAAAAACTTCAAACCCTAATGCTGTTCCTTCTTTTATTTGTTGCTTATTAGTAATTTTTGTAGGTGGTATAGATATATTACCATGAACTAAATATTGTTCAATAGAGTGTCCAGCCAAGTTTCTAACAGGATTAACCCCATGACTCAAAACAACTTCTTCTACCAAAGCAGACATTTCTTCAATTGTTTTTCCTGGTCTTATTTCTTGTATAAATTTATTTACTGCATCTTCAGCAGCCTTTATCAATGGATGTGATTTTTCTCCTACACAAACAGAAAATGCTGTATCAGCAATATAACCACCTACCTGAACACCAATATCTATTTTAACCAGATCTCCATTTTTTAGAATAGTTTCGTCATTTATATCAGGGGCATAATGTGCTGTTATGTCATTTATAGAAATATTAACAGGAAATGCTGTCCCATCCGCTTTCTCTCTAATTAATTTTTCTATTTTATCTGCTAAATCAAGGATTTTAGTTCCGTCTTTAATTTGAGATCTAGCAAATATTTTTGCTTGTTTAGAAATTTCTCCTGCTTTTTTATATTTCTCAATAATTTCTTTTTCCATTGTATCAATAAAGAATTATAATTTATTAAGGTTTTCTAATTTTTAAGTCTTAATTTTTAAAAAAATCAAAAAAGAAAGAAAAAGAAAAAAATTATTTCTTTTTAAACGTTGTTCCAACAACTCCCCCTATTGTTAATAATGCTGCCGACAAAACTGCCCAATCAGCTCCTGGATTATATCCCAACAAGCTACTGCCTACCTTTACGATCCACAAGTTTATCATAAAGTAAACTAGACTTAAAATTATTAGGAGAGCTGAGGTAACAATTGTATATCCTATTGATTCCATTGTCTCGAATAATTTCATTTTTACACCTAACAATAGTTTTAAAATATTAATTAAAAAAGTTACTTATTTTCTTGTGAAAATTTTGAAAATAAATAGATTACAACTGCAGCAATTATTGTTATAATAACAGCTACAAAGAGTTGATAATACCAAATCTCTTCTTTTCCAGCAGAAAAACCAAATACTTGCTCTAAAAATGCTTGTATAGCATCTCTCCAAAATAAAGCAGCAACAAAACCAAATGCAGCTGTTATCAAAGTTATGAATTGTGTTTTTGTGTGTTGTTGTAATGCTTTCATTTGTTCCCGCATTATTTTCATTTTTGTTTTTTGTATCTTGATTTTCTCTTCTTGTTCTTCAATTTTCTTTTCTTGCTTTTCAATTTTTGTTGCAGCCATATGTGATATTATTATTTCATATTATTTAAACCATTTCCCTAAATTTGCCTGTAATTTTCCAGAAAGTACCTGTTTTTCATCTATTCCCAATGCTTGAAAAACTCTCATAGCCGCGGGCAATATTTGATGATTAATATAATAATCAGGATCATATTTTGTTTTTACATCTTCGATTGGCTCTGCTCTTTCTGATATAGAGCCAGATCCTTTTGTGATTATATATTCAATTATCATTCCTTCTCCAACTGGTTTTCCTTGTTTTTTCATTTTTTTAGCAACACTTACATGAGGGCTAATTTGTCTGTAATTTTCTAGTGGCATTGTTAATTGTGTATAAATTGTTAACTCATCTATGGTTGCTTTTCCAGATTTTATTTTGTCTATTGTTTTTCTTACAAGCTCAATTGCTTTTTCTGGTTTTTTGTCTTCCAATATTATCCTCAAAATTTCATGCTGAATATTTTTAGCTAAATCACACCAGTCTCTTCTCACTGTTTCAAATCCTCTAATTTCAAGATTATTATCATAATCTAAAAGTGCATACCGTTTTTTTGCTCCTCTTTTTTCACCTTTTATAGTTACAAATATTCCTGCTTTATATAATCCTCTAAATTCTAATTCTATAATTCCTGGCAATTGATTATTTATTTTTTTAAGAAGTTCTTTTGCTTTTGATATTAATTTATCTTTAGGAATATTTGGAATCTTTATAAAAACACTATCAGTATCTCCATATATAACTTGGTAATTTTCTTTTTTTATTATATCAATTATTTTTTTAATATAATATCTCCCTAAGGCAGCTGAAGCAGAAGCACATTCATAGCAATACCATCTACTTCCTGGATATCCGAAATATCCATAAGTAGAATTAGCAATTATTTTCAAACTATATTGCATATTATAAAGTCTTTTGTATTCTTCAGAATTTTCCTGTAGATTTTTCATTTTTTCTTTTATTTTCATTCTTTTTTTTATTATGTGCTCTAAATTAATAGGGATAAATCCTTTGATTTTTTTACAAAAATAATTCTTAGATTCAGGAATGAGATTTATTTGTTTGCAACATTTACAATTTAAAGTCTCTGGAGAAATGTTATGAGTAATGATTATAGTTGGATACAAACTTCTAAAATCAAAAACAATTATGTTTTCATGTATTCCTTTTTCAGGCTCTATTACAAATCCTCCTTTGTAAATTGGTTTCATTTGTCTTTGTTTTATCTGATCATATTTTGGTCTGTTTGGAATTATTATATTATTAGCAACTGCATTTTTTGATAAGTATGCTTCGACTAATTGAGAATATGTATAACGAGATGTATCAAATGGTGTCAAGGATGTTAATTTTGATAAAGCAAATATTTGTGGTAATAGCTGCTCGGATAATAATAAAGTGAGTTCAGAATCCCTTAACGAATATTTGGTAATTCTTTCTAGATCTTTTTTGTTTTCCCAAGATTCTTTTATGTCTTTCCATTTGATTTTTTCTTTTCCTTGTCCTAGCATTTCTTGACAAACCGCGTCTAAAGTTAAAACCTCTGTTTTCATTTTAGGCGAGAGTATATGATCTATAAAATTAAAAAGATCTATGTGAGATCTTCCTCTTATTTTTGTTGAAGTAAATCTCCCTCTTCTAACAAATCTTATATTGCTGTTATCTCTTCCTATTTTCAAATCTATTTTTAATTCTTCTGCTCTTTCTCTGATTTTTTGAAAATCAAAATTATCTGTATTATACCCTAAAATTATATCTGGATCTCTTTGTTTTATTATTTCTAAAAATTTCTGTAGCATTTGTTTTTCGTCTTTTACTACTTCAACATATTCTGGGTATTTTGATTGTTGTGTAGTAAGAACTTTTTTGAATCCTTTATTATCAACAATAGAAATCATAATTATTTTTTTGTCTGATGTTTCAATATCAAATGCTAGATTTGTTGTTTTTGGTAAAATATCTTTTTCAATTGGTTTTAAAGAATTTATTTCTATTACTTTATCAACAAGATAATTTTCATTTTTTATTTCCTTACCATTTATTTCCACCCATCCCATTGGTTCTATTTTTTTATCAAATACATATCTTTGACGAACAGGAATCGTATATTCATATTCTTCTTTGCTTTCTTTCCAATGTTTGATTTTGTCCCTTATGTCATAAACTGATCGTGGATTTTCGACAAAAATTTTTAATAATTTTTTACTTTTACCAGAAATTATTTTGTTTACAATTTCTAATTTTGATATATCTTTAAAATTAGACTTTTCTATTCTTTTTTTAAGAGTGACTAAATCATCAGATTCGATATAAAAATATGATTTAAAATTTTTATCAAGTGCCAATATTGTATTTCCTTTTTCATCTTTACAAAATAATCTTATTATTCCTTTATTATTTTCTATTATATAGTCGATATCAAATACTGATAACTTCATAATCTTTATTTACTTTTATAGAAAATTAATCTTTTAGTTGAATTCTTATGAATACATCCTGAGGAACTTGTATTCTTAAAACCTGTCTAAGGGCTCTGTCATCTGCTTGTAAATCTATTAGTCTTTTATGTATTCTCATTTCCCATCTATCAAATGTTGTATTTCCATGACCTGTTCCATCTCCGCAAGGAGTTTTATAAGTTGTTACTTTTAGTCTTTTTAATGGTAATGGGATCGGACCTTTCCAGTCTACACCAAGTTTTTTGGCTATCCCAATTATCTCTGCACAAATCTCATCTAATTTTTTTGGATCTTTTCCTGAAAGTTTAATACGTGCCATTTGCATATTATCAGTAAATATTGTAGTGAAGAGAAACTTAAATATTTTAGTATAAGAATTTCTATAATAATGTTTTTAAGTTTTTATTTTTCATGATCATTACATGATGATGCTGACCTAGACAATTTACCTGTTAAATATTGGCTTAATATGTCCTTAATTTTTCCACTTGCTCCTGTTATTGGCTTAACACCGAGTTTCCTAAACCATTCTATTGCTCTTGGTCCCATACCACCTGCGATGATCAGCTTGGCACCCTCATTGGCTATAAATTGGGGCACATCTCCTGGCTCATGTCTATCAAAAAATGGATTTCTCTTAGATTTTACTTCTTTTATTTTATTGCTTTCTATATCAACAAATATATAATATGGGCATCTTCCAAAATGATACGCTAGTTTACTTTCAATTCCTTTATCTTCCTCTGCTGCAAATGCTATTTTCATTTTTTTCATCTCTTGCTTTTGCTTATTTTACTAATTTATTTTTCATAAGTTTTTAAATTTTATTGCATTATATTAGGGTTCTTTCTTACTAATTTTCTTACAAAAAATGGAAATATCAATGTAGTTACCAGAGCCATGACAATAAGGCTAGAATAGATATCAGTATTTAATATTCCAATTTTAAATGCAACAAAAGCTATTGGCAATTCTATTGCGCCTCTTGAATTCATTGCCCATCCAATTAAATAAAGCTGTTTCCAACGTAATTTTGTAAATGGCTTGGTTAGAAAAGTACCAGCTATTTTTCCTGTTATTGCTATTAAAACTATTCCTATTAATAAAAGGGGATTTAGAGCTAATGAATGTAAATTAAAATAAATTCCCATAGAAATGAAAAAGAATGGAACAATAAAAATCAGTAAAATTTTTTCCAAATAAATTATTTTGTGAGTTTTTCTTCCTAGATATTTATGTATAAAAAGACCAGAAAAAAATGCAATTATAGTGGATATTAATAAAAGAGGTTCTTTTATAGATAAGCTTCTTGTGAAAAAATAAGAAATAATAGCAAATAAAAATATTCCTATTAAATCATCAATAATCCCTGCACCCATCATTAGAGAGCCCATTTTTGTTTTTAGTTTTTTTAATTCTAGCAATACTCTAGCTGTAGTAGCTTCAGCTGTTATACTCATACATACTGCAATAGTTACAGAAGTGAGTAAAGAAAAACCTAAAGCATAGAAAACAATAAATCCCAATAGAAATGGTGTTATTGCTGCAAAAAAAGCAACAAATATAGAATCTAATTTCTCTTTACATAACATACTCCAAGAAGTTTCCATTCCTGCAAAAAACATTAAAAATATTATACCTATATTACCTAAACTCAAAATAAATGATGTATTAGGTTCTAAAACAATATCTTTAAAAAAAGGAGATCCTATTATAAGCCCTGCAAAAATTAACCCAATTACAACTGATATTCGTAATTTTTTAGCTAATAAAGTAAATAGAAAAGAAGTTAATACACAAACTATTAAACTAATTATCAAATACATAAAATCTAATTATAGCTTTCAGATTATAAAATTTGCCAATTTATTATTCTAAGCAATATCAAAAATTCTATAAAATAAAAAAATAAAAAGGCTACTTAGCTTTTACTATATCTAACACAATTCCAGCAGCCACAGTTTGTCCCATATCTCTTATAGCAAATCTTGCCAATTGTGGTATATCTGATTGTTTTTCAACTACCATTGGCTTTGTTGGAACTACTCTTACTCTTGCTGCATCTCCTGTTTTTAAGAAATCAGGATGCTCTTTTATTGGTTGCCCTGTCTTTGGATCTATTTTTGCTATAATTTCTTCTATCTTACATGCAACTGATGCAGTACCACAATGAAATACTGGAGTATATCCTGCTGTAATAACAGTTGGATGTTGTAATACAACTATCTGTGCTGTAAATTCTTTAGCTACTGTTGGAGGATTGTTTACATGACCACAAACATCTCCTCTCTTTATGTCTTTCTTACCAACACCTCTTACATTAAATCCAATATTATCTCCTGGTTTTGCATCTGGTTGTTGTTTATGAAACATCTCTATTGATTTTACTTCTCCTACTGCACCTGATGGTTCAAATATTACTTTATCTCCGACTTTTAGAACTCCAGTTTCAACTCTACCTACAGGAACTGTTCCTACACCTGTGATAGCATATGCATCTTCGATTGGTATTCTTAATGGTTTATCAATTGGTTGTTCAGGTGGTTTTATTGTCTCATCCATAGTTTCTATCAATGTTTTTCCTTTATACCATGGCATTTTATCTGATTTTTTGAAAACATTATCTCCTTGCATTGCAGAAACTGGTACAAATGGTATTTCTTCTACTTTAAATCCAATTGATTGTAACAATTTCTTTGCATCTTCTGATACTTCATTATATCTTTTTTCATCATAGTTTGCTGCATCCATTTTGTTTATTGCTACGATCAATTGATTAACACCTAGAACTTTCATTAAGAAAGTGTGTTCTTTTGTTTGCTCTTGAACACCTTCTCCTGGTTTTGCTGAAATTACTAAAATTGCTGCATCTGCTTGCGATGCACCAGTAATCATATTTTTAACAAAATCCCTGTGTCCTGGACAATCTATAATTGTATAAAAATATTTTTTTGTCTGGAAAGGTCTGTGCATAATGTCTATAGTAAGACCTCTTTCTCTTTCTTCCTTTAATTTGTCCATCACAAATGCAAATTCAAATGTTTCTTTTTTTAGTTCTTTTGCTAGATCTTTCATTTTTCTTAATTGATCTTCTCTGATTGCTCCTGAATCATATAGTAATCTACCAATTAAAGTAGATTTTCCAGCATCTACATGTCCGGCTGTAATTATGTTTATTTTTGGCAATTCAGCCATTCCTACACCTCCATATTTATAATATTATTAAACATTTTAAATATATTTATTAAATTTATTCAATTTTTGGGATTTGCTCACTTAATCCTTTTCTTTTTCTAATTTTTATAATTGTTTTATTTTGTAAATCCTTTGGTAATCTCTCAAATATAACATCTATTAAACTATAAAAACCTTTTCCTTCTGTAGCAGATTTAAGAGCTGAATTAAATCCAAACATCTCTGAAACAGGTATTTTTGCTCTTATAATTGTTGTTCCTCTTTCTTCACTCATGTCTAAAACCTGACCTCTTCTGTTCTGAATTTCTTTTATTGCTCCACCCATTATTTCAGAAGGAACATCTATTCTGACAATTTGTTTAGGTTCTAATATAACAGGATCAGCATTAAGCATACCAGCACTTATAGCATACCTTATAGCTGGCAAAACTTGCCCAGGACCTCTATGTATTGCATCTTCATGTAATTCAGCATCAACTAAAATTGCTTTTATGCCAACACATGATTCCTTTGCCAATGGCCCTTCATCCATGACTTCTTTAAAAGCATCTTTTATCATTTCCATTGTCTCATTAAGATATTGAATTCCTTTTGTTTTATCCATAAGAATATTTTTATTATATATTAATTGGATAGATTTGACATCATCATTACTCATACCAAGATCTAATAATTTTTTCTGAAGTTCTAGCTGTTTTTTCTTGAAATCTGCTTCAGATGGAATTTCATTATTTTTCATTGCCTCTAGTATTTTCTCATCTAAAGGTTCAACTATAAAATAAAATTTATTATGTTTATTAGGAGATTTACCTTCTATTTGACCTGATCTTTTAGCAATTGTTTCTCTATAAACAACTATAGGTGGCGAGGCTTCTATGGGTATGTCCATTTCTTTGAGCTTCCTTTCAATCTTAGTGTCTAAATGTAATTCACCAAGACCAGAAACCAAATATTCTCCTGTTTCTTCATTGATTTTAACAGATATTGTTGTATCTTCTCTTCCAACCTTTCTTAAGAAATTAATTAATTTTGTTAAATCTCTAGGATCTTTTGGCTCTATTGCTTTTGTAACTACAGGCTCAAAAATATGTTTAATCTGTTCAAATGGCTCAATTATATAATCTGTTTCACATATAGTTTCACCAGAAAATGCATCAGATAAACCTACTATACCTACTATATTTCCAGCCATTACTTCATCTACTTGTATTCTTCTGGGCCCTTCATAAACAGATACTTGTTGCACCCTCTGATTTTTATGTTGCCCTATTAAATGAACGACTTGACCTTTTGATATTTTTCCAGAAAATATTCTTGCTGTTGAAACAAATCCAGCATGTGGATCTGGTACCATTTTTGTAATAACTGCTGCTAAATGGCCATTCGAATCTACATTTTGCATGCTTTTCCCTATTTCAGAGTCAAGATCACCATGCCATATTTTTGGGATTCTATATTTTTGAGCAATATCAGGAGATGGTAGATGTTTAATAATCATATCTAGCATTATTTTATACAATGGAGCCTTTTTAGCCAATTCTTTATCTTTATCTTCATTTGTTAGATCTATTATATCTTTGAATGTTATTCCTGTTTTTTTCATAAATGGAACAGAAATTGCCCAATTCCTATATGCTGAACCAAACGTTACAGAACCATCTGCTACATTTACCATCCATTTGTCTTTATATTCCTCTTCAGCATATTTTTGAATTAAAATATTAACTTCTGTTATTATTTTTTGAAATCTTGCCTGCATAGCTTCAGGAGATAGTTTTAATTCTCTTATAAGCCTGTCTACTTTGTTTATAAACAAAATTGGTTTTGCTCTTTCTTTTAAACATTGTCTTAAAACAGTCTCTGTCTGAGGCATTACACCTTCAACAGCACATGCTATAACTATAACTCCATCTACTGCTCTCATGGCCCTTGTAACATCACCACCAAAATCTACATGTCCTGGAGTATCAATTAAATTAATAAGATATTCCTTTCCTTCATAATTATGAACCATACTTGCATTTGCAGACCATATTGTAATTCCTCTCTCTTGCTCTTGCTTATCAAAATCCATAAATAATTGTTTTCCAGCCAATTCTTCAGACATCATACCTGCTCCGGCTAACAAATTATCAGAAAATGTAGTTTTTCCATGATCTATATGAGCAACAGTTCCTATATTTCTAATTTGCTCTGGTTTGTGCATTAATTCTTTAATTTTTGATGTCATATCTACCATTTTTCATGCCTCCAACAAACAATAGTTTAATTTTTTGTATATAAGACATTTAAAGTTTATAAAAAATTATCTTGCACCACTGGCTTCTCTTTCGATTCTCTCTTTTTCTCTTATTGCTTCTGATTTTGATGCATCATTTTTGTAAGCATTATATATCTCATCAGCCAATGCATCAACAATGGTTATTTTCTTTCCAAATGATTTCCTATAAGCAGATTGTGTTATAATTGATAATGC
>Ga0164318_10000619_pt1 | contig 28229 bp, 27 predicted proteins | sample GuaBasSedimGuay9_FD_113734 | JGI IMG/M metagenome (GOLD analysis project Ga0164318, IMG submission 113734) | Subseafloor sediment microbial communities from Guaymas Basin, Gulf of California, Mexico - Guay9, Core 4571-4, 0-3 cm | ecosystem: Environmental > Aquatic > Marine > Hydrothermal vents...
AACCATAGTCTGTCCGAAAAACGCACAGCTGCTTCCAGATCATGGGTAGCCATCAGTATTCCTATGCCATGCTCATGACTGAGTGTCAACAAGAGTTCCATTATCTCGATCTTACTCGGAGCATCAACGTAGGCCACCGGTTCATCAAGAATAATAAGTGGCGTTTTCTGCGCCACCGCCCTGGCAATCATCACTTTTTGCTTCTCGCCATCACTCAAATGATGAAAGTATCTTGTGATAAAATCTGTCATCTCCACCATGGCAACAGCTTCGCGGATAACCTCATCGTCCTGTTCTGTCAGCCGGCCTGTAATGCCTGTGTACGGATACCTTCCGGTGGCTACAATATCGTAAACGGTTAAAAATGACTCATCGAGTTTGTCCGTCAAAACAACGGCTGTTCTTTTTGCCAGTTCTTTTACGGGTATCGACTCCAGAGGCGTATTTCCGTAGAACACTTCTCCTCCCAGTGCTTTCTGATATCCGAGCAAGGTTTTTAACAACGTAGACTTTCCGGCGCCATTTGGTCCCAGAACTGTAATAAACTGACCTTTAAACAGATCAAAATTCAGGTCCCTGTGTAAACTCACGCTCCTACCCTTTTTATACCTGAAGCCTGTTTTCAGGCCTTTTATTTTCAGTAACGGATTCATGTTTTTTTCACTTTTCCACGTTTTACAATCACCCAGATTACAACCGGAGCGCCGATTAGAGAAGTTACCGCATTGATTGGCAATGAAGTATCGTATCCGGGCAGCTTGGCTGCCAGGTTACATGCCAGTGTTAACGAAGCCCCCATAACAATGACAGCCGGAATTAACAAACCATGTGCAGATGTTTTAAAAAAGTTGCGCGCCAGATGCGGAACCGCAAGACCAACAAAAGCAACAGGGCCTGTAAATACCGTACCTAAAGCTACCAGCAAACCTGCTACGACAAGCAACATGTTTTGCGTCACCTTAACATTTATCCCTGAACTACGGGCATAAGCGGTTCCCAGCAAAAGAGCGTTCAATCCTTTGCTGTATGACAGAACCACAATTGTCAGCAGGACTGATATCACCAGCAGAAATATTGCCTGTGCGTTGTTAGTTTTCGAAAAACTTCCCAATCCCCACAAAATGTAGGCATGCAACTCTTCTTCCCTGCTGAAAAACTGTATTACCCCAACCACAGCCGACACGGTATAGCCGATCATGATACCTATGATCAGGATTGTAACTACATTGCTGATACGCTGGGCTACAAAAATGATGATCAGCAGGACGAGCAGGGAACCCGTAACAGCTGCCAGTACTAAGGGGATATCGAATACCAAATACGACTGATTTAGTAATTCAAGCCCGGCCAGACTGCCTGCCGAAACCACAATAGCCACGCCCAGACTGGCACCTGAACTGATACCAAGTACCGAAGGCCCTGCCAGCGGATTACGGAAAACTGTTTGTAAAACAAGCCCGGCCACACTCAGTGCTATACCTACTGCTAACGCTGTTATAGCCTGTGGCAATCTGTAATTTAAAATAATAACTTCATAGACGCTGTCTTCCCCGGACTGCCCCACCAGAACCGCCAGAACATCTTTCCAGGAGATCAGTACGGAACCATACCAAAGGTTAGCCAGAAACAATACAGCTGTCAATACTGAAAATATAAGAAACCAAATACCTGTTCTACCCTGTTTATGCATACGACAATATCCTGTGCTAAAATTACTCTAAAATATGATAGTATTTTGGCTGATAACCAGGTAAAACTTTGGGATGAAATGCGAAGATCAGGTCAGCCAGTACCAGGTGCGGCTCCAGTGAACTTCGCTCAAAGTAGGCTGTCTTTTGCGCATCACACCACAGGACGTGTTTTGTTTTAAATGCTTTAAAATTCTCATACAAACTGTTTTCTTCCGCCAATGCGTCATATGATGGTATGTCATCATAAGACCCTACGATGCGCCAGAAATCAGCCTCATATGCTTTACTGTACACTATTTCATAATCAAGCGGAAAACTACCCGTATGCTGATCGTCTTTCCATAAATAATCTGCTCCTGCATCTTTAAATAAAGTGGCTATGTAGCTTTTACCTCCGGGCACATACCACTGTCCGTTAAAATATTTATCGGAAAAAACCGTCGGCTTTGATGCCACATCTTTTGTGAGCGACCGATAAGTAGTATATTGCCGCTCAATATCTTTAAACAGGCTGTCGGCACGGGCATACCCATCGAAAAAGGCAGCTGAAAATTTGACCCACTCAGCCCTGCCCAAAGGAGTATTCTCGTGATAATCATAAAACGGGATTAAGGGAATACCCGTTACTTTCAGTGGATGTTTTGCTGTAAATTTATAAGGAGAATAAAAAATGTAATCGGGCTGCACCGACATGATCTTTTCTATAAAAAAATGATTATTAGCGCCCAGTTCTATGATTTCACCTTTTTCAAGCTTTTCTTTTATATGCCTGTTGTTGATGTATTCTCCTTCGGTAATGCCTATGACATGACCAAGCAACGATAATTTATCAAAAGCATTTAGTTGTGTTGCCGAAAAGACCGCTGCCCGCTCAGAGTTTAGCTTAATTATATTGGGGGCATTCCGGACTTCAAAATCGGTCAATACAGAACTGTCGGCAATATAGAAAGTAGCAATAATAGTTCCTGGTAATTCAGGGTGATAAACTACAAGTTTTCTGATCTGGTGCACCTCGTATAAATCAAATCCACTGGCATACAATACTTTTGAAACCAGAAGCGAATCGGGTATTGCATCAAACAATGATGCGATTTCCGGTTTATTTTGTTTCGGGTTGCACGAGAAAATGGTAAGAATACTAACAGTCAACAGAAGATAAGCAAAACGCTGTGGTGCCATTTTATAAAGTTTAATCAACGGATAGATCATCACGTTCCAATAATAATATAGAATGCTGCGGCACAATGAAATATTTCTCTTTATCATATTGAATCTCAACAGCACCTTTTTTCAGAAATATCGCCATGTCACCCACTTTTGCCTGTAACGGGATGTAATGAACAGCTTCATCTTTACTTTTATGCTTCCATGCTTCGTCTATCTCGTCAGTTGGTGCCGGAATAGGGTATCCCGGACCGGTTTTCACCACATAACCGCTTTGAATTTCCTCTTTTTCCTTGTATCCCGGCGGCAGTAAGAGCCCTCCCCTTGTTTTATGCTCTTCAGTTTTCGGTTTGATCAGCACCCTGTCGCCAACAACAATGAGCTTATCAATAGGATTTGTTTTGAATTCGGTCATTTGAACATCATTTGCAAAACAAAAATAAGGTAAATTTGCCACAAATAAAGCTCAATTAATATGCGTTTTGTAACATTCAGAACACCCAAACCGAAGCGGTTCAGCTACAAACCCCGTTATTATGACGAGGATAAAGAAGCACTTGAAAAGCGGAAAGCAGAACTGGGGTACGATTCCAGCTTATCACACCGTGAATCGCTAAAACTTCAAATGTCGAAAAAATGGAAAAAAGGTGGCAGTGATGATTATAGCAGAAGCAACTTATCAAAAGCTATCTCTTATACATTTATAATAGCATTCATTGTAGGCGGAATATATATGATCTTCTTTACCAACTTTATTGAAAAACTACTGGCCCTGTTCGGTATCAGATAAATAAGAAAGTTTCAGATGTCGAATTTTATCAAATTACTTCCCGATTCAGTAGCCAACCAGATTGCTGCCGGAGAGGTTATCCAGCGTCCTGCCTCAGCGGTTAAAGAGATGCTGGAAAATGCTGTGGATGCCGGTGCTACTGAAATTGTGCTTCTCATCAAGGATGCCGGAAAGACACTAATACAGGTAATTGACAACGGTTGCGGCATGTCGGCTATGGATGCCCGGATGTGCTTCGAACGTCATGCCACATCAAAAATCAGCAATGCTGACGATCTGTTTGCCATACGAACTATGGGATTCCGTGGTGAAGCGCTGGCATCCATTGCAGCCATCGCTCAGGTGGAGATGAAAACCAGACCCATTGAAGATGAACTGGGCTCGTGCCTTAAAATAGAAGGTTCAAAAGTTATCTCGCAGGAACCCTGCCAGTGCAGCCCGGGAACCAATATACTGGTTAAGAACCTGTTCTTTAATGTTCCGGCCCGTAGAAACTTCCTTAAATCGAATACAGCAGAAACAAGGCATATTATCGAAGAATTTATCAGGGTGGCCGTCATGCATCCTACTATTGCCTTTTCGATGACACACAACAACAAAACTGTTTTTAAACTTACCAAAGGTGGCCTAAAAGCCCGCATTGTAGGTATTTACGGCAATAGCTACAACCAAAAACTGCTTCCTGTAGAGCAAAAAACGGAAATGCTCAGCATCAAAGGATTTATCGGAAAACCTGAATATGCAAGAAAAACAAGGGGCGAGCAGTACTTTTTCGTCAACAAACGGTTCATCAAACATGCCTATTTGCACCATGCGGTAGCCAATGCATATTCAGAACTGATCCCTACCGACTCATTTCCGTCCTATTTCTTAAATATTGACATTGACCCAAAAGAAATCGATATCAATATCCATCCGACGAAAACAGAGATCAACTTCAGAGATGCCAAATATGTGTATGCTGTTATGCAGGCCGCTGTAAAGAAATCGATCGGGCAGTACAGCCTGACGCCGAAAATAGATTTTGATGTTGATCCGTCGATAGAAATGGCTTTAGGCAGCCTTCCAAAAGAAGGGGTTGATCAGCCTAAAATAACGATCAATCCCGATTACAACCCGTTTGAGGGTGGTGACAAAGGAACTGTTTCTCCTCCCCGGCAACCAAAAGAAGAGGCGGATAAATGGCAGGAACTCTATAAACATCACCTGCCTGAAGACACGGACAGTACACAAGCTGACCATAAGGAAACGGAACAACCACTGGAAACAGGATCCGGAAGTACATCATCAAGATTCTTCCAGATACAGCAAACGTATATTGCCAGTAACGTACGATCGGGGCTTATGGTAATTGATCAGCACCGCGCGCACGAACGAGTGCTGTACGAATATTATCTGAAAAAGCTGAAGGACAGCCCCCAAGGCTCACAGCAAATGCTGTTTCCACAAAATTTAAGGCTCTCTCCCGGCGATGCGGAGATTATCAGAGAGTTGAAGGAAGATCTTGTTAAATTAGGGTATATTCTGGAACCTTTAGGAAAAAATGGTTTTGTTATTAACGGAATCCCAGCTGATCTGGAGGAAAATAATTCTGTAGAAGTTCTGGAACGGATCATAGAGAATCACAAGAAGCATTTGAAAGATATCAATTATGATAAAAACGTTAATTTAGCCCGCTCGATGGCAACGAACCTTGCTGTTAAACCGGGGATGAAACTTCGGGAGGAAGAAATGGCAGAATTGTTTGACAGTTTATTCGCCTGCGAAGCTCCCGAAACAGCTCTTGACGGTAAACGGACACTGGCTATCGTACCATTGAGCGACCTTGAACATTTTATTAACGAAAAAAAATAATAATGCAACAATTTCGCCCGGGAGGATTTAATGTATTGCCGATGGTTGTTAAAAACCTGTTGATCATCAACGGCTTGTTTTTCCTGGCAACTCTTGCCCTGGACAGTATGGGAATTGATTTATTCAAAACCCTGGCTTTGTATTATCCTGCATCAAAAAGATTTGGTATCTGGCAGTTGGTAACCTATATGTTTATGCACGGAGGTTTCACGCATATATTGTTCAATATGTTTGCACTCTGGATGTTTGGGAATGTACTGGAGAACGCCTGGGGACCAAAACGTTTTCTCAATTATTACCTCATTACGGGTATCGGGGCGGGGCTTACACATATTTTCGTGGCTTATATACGTATTCTATTTTCGGGGTATGAACTTACACCGGACCAGCTGGAAATGATTTACAATGAAGGATATCAGGTTTTGCAAAGCGGAAGAAATTATGCAAACCCGGCGATGGGTTTTTATAATATGATGATAAATGTACCTACGGTCGGTGCCTCTGGCGCTGTGTTCGGTATCCTGCTTGCCTTTGGGATGATGTTCCCGAACTCGCTCATTTACATCTACTTTGCATTCCCGATTAAGGCTAAATACTTCGTTATTTTGTATGGAGCAATTGAGCTGTTCTCAGGTATCTCAAACAAGTCGGGAGACAATGTAGCGCACTTTGCACATCTTGGCGGAATGATTTTCGGATTCTTCCTGATCATGTACTGGAAGAAAAAAGGAACTTTTTATCATGGGGGTTGATTACATTAAACTTTAAACTTAAAAATGAACGGATACAGGCAACCACAGCGGAACTCGGGCGAAATGCTGAAACAACTATTTCTGGGAAATAGCATGTTATCGCGGTTGATACAGATCAACACCGTTGTTTTTATCATTGTTAAAATTGTCAGCCTTTTTGCATTTTTGTCTTCTGCCGATCCGGTTCACCCGCTAAGTGTGATCGGGCAGTATATGGCTTTGCCGGCTTCGTTTCACGTGCTGGCGTCCAAACCCTGGACTATAATCACTTACATGTTCCTTCATGAGGGTTTTTTCCATATCCTGTTTAATATCGTCATGCTTTACTTTGGTGGAATTCTTTTTACAGAGTATCTGGGCGAAAAAAGATTGCTATGGACTTACCTTGCAGGTGGAATCGTTGGTGCTCTTTTTTATTTGTTTTCATTCAATATATTTCCCGTGTTTGCACAGGTTAAGAGCGTTTCGGTTGCTTTAGGAGCTTCGGCTTCCGTGCTTGCCATAATTGTTGCCACAGCTATTTATGTACCTGATTATACCGTTCACCTGATGCTGTTCGGCCGGGTTAAATTAAAGTATGTTGCCATCGCGTTCGTTGCTATTGACCTGCTGAGTATTCCTGCCGGAAACCCCGGAGGGCATATAGCCCATCTGGGAGGTGCATTTTGGGGATTTATTTACGCCCTTTCACTTAAGAATGGCACCGACCTGTATCGCTTTCTAAACGTTTCTGCATACACGCCTAAGGCTAAAAGCACTTTTTCCTATGAGAAACAGGAATACAAAAGGCCTGTGAGTGATGACGAATACAATGAACAGAAAATCAAAAAGCAAAAGAAAATTGATGAAATTCTCGATAAAATTTCAAAATCGGGTTACAGCAGCTTGACAAAAGAAGAAAAAGAGTTTCTTTTTAAAACAAGCAAAAAAAACTAATTTTTCGAATTTTCCGTTTATCTTTACATTACAGGTAACAAATCCCAGTTGATTCAATTCATGAGAAGAATTCCTATTTTCAAAGGACTTTTTATTCTGCTTAATGCGATAGCCGCTGTATTCCTTGCAATGTCGCAACTGGCAACCTTTGTACCTCCTTCACAATTCGCTGTATTTTCCGTTTTATCGCTTATCTACCCCATATTGCTGGTAATTAATTTATCGTTCATCTTATTCTGGTTTGTTGTAAAAAGCAAATACTGGCTTATTTCGCTCATTGTGATCATTCTTGGGATGAATAACTTTTTGGATAACTTCCAGTTTCAGTTGAATCAGAATTACACAGAAAAAGATAATGATATTAAAGTATTAACTTATAATGTCCAACTGTTTTCGACAGATAACAGCGGTAAAGATTCCATGATGTTAAAAAGTAAAATTATTGATTTTCTAACATCAGAACAAGCCGAAATTATCTGTTTACAAGAGTACCACTCAATGGACAGAAATGTGTATCTGCCTCTTATAGAACTAAGTACAAGGCTAAATCTAAAGACTTATTATTACGAGAGTTATTATAATCCGCGGTATGATCAACTTTCGGGCCTGGTCATATTTTCTCAATATGAAGCAATAAATAAAGGAAAATTAAAATTTCCCGGTTCAAGAACATTTGGTATCTATACAGATCTGATAATTGAGAAAGATACGGTACGCCTTTTTAATATTCACCTGGCCAGCATCCGCTTACAGGATAAAGACATAGGTTTTGTGTTAAACCCTGATTTTTCAGACAAAGAAGAGTTTAGAAGCCATTCGGCATCCATTTATTCAAAACTTAAAAATGCTTTCCTTTTGCGGGAACAACAGATGAATTACGTACTTCAGGAGATCCGTAACTGTCCGTACTCTGTTATTTTAAGCGGCGACTTTAACGATACACCGTCTTCGTACATCTATAATCAATTAAATGATTACCTGACAGATAGTTTTATTAAGAAAGGTAGTGGTTTAAGCAGGACATATGCCGGGAACATTCCTTATTTGCGCATTGATTATGTCTTTGCCTCAGATAACTTTACTGTTAACCAATATTCAAGGGAATTATATTATTATTCAGATCACTTCCCCGTAATTACAATTCTTTTCAAAGAATAACCATATCTTAAAATATCCTGTATCATCCTGATTAGTAGAGTTATAAATAATTTTCACGTTATTTATTTGTAAATTAATCCAACTATTTTTTGGATTTTCATAATTTTTACTATACTTTAGACCCGAAATAAGCATTTTTTTTTAAACAAGCGGTCTTTAAATTATGAATTACTCACTGTAAAGGTGAATTATGGAAAACAAACGTAAACAGAGAAAAACAAACAAAACAGAATCCCACAAATTTTTATTACATTTATTTTACGAACGTAGTATTCTGATTTGATAATGCGAAAAGCTATAGATAGCTGTTCTTAGGCTATTTATGGGCGTTTACTATTCTTTCCTGTTCACATTTCTGTGAAACGATTCAAATTTATTTTACAAATGTTGCAACCTTTTATAAGGGTTATCGTAATCATACACGACAAGTTCACAAAAATAAAACTCAGGGAAACAAGCACCCAATTATGAAAAACAAAGTGAACTTGTCGATTATGATAACAAGCAAAGCAAGCAACTTTTGATTTTGATTATGAGAAGCAAAACAAAACACACAAGCACCAATAATGAAAAACAAGCATTACAAGCATTTGTTTATTGTTTGCATTGCTCTAATCTCAGCATTATCTCCTCTTAGGGGGCAAAAATTTACCGATGTATCATCATTGGTAACTTTTAGTGAAAAAAAGTTAAAGGAAGCAAAGAAAACAGAAAAGCGGCTGAGGTCTTTGCAGAAATGAACAAACTACCCCTATCCTTCATGGATGATGAGGGTTCCTGTCACGAATTACAATCTATTAACGATGATGGCATTCCGATGTATTATATTTCGGATAATGCCCATGCAGCAAAAACAATCTCAACTTCCGAAGTACAGAATGGTGGTCGTAACGATCTTCAACTGGATGGAAGAGGTATTCAGCTTCTTCTCTGGGATGCGGGCACAGTACGTGGTACGCACCAGGAATTTGAAGGCCGAATTACTCTGGGAGACAGCAGCAATTACTGCAATGCGCATGCAACACACGTTGCAGGCACCATGATTGCAAAAGGAATTAATCCTCAATCAAAAGGAATGGCGTACAATGCACGACTCACCTCATACAACTGGAATTATGATATTTCAGAGATGGCAGCCGAAGCTGCAGAGGGAGCATTGATCTCAAACCATTCATATGGTTATGGAAGAGGCTGGGTAAATAATGGTTGCTCGTGGGTATGGTACGGAAATACCAGCATTAGCGAGGACGAAGATTATTTATTTGGTTTTTACGACATGCAGGCTCAGGACTGGGATCAGGTAGCCTATTTTGCTCCTCAGTATTTAATTGTCAAGTCGGCAGGTAACGACCGTAATGAAGGTCCCGGAACGGAACATCCGGTTGATGGCCCTTTTGATTGCCTGGCACATGCAGCTGTTGCTAAGAACGTTTTAACGGTGGGTGCTGTTTATCCTATTGAAAATGAATACCAAAGCCCCGGTGATGTACGCATTGCCGACTTTTCTTCATGCGGACCAACGGATGACGGAAGAATAAAGCCGGATATCGTAACGCAAGGTATCAGTATCTATTCAACGTATGATAATACCGATGATGCTTATAAAACATTAAGTGGTACATCCACCGCAGCGCCTTCTGCATCAGGATCTCTAGCCTTATTGCAACAACTCTGGGAGGATATTCATGGTGAAGGCAGCTATATGCTTGCCGCTACTTTAAAAGGTCTGATAATCCATACGTCTGATGAAGCAGGAAATTCGGAAGGCCCTGATTATGAATACGGCTGGGGGTTAATGAATACCGAAAAAGCTGCCCTGAAAATATCCCAGAATCAATGGAAAGAAGTTATTACCGAGCTCGTCCTCAACGAGAACGAAACCTATACAAGAACGATCAAATCGGATGGAATGACACCAATCAGGGTAACGATCTGCTGGACAGATGCTCCCGGCACTCCCCTGGCAGCACAACTCGATCCGGAAACAGCTATGTTAGTTAACGATCTGGATTTGACTGTTATCCATAAAGACGATATTTATTATCCCTGGAGTTTAAATGCCAAAAACCCACAGCAACCTGCCACCTGTATAACAAAAAATTATGTGGACAATGTAGAGGTTATTGATATTATCAGCCCCGAAGCGGGAGAATACACAATCACGGTCACACATGAAGGTCATTTATTAAACGAACACCAAAATTTCTCAATAATAATCAGTGGAATGGATGGTAGTTCCCCTCCTGTTGTTGATTTTCAAGCGAATAACACTGAAATCTCCGTTGGAGATGATGTAGTATTTGAATGTAAATCTAAGGGGAACCCAACCTCCTGGGAATGGACATTCCCGGGAGGTTTTCCTAATTACAGCACGGAAAAGAACCCAATAATAAAGTATACGAAGGCAGGGACCTATAAAGTTATCCTGACTGCCCGTAACAATTTTGGAATGAATACAAAAATTGCCGAAGAATATATTACAGTCAGTGATGCTGATGTAACCGATATGGAAGAACAGGAGATTAAAGCATTCCCAAACCCCGCAATAAATACACTGAATATTGAACTCACGAACAACAATGAACCTGTACTGGTAAGGATAATCAGCTCACTGGGAACGATTTATAAAGAATTTAATATGGATATTAACCATCAGTCAATTGATGTGAGTTATTTTCCAAAAGGAGTTTACTATGCAGTTGTAAACAACAACGGTCAAACAAAAACATGTAAATTTTTAAAATACTGATATTATTAATTAAATTGCTTAGTTATGTTCTGGAACAAAGAAAATGAAGAAACAAAAGGTAATCGGACAACTGTAAAAACAGTTGAGGTTGCCAATGAGTATTTATGTCCTAACTGCGGATTACCGCTGTTAAGGAGGCCCTTTGACGCTTCTATGAAAATTAGTGCGCAATATGAATTACAAAGGTATGATTACCATTGTGCCGTTTGCAATCAGGCTTTTGATCGGTTCAAAGTTGAGGTTAATTAACTGAATGACAGCCTGAAGCTGCCACTATCTGCTTGTAATTCATTACACCATGTTAAAAGGTAACTTTGGTTGCTAAAAAGATTTTAAAATTACTTTGTTAGTTTATTATTCTCTGTATTAAACAAAGCCGCAGCCCGATGATCTTGCATCACCGGGCATTTTTTTCATATTAATTGAATAGTGATAGCTTTGTGCTGACTATTACTAAGTTTAATTTGCATATTTAATACACAAAAATATCTTTAATATGAAAGCACCTACTATTATCCTTTTCCTGATGGTTATACTTTTTCCCCTGACCAGTTCTTCTCAAACCACAGATTTTTACGATTTTACCGTTGAAGATATAGACGGTAATGACTTTTCATTCAGTCAATTAAAAGGAAAGAAGGTGCTGGTCGTAAATGTAGCTTCAAAATGCGGTCATACGCCGCAATACGAGCAATTAGAAGAAATATATGAGAAATACAAAGATCAGGGCTTTATCATTGTAGCTTTCCCTGCCAACAACTTTATGCACCAGGAACCGGGTACGGATGAAGAGATAAAACAATTCTGTTCGCTTAACTACGGTGTCACTTTTCCGGTAATGAGCAAAATATCCGTAAAAGGTAAAGATATCCACGAGGTTTATCAGTGGCTGACATCTAAAGAACTGAATGGAGTGCGCGATTCTTCGGTTAAGTGGAATTTCCAGAAATACCTCATTTCAGCAGATGGAAAACTGGTGGATGTGATAAAGCCTAAAATAAAGCCCGACGACCCGGTAATCATTAAATGGATTGAGAATTAACGGCTGTATACATTTGTGTACTCACCTGTATATCCATTGTTTACACGGTTTTTTAAATGAAGTAAATTATTTATGTTTACATTTGTAACGCTGCTAAATCTGTGTAAATTCAAGTCAAAGCTACCCAAATATTCCCCGCACGATACCTCCGTCATGGGTAATGGTTTGCCCGGTCACATACCTGGATAAGGGTGACAATAACCATAGAGCCAGATTTGCCAATTCTTCGGGTCTGCCCATATCCCCTACCGGTATTTCAGCCTCAAACTGTGATTTTGCTTCCGAAACACTGATATGTTCCTGTTCACTTCTCTTTACGAACAAGCGTTCCATGGCTGCGGTCCGGTGATAGCCGGGCGCCAGTACATTTATCGTAATCCCTTCCGAAGCCACTTCCCGGGCTGCTGTTTTAACAAAACCTACAACGGCAGGTCGTAATGCGTTGCTCAGGATCAGGTTATCGACCGGCTGTTTTACCGAGACACTCTCAATACAAACTACGCGGCCATAACGGTTGCTGAGTAATACCGGCATTAGTTTGTTTATAAAGCTTATTTTCCAACGCACAACAGTTCTCCATGCTTCATCCCACTGTTCCATTGACATCTCCTGAAATCCTCCGGCAGGCGGGCCTCCTGCATTAACCACAACTCCGGAAACACTCGAAATACCTGTTTTTGCAAGAATTACATCTTGTATTTCATCGGATGTAATGTCTCCGGTGACAAAATCAATCTGCTCCGGAAACTCTTGTTTTATAACTTCAAGCTTCTGCTGCGTTCTGCTCACAGCAAGGATATGCGCTCCTTCACCGGCTAACGCCAGAGTCACTGCTTTGCCAAATCCGTCTCCGGCACCTCCTACAATAAATAATTTGTCTTTTAATTGTAAATCCATTTTTAAGTGGTTTTGCCCAAATTTAGCCAAATTCCCAGTTTTACGTACAGCAATGGTTTAATAATGTATTTATTTGTTACAAGTACCCCGTTTTCCTTATTTTTGCAGGCTATATTAAACAAGCATGGATATCAAAAGCAAAACGGTACTCAAAGGAACCATTGCCATTAGCATTTCGGCAATCCTTTGGGGATTTGACGGTGTTGTACTTACACCCAGGCTTAACAACCTGGATGTTGGCTATGTTGTATTCATACTCCACCTTATCCCTTTTGCTTTGATGAATCTTTTCCTGTTTAAACAATACGGTCAACTGAAGCTGTTTGTACGGCAGGATTTCATCTCTATGCTATTGATCGCTTCGTTTGGCGGTGCTCTGGGTACTATCTCTATTGTTAAAGCGTTGTTTCTTGTTGATTTTCAGCAGCTTTCCGTTGTTGTTCTTTTGCAGAAACTGCAACCTATTTTTGCCATTCTGCTAGCAGCCATCCTTTTAAAAGAAAAAATCAGGAAAAACTTTGCCATCTGGGCTTCTGTGGCCATCATTGCCAGTTATTTTCTTACTTTCGGATTTAACCTGCCGGATATCAAATCGGGAAGTCAATCCAATGTACTGTACGCTTCATTTTTTGCTATCCTTGCCGCATTCTCCTTCGGAAGCTCTACGGTATTTTCTAAGCAATTCCTGTTGCACCATAATTTTATTACTGCCACTTTCTTCAGGTATGGTTTTACCACAGTTCTGCTGCTCATTTATATCGTAATTTTTGGAAAATACATGTATTTTGAGCAAACAACACCCACCAATTGGTTGTTTTTTATTATTATCGGCCTGACAACGGGCTCGGGAGCTATTTTCATTTATTATTACGGACTGCGGAGGGTAAAAGCAATCATCGCCACCATAAGCGAACTTCTGTTTCCTATTTCCGCTATTTTCTTCGATTATGTTGTTAACGGATCTGTCCTCTCTCCTGTTCAGTTAGTTAGCGCAGCAGTTATGGTATTTGCTATCATAAAATTAAATTCATAAAATATTTCCATAGATTTTATGGATAAAATTCATTATTTTTATTCATTAATTAAACATGTAGTATTATGTCAGATGATATTAAATTAGTTTATACGGGCTCCAGAGCTGAAGGGCTGTTTTTAGCAGAGTTGCTCAAAGAAAACGATATGGGGGCGATTTATAAAGACAGGCTGAGTTCAAGCCTTCAGGCGGGTTGGGCTGACGGCGCTCCTGAGGATGCGGTACAAATCTATGTTGAAACCGAAAATTTTGATAAAGCAAAAGCCTTTCTGGAAGAATACTTTAAAACCAGAAACGATAAGTCCTGATTATAAATATCGGTGTGTTTTTGAATTTATAACTTCTGTGAATCGCGGTTTGCCCGGCTTTTAAGAGTTTTGATATGGTACAGGTAACAGGTAACCACTTTGTTACACACAATGAGTTAATTCCGGTTAAGTTTATTGAGAATTATGTTGATGATGAAGACAATACGATTTATGAAGTATTGCGGGTTGTTCAATTTACCCCGTTATTTCTGGAAGAGCATCTTCATCGTTTCTTTTCTTCGTTTACCTCTGTACGTAAAGATAAGTCGCAGGCAGTAAACAGGTCCCATATTACGAACAGAATCAGATCATTAATTCGGAAAAATGATATCCCAAACGGTAACATACGCTTTCAGTTCAACAATAATGATGCGAAGCAGTTTCGTGCCTGGTTCATTCCGGTTGCCTATCCTTCAGAACAACAATACGCAGACGGTGTGCCGGTGAAAACGCTTTCAGCCACACGGATTGACCCGACTATTAAAACAAGGGATAAAAAGCTGCGGCAAAATGCCGATGATTTTATCAAAGAGCATGACATTTATGAGGCGATACTGGTAAATCCTGAAGGGTACCTGACTGAAGGCAGCAGATCGAATATTTTTTTTACCCATAACGAAACATTCTGCACAACACCACAATCTGACGTCCTGCCGGGAATTACGCGCCAGAAGATTATTCAATTGCTGAGAAACAACAGGTTACAATTCGAAGAAAGGCCGATTCATATGAGTGAACTAAATCGTTTCCAGTCTTGTTTTATTTCAGGTACATCGGCTAAAATACTACCGGTAGTTACAATCAATGAGGTGGTAATGGATGTCCGGAACGATTTTCTGGAGAACATTATTGACTTATACAACTCCCTTATTAATAACTACCTAGGGAGTTTCCGATGGCCTTCCGAGTAAAATTCTCTTCTCCCTTTCTATAAACTCTGTCAATATTTGTAAATTTATGCGCCGGCAAACTGAAGCAAATAAAATATGCATGCAATGATAAAATACTTATTAAATGGTAAAACCTTCCTGCTCTCAATCGTTTTATTGCTTTTCTCCCTGGAGACAACTTCCCAGAATAAGATTCCGAAAGATTACTGTATCTCATTGGATGAAATGAATCTGTTCAATCAAATAAACAGTTTACGCAGTTCATACGACAAACCCAAACTGAAACTTTCGGCGTCTCTGTCCTATGTTGCTCATACGCATGTTAACGATTTGCAGAACAATCGTCCCGACACAAGTATTTGCGGGCTTTCAAGCTGGTCGGACAAAGGCAACTGGAAAGCCTGCTGTTACAACACCTATGTATTTGATGAAAAATGTATGTGGGATAAACCAAAAGAACTTACTTCCTACCCATATCGGGGTTATGAGCTGGTGATGTATTTTGAAGACCCGCTGATCAGTGATTCAATTATAAACATCTGGTCGGGAGCAAGAAAGGTGCTTGATATGATCATGACAAATGGTGATTATCAGCCTAAGAAATGGGTATGCATGGGCATTGGTATCAATGAACATTATGCTTCCGTTTGGTTCGGACAGCGAAACGATGTGGTTGCCCGTCCTCCTGTTTGCGACACGAACACTGCCGCACTATATGCAGGTAATAAAAGGCCTGCTGATACAATTTCAAGGGGATTCTTCTACCTGATCTTCGGAAGTTTTGATCAGATGAAAGATGCTAAAGAAGCTTTAAAACCAATAAAAAAGAACGGATTCCCCGAATCAGGTATTCTTACAAAAGATGATCGTTACAGGATCTACCTTGGTAAGTATGATAATATAAAAACAGCAACATTTGCAAAACAGGGTTTGCCTGATGATTATAAAGAAGCCTGGATATTAAAATATTAGAGATTATAAAGTGCTTATGAATGAAAATTACCATTTAGTTGAAGTCACAAATAAAAAGCTTGTCAGGGCATTTCTTGAGATGCCTGTCCCCTTATATAAAAACGATAAAAACTGGATCAGACCTCTGGACGATGATATTGAAAAAATATTCACTCCGGAGAGGAACAAGCTTTTCCGGAAAGGTGAAGCAATACGATGGGTGTTATACAACGATCAAAATAAATCTGTCGGGAGAATTGCTGCTTTTTATACAAAAGATGAGCAAGGCAAAAACGAGCAACCAACAGGAGGTATTGGCTTTTTTGATTGCATAAACGACCAGGAAGCTGCTGATACAATGTTCGATGCAGCAAAGGAATGGTTGAAGAATAAAGGCATGGAAGCTATTGACGGCCCCATCAATTTCGGATCAAGGGAAATGTTCTGGGGATGCCTGTATGATGGTTTTTATGAGCCTAATTACAACATGTTCTACAACTACAAGTACTACAACGATCTGTTTGAAAGTTATGGCTTTAAGAACTATTTCGACCAGTATACTTTTCACATGGATCTTATTCCGGATTCCATGAAGCCTGTTATTTATGAAAGAGGCAATGAGATCAGAAAAAATAATGACTTTGTTTTTGAAACCATTGATAAAAAGAACCTGGACAAATATCAAGACGATTTTGTTACCATTTTTAACGAAACCTGGGCAAGATTTCCCGGTGTTAAGCCATTAACTAAACAACAGGCTGTAAAAATGTTTGATAAAATGAAAATCATCCTTGATCAGCGTGTTATGATATTTGCATACTATAAAGAAAGGCCTGTCGGGTTTTTTATTATGATTCCTGATCTTTACCAGGTTACAAAACATTTTAACGGGAAATTTCATTTAATAAATAAGCTCAGGCTGGTTTTCAATCTGCGGATCAGAAAAGTCAGCAAAAAAGTTATAGGCCTCATTTTCGGCGTTGTACCTGACTTTCAGAGCCAGGGTGTAGCTGACGGGATGATCCTTACTTTTGAAGACGAGGTGAGAAAACCAAATTTCAAGTACACTGACCTGGAAATGAACTGGATTGGGGATTTTAATCCCAAAATGATAAAACTCATTGAATATATAGGTGGTAAGGTTTATAAGACACACATTACGTACAGATACCTTTTTGACAGAAACAAAGAGTTTAAACGAGCCGACACAGTATAAACAGGCAACCTTTTTTCGCAGGTCTAAGTAAACTTGTTAATTTTATATCAAAATAAAACACTATGTACCGTATAAAAAACTTACTCTTCATAATAGCTATTCTATTCTACGCTGCTGGTCTGGCACAGGAAGAACCCAGGGAAACGGTTATCATAAATAATGATACAATCGTTATTAAAGCTATTCCCCTGGTAGAAATCTCGCAAAAAACGGAAGATGTTTATAATGAACTAAAAATAATAGAAGAAACAATTAATTCCTATGATGATCAAAAATCAATCGATTCGCTGACAACAGTGGGAAAAGAATATATACAAGTACAAATAAAAAGAATAGAAAAAACCAAGAACAAATTTTCGAACAGAGAACTGCAGGATGAAAAAAGAGAATGGAAAAAAGTCAGAAACAATTTAGAAGAATGGAGAAAAAAGATTAATACACGAACTGAAACACTGAAAGATCTGAAAATGAGATCTGACCTGATGCTCAAGCAGTGGAAGCTAACACTCACAGAAGCTAAAAAGCAAGATACACCAGATAAGTTTATAAAAGGATTAACCAGTACGATTAAGGACATTGAAAAAGTGGATGAAAAACTATCCGAAAAGCTAAATCAATTGTACCTTAATCAGAATAATATTACGGAGTTTATTCTCACTGTTGAAGAAATCTTAAATGAACTGGAACAAGTAAGGTTATCTTATTTTGAGCAGGATGCCCCTCCCATATGGAAATCATACGACACAATAGGTTCTTACCAGCTTGCAAAAATACAAACCCGTAAATACTTGAATGAATCATCAAAGAACCTTAATTCATTTTTTGTGGATTACGCAAACAAAACGGGTCTTCACTTGTTTGTCTTTATATTTCTGGTTGTTTTTCTGTACCTGCTTAAACGATTTATTGAAAATAATGAAAAGAAAAATGATATAAATCAGGAAACTGCCCGCTTTTTCATTTCAAATTATTTTAGAACAGCCTTAATACTCACACTGGCCTCATCTGCATGGATTTATCCGATACGACCTTCGATTGTAAATGATATATTGCTGTTAAGTATTCTGGTATTGAGCCTGCTCATGTTTTATCGATTATATGGAAAGAAGTTCACCTCTTTCTTAGTGTTACTAACAATTTTAGCGCTGCTCAATGAAGCACTTGTTCTGTTTAACGGTATCGGACTTTTAGCAAGGGTTTTTGTGTACCTTGAAATATTTTTTACCGGCTATGTTCTGTTTCATTTTATCAACCGGCGTAAACACCTTGATACACATTTCAGTTTCAAAGTCTGGAATATTCTCTATTTCTTTTCTTACATATTTGCTGTATTCCTTTTCTTTTCCTTTTTAGGCAACACTTTTGGTTATGTCAGTCTCTCAATTTTATTAGTTAATTCCGTTGTCCATGCTACCATCACCGCTATTATCTACACCTTGCTTTCCATGATATTTGACAGCATTGTATTAATCGCCTTTGAGACAAAGTTTTTTCAAAGATCCAATATAATCAGGGACAACAAAAATTCACTGGTCAAATCGATCAATACGATAACGGGTATTATTATCATTGGCTTCTGGGTCAGATCTATCTTAGTCAGTTTAGGATTCAACGATCAATTCTGGGCCTGGCTTGGAGGCTTGATGGAAAGCAGCTGGACAGTGGGGACTAGTACCATCTCTTTAGGAGCTATCATAGGTGTAATTGCCGTTATTGTAATTACAACGGTCATTGTACGTATTGTAAGTATTCTGTTAAATAAAGAAATTTTTCCGAGGATACGCTTACCAAGGGGCGTTCCGGGTGCTATTTCAATGATCACACGATACATCATTGTTGCATTTGGTATTTATTTCGTTTTGGCAGCAGCAGGTATCGACTTAAGCAAATTCGGGATGATTGCAGGTGCACTGGGTGTTGGTATCGGCTTCGGCCTGCAAAACATTGTATTCAACTTTATTGCCGGCCTGGTTTTAGCTTTTGAACGGCCTTTCCAGGTAGGAGATGTCATTGAAGTTGGTAAATTTATGGGAACTGTTACTTCGATTGGTGTCAGGTCAAGCAATATTAAAACCTATGACGGTTCGGAAATTATCGTTCCCAATGGAGATTTAATTTCGAATGATGTGGTAAACTGGACTTTGTCGGACCGGAAAAAAAGAAGAGAGGTCCCTGTAAGTGTTGCTTATGGTTCCGATCCCCGTGAGGTTCTTGAGATCCTGTCAAAAGCTGCCGGTGATCATGTCAATGTACTTGAATCACCTGCTCCGTGGGCTACTTTTGAAGGCTTTGGAGACAGCTCATTAGATTTTAAGATCAGATTCTGGGTGCCGTTTGATATAGGCGTAACTGTTAAAAGCCAGGTGGCTATGAGTATTTATGATGCCCTGGAAGAAGCAGGCATCAACATTCCGTTTCCTCAGCAGGACATCTATATTAAAGCTATAGAAGACAGCTCGTTGGATATTTCGAAACAGAAGCGTACCTCTTCAAAAAGAAAGAAGTTAAAAACGGACGACAGTAAGGACCCAAAAGCATCTGAGGAGACTAAGAAACCGGATCAGATCGAACATGATGATGATAAAGAAAAAGATTAACTATTCATGGACTTTTCATACATCATTGTCTTTGTCATCCTTATAATTGGTGTACTCATCTGGCAGCTAAGTCAGTCCAGATCACGGCAATTCACCTTATCAAAACAGATATTTCCCGATCTTGATCTGTTAGTGATCATTGCAAAAAAGGAAAGAAAAATTCAGGATGTTATTGTACGCGTAGAAGCAAAAAAGGAATTGAATTTACTCCATATCCGATGCGAACTTATTTCGGAAAACCGGGAATTTACTTATATCGACTCATCAGAAATATCTGAATCAATACACCTTCCGTATCGTATTCAGAAGCAGACAGGTTTTGATGCCATCTTCCCTTTTCAAGGATTAAAAGAGGTTTTTGCCGACAAAACATCTTCCATGAATACCTTTCGTATGGTTGTTGTACTTGAGCATAATAAAACATACAAATCGCACGAATTAGCACTAAGCAAGTACTGGAAGATTTATAAGGCAGACACGGGAAAATACAACTAAAAAAAAAGCTAAAACCGATTGTTCGGTTTTAGCTTTTTTTCAACGATAAACGTTCAATTACTTTACGATATCGATTAATTCAACTTCGAATACAAGTGTTGATGAGGGCGGAATGCCTCTGTTACCCTGTGGGCCATATGCCAGGTCGGACGGAATAACCATTACAGCTTTTCCCCCTTTGCGCATCATGGCAATTCCTTCATCCCAGCCTCTGATCACCTGTCCCTGTCCCAGTGTAAACTCAAAAGGCTCTCCCCTGTCAACGGAACTGTCAAATTTGTTACCATCCAGGAACATACCGGTATAGTGCACTTTAACTTTATCTCCGGCAACGGGTTTATTTCCGCTTCCTTTGGTCACACTGATGAAATACAATCCGCTTTCCATAGGTTCTGCATCCGGATAATTCTCGGCAATATATGCGGCACGCAACCCGGCTTCTTCTTCTGCCATTCGCTGCATCTCAGCTTCTTTTTTCGCCTGCATTGCTTCCTTCGACATAATGTCGTTCATCTTTATATAAAAATAGATGTTTTCAACTGAATCCAATTCAGGAGGAACTTCTCTGAAACGGAATAACTTCATAAATACTGAATCTGTATTGCAGATAAAAGTAGCACTATCACCTGCATTCATCATCGATAATCCTTCGTAGATATCACCTGCATAAACTGACTCAACAATGGGCAATTGCATTGCCTGAGGCAGATTTTTACTGTCAAACAGAACAGAATCTCCCGTTCCGTAAATCATATCTATTTCTACAAAATCACCTATTTGCGGAAACAGGGTGTCGTCAACATCCGTATTGAATTGATAATAAAGCCCGGTTTCGGTTTTCTTAAATCCCGGATATTCAGATTGTTGACAAGATGTGAGCAGTCCGCCAAAAATAGCTGCTGCTAAAAAAATGAACAATGTTCTTTTCATGATTTTATCATTAAATTAATAAGTGAATTTCTTTTTTAAAATTCGAAGGTGCAAAGGTAGTCTTTATTTTATCAAAAATTAAATCTAAAAAGCCCTTCTTCAATAATTTTATTTTTCCTGATGCTCTTCTTTACCGGCGTTTTCAGCATCTCCTTTCGTATTCTTATTATCTTGAGATTCTTCAGGGAGTTCATCTTCAACAGTATTTTCAATCTTAATGATCTCTTCCAGGGCCTCATCAAAATCAGGGTTAATGGAAATAGCTTCTTTAAAATCCGCCAGAGCCTTTATTTCATCATTCAGTTCAATATACAGTAAACCCCGCTGATAGTACGCTTTATGTGCATTTGGGTTGACTTCAATGGCTTTTGTAAAATCTTTAACCGCACTCTCATTCATACCCAGTTCAGCTTTTGTTTTCCCTCGTAAAAAGTAATCAATCTTTTCATCAACAGCAACTGGTTGTCCTTCTTCTTTTTCCTTTTTCGTATCCTTTACGGCATCCTTTAAATTGCTCCCGGTAACTGCTTTTGCGTAATCAGGATCCAACTCTATCGATTTGTCAAAATCAGTAATGGCTTCTTCGTGCAATCCTAAGGCTGCCTTGGAAAGTCCGCGGTTATAGTATGCCTTGGAATCGGAAGGATCAAGCCGGACAGCTTCATCATAATCAATTATGGCTTCCTCATACTTTTTCAGTTCAGCTTTGGCAATTCCGCGATTGTTATATGCTTTAACGTAACCGGAATCCAACTCGATGGTCTGATTGTAATCCTCTATAGCCTCAGCGTGTTTTTTCAGGTTTGCTTTGGCCAGTCCTCTGTTATGAAAAGCCTGCACATCGTCAGGATCCAACCTGACAGCTTCATCAAAATCTATAATGGCCTCTTCAAACAAACCGAGACTCGCTTTGGCCATCCCCCTGTTGAACCAGGCGTTTTCGAAATCGGGGTTTAGCTCAATAGCTCTGTCAAAATCGCTGATAGCCTCCTCAAACTTTTTCAGTTCGGATTTCGCCATTCCCCTGTTGTTGAATGCAATGGTGTATTCAGGGTCTAATTCAATAGCTCTGTCAAAATCTTTGATCGCTTCTTCATTCAAATTAAGGCTTGCTTTGGATCTGCCCCTGTTGTTAAACGCCTGCGTATATTCGGGATTCCGCTTTATGGCTTCATCGAAATCTTCCACAGCTGCTTCATAATCTCCCATCCCGGTTTTTGCCAGTCCCCTGTTATAATAAGCAGAAATATCCTCCGGTGCTATTTTCAAAGCAGCATCATAATCTTCAACAGCTTCCTTATTCCTGTTAAGTTTGGCTTTAGCTAAAGCACGGTTGTAGTAAGCAACCAGGTCATCAGGATTTAATTCAATGGCTTCGTTAAAATCTTCAATGGCATCCTCATTTCTATCCAAATGGGCTTTTGCAATACCTCTGTTATTATATGCGTTGCTATCAATAGGATTCAACTCAATTGCTTTCGAATAGTCGGAAATGGCTTCTTCTGTCAGCACCAGGTTAAATTTCGCATTTCCCCTGTTGTAATAAGCCTTTGCGTATTGCGTATCCAGTTCAATAGCCTTCGTATAATCTTCCACAGCCTCTTCAAACAACTTCAGTTCAGCTTTGGCAATCCCCCTGTTATTATATGCCCGGGCAAATTCAGGGTTCAGCACAATCGCTTTGTCATAATCTTTAACAGCTTCTGTATTTTGTCCTAAATCAGCCTTTGCAATTCCCCTGTTGTTGTACGAGAAATAGTCGTCCGGGTTAAGTTGAATAGCAATATCATAGTCAGCAATAGCTTCTTCCGCAAAACCTGCATTTCTTTTGGCAATACCGCGGTTGTAATAGGCACTGTTTCGGTTAGGATCTATTTCTATTGCTTTGTCATACTCCTGGATAGCTCCTTTGTAATCTGACAAGTCTCTTTTGGCATTACCACTTTCAACATAATCTTCCGGATTATGATATGTCAGCTCATTCATTTTGGTTTGGTCGTTCATGGTTTTAAAGGCAATAAATTCACATTAATTTTAGTTTTCAGAAGTCTCATTAAATTGTTTATAAAAATAACACACCTTGCCGAAACAACATCACTTTTGTTAATAAGTTTCTTTCTGTTGTTGATACACAATATTTGAGGTACACAAATGTAATATTATAAGCTACTTTAAGTCAGCTAGTTCCACGTCATATACCAGTGTGCACTTTGGGGGTATTTTATTACTGTCACCCAGCAGACCATACCCAAGGTGAGCCGGTAAAATTAGTATTGCCTTGTCACCAACACGCATCAACAGGATAGCTTCTTCCAAACCACTCTCTACATTTCCCCCTCCAACCTGAAAAATCTTCTGTCCGTCTTTCTCTGATGAATAAATCACATCTCCGGTTAATAATCTGAGCGTGTAATTCAATACAGCAGTTTTTCCCGATACCACTTTTTCTCCGGTTCCTTTCTCATAAATATGATAGCGCAGGCCGCTACCCGTTTCTTTCATGTCTAACCCATGCCTTCTAATATAATTGGCAATATTTTCCTTTTCAGTGCGAACAAGATACCTGTTAGCTTTCTCCAATGCCTTTTCCGAATTAAGCTGCTTGTGTTCGTTTTTCGCTTGCCTGTTCCCCTGGTTTTCTGAGTTACAGGAAGCTAATATGAGCAGAAATAATATAATGAAGCTATTTCGCATCCGCTTCGTTTTATGAGTCGTAACTGAGTATATAATCAAGTTTGTTTTTATAAAGTGGTAAGATCTTCTTCACTTCTTCAATTGTTTTCTCAATGCTGGTAAACGACTTCCCCCCTGCAGCATTCCTATGCCCCCCTCCATTAAAGTGCTTCTTTACCAGATCGTTAACGGAAAATTCTCCTTTCGACCTGAAGGACATTCTGATCATTTTGTCTTTTTCGGTTAGCAGGATCGACTGGTTGATCTTTTCCATGGACAGCGGGAAATTCACAATACCTTCGGTATCTCCCACCTGAAAATTAAACCTTTTCAAATCTGCCCGTGTCAGGTAGATCAGCGCTGTATGAAACTCTTCCCAGACGATCATCCTTTTATGAATAGCATAACCAAGCAGACGTAGGCGATTCTCTGAAAACGTGTCATAGATCAGTTGGTGCAATTTCTGAACGTCTACTCCTTTACTCACCAGGTCTGCAGTTACTTCGTACGTTTCTTTTCTGTTACAGGAAAAGCTGAAAGAACCCGTGTCAGTGACAATCCCAGCATACAGAGCCTCTGCTATTTCTTTGTTTATCAAATCTTTGTCACCCGAATAGTCAATAAAATTATAAACAAGTTCTGATGTTGAAGAAGTGTTCACTGTGGAAATACAGTAATCAAAGCTTTCCGTATCCGGGTCAATATGATGATCTATCAAAACTCTTTTACCCTGAGAACGCGTGATAATATCGGCAACGCTTCCCAGCCTGTTTATCGCATTATAATCAAGACAAAAGACAACTTCAGCCTCGGTCAATGTTTTCTTTACCAGAGCCGATTGGCGATCGTACACAAGCATTTCCTTACTTCCGGGTATCCAGGCAAGGAACTCCGGAAACATATTGGGAATCACAACATCCACCCGGTGTCCTTTCCTTTTCAGGTAATGATACATTGCCAGCGAAGAGCCAATAGCATCACCATCGGGATTATTATGCGTAGTAATAACTATTTTTCTCTTTTCTGATAAAAGGTCATTAATCTCTTCGACAGTGCGCAGTATCTCACTCATTCTGGTTACGTATTAAGGAGCAAAGATAAAAAATATCTACCTCAAACCTTTGTCTGGACAAAGCAGGGCCTCACATTGAATTGTTCTTTGTTTTATAAGGGATTGTAGTATTATTCTGCTATTTTTGCGCAAAATTTTAAACTTATTCAAATGGCAGGAAGCATAACATTTACGATGATCAAACCCAAAGCCGTTGCAAACGGGAATATGGGAAAAATAATTGACAAGATAATTGACGGAGGTTTTCAGATTAAAGCTCTGAAATACACTAAATTATCAAAAGAAGAAGCTAAGAGGTTTTACGCAGTACATAAAGAGAGACCTTTTTATGAAGGATTAACTGATTTTATGTCTTCGGGTTACATTATTGCTGCAGTACTGGAGAAAGACAATGCAGTTGAAGCTTATAGAAACTATATAGGAGCCACGAACCCGGAAGATGCCGAGGAAGGAACCATCAGGAAATTATATGGTACCAACATTGAAGCCAATGCCGTACACGGCTCAGATAGCGATGATAATGCCGTTATTGAGAGTAATTTCTTTTTCACGGCAAGAGAATGGGATTATTAAAAAGATCTTTTTGATATTTAAAAGGCTGAAGTTTAATTACTTTAGCCTTTTTTTATTACCGCGGATCGTAAGTTTCGTACGTATCATCTGGATAAAGCAGAATTATTTTCTTAGGTGAACCGGCTTTTGTTTCCTTTTGCTTTTGCTCCGTTATTTTTATGCCAATCTTCTGATCTTCCGTTATTTCATCTACCTCATCCTTTTTTATTCTGAACTGTACCTCTTTTGGTTCCTGCACTTTGTCTTTAGCAACAACAGCAGTAGCACGCACTTCCCTTGTTTCCTTACCCCCAACCATCCTGCCTTTACCCAGAAGCAGCCAGTCAAGGTTAATTTCCGGATACCTGTTCTTTATTTTCATCATAAAATCGAGGCTAGGCTTATTTCTACCGGAAAGAACATGAGAAAGGGCTGAACGCTGCACACCAATTTCCGTTGCAAATTGCGTTGATGATAATTTTTCTTTGTCTATTATCTGCTTTATTCTGTTCAGCATTATTCAAATGTAGCTAAGGCAAATGTACTAAATTTTTGTTGATAGATGTAAAACTGTTCTAAATTTTATACATACCCGGATGTTAATAAAATCTTTTTTAAAGTATTTTATATTTCACACCTTCTATATATCTTTATTACTGCTTTTTATACAATTTTGTAATATTTTTCAGAAATGCAATTATGAACAAATATTATTTAATGTATTTTATATTTTAAATACTCTATACGCCTGGTCTTCCGTCTGTTAGAATCTATTCTAAAATTTATTAAAAATGAATGCTGTTGTCATATCCTGCCAATTTGATACTGAAAGTGTCGTATTTTACTGTATATCTTCCTTTTATTACACATACTGTTCACATATATAATCGCTGTTTATTTTGTAAACAATTCTAATCAGAGAAATAATTATCGTTTTTTCAGATATAAAAATTGTATCATTTTACAAGTCTCCGTTTCATTTTATAAATCAATTTTTCACTTCCCTCCTCCCCTTTCTGAGGGTGTCAATTAAGGGCAAAAAAAAAGAGCATTATCTGAACAATGCTCTTTTAACTTATATTTTTTTTACTACTGCCTGACGACCTTTTTTGTGATCAGCTGTTTTCCTGAACTTATCCGCAAAAAATAAATCCCGCTTTTTATCCAGGAAAGTTTATTTTTAAATATTTCTATAGTTCCCGTTCCGTTAATGGAAATTTCCTCTCTGAACAACAGAACACCCAGAATATTGTATAATTCGATTTCTGCCTGCTTTTCTTTTGATTGTGCAAATCGCAGATATAGCACATCTTTGAACGGGTTTGGACTCAGGCTAACCACAAGTTCCTGCAGGTTACCTGCTTGATTTTCAATCTCTGTCATGATTGTATGGGCTCTCATATAATCGGGTATTCCCCATCCGATGGTGTCATTTGGGGTTTCAGCATGGGAAGCGCTTGCTTTTATGGCAGCCTGTATTTCCATAACTTTCATACTTGGATTTGCCTGCCACAAGCAGGCGCTCATCCCAGTAATAATAGGAGAAGAATAAGAAGTACCGTTCCCTGTTCCCACCGAACTGGTTCCCCTGGCAACAGTTGTTCCCTGCCCCATTGCTGCAACAGCAGGCTTTATCCGGCCGTCCACTGTCGGGCCTACCGAGCTAAAACTTGCCCAGCTACCTCCTGAAGTTACCGCCCCGATCGAAAGAACACTGTCTGCATCGGCAGGAGCTGCATTCCAGGGAAAATCCCCGCCGGCAGAATTACCAGCACTATTACACACAAGTATGCCTTTACTCGCGGCATAATCAGCTCCGCGTGTAGCAACGGCAGTATTTCCGTCAAGATCTTCGTATGAATGATCCCACTGAGGCAGGTCGAAATCCCGATAACTCAGCGAGCTGTTGATCACGTCAGCACCCACGCTATCAGCATATTCCGCCGCCGACACCCAGTTGTACTCTTCTATAATATTCTCAGAGTTCACATCCTCCGAGCGCAACAGCCAGTAAGAAGCTTCAGGTGCTGTCCCTATCATTTGTCCCGGCAAGTTAGCTCCCATAGTAGATAACACCGATTTACCGTGCTCACTTTCCGTAAATACGTCCTGATCATGCGGATGAACAAAGTCTTTGGTACCCAAAATCTGGTTTTTCTCCCATAAGCTGTCAAAAACAGGATGTTCCGGCACACCATCAAATCCACCATCCAGAACGGCAATTACCATTCCCTGCCCCTGGTATCCAAGGTTATGCAAAGGAATCCCGTTGATCTGGTCAATCTGATGCCGCGACATCCCGTATGCCAGCTCATCCACACCATTTGGGGTCAGCTGACCGTCCGGAATAAATTCTTTATATGTTTCGTTTTCAAAAAAGCTCTTTTTATGCGATGGAATTCCCCTGTCAACCAGCTTTAATACATGCTCCACATAGGGCAGAGCTAAAACACTATCCAACACTGATTGGCTTTCGGTG
>Ga0164318_10000620_pt1 | contig 28217 bp, 33 predicted proteins | sample GuaBasSedimGuay9_FD_113734 | JGI IMG/M metagenome (GOLD analysis project Ga0164318, IMG submission 113734) | Subseafloor sediment microbial communities from Guaymas Basin, Gulf of California, Mexico - Guay9, Core 4571-4, 0-3 cm | ecosystem: Environmental > Aquatic > Marine > Hydrothermal vents...
AGAAATAATTTCTGAAAAATCATCTGTTAAAGCAGTAATAATTTTTATAAAATTACCATTTCCAGTTCCAACATCTAAGATCTTTGCATCATGTTTTTTTAGAAAAACTTTTGCCAATTTTTCCATAGACATCATCCTCATTTATTAAACTAATTGTATTATATCACAAAAAAAGCGTTTACATATACTTATTTTAGCGGAAAATAGAAAAAATAAAAAAGGACTTTCGTCCTTTTTTACTCACCTATTGCAAATTTAATTTCACCAACAACAGCGACTTTACCATCAACATACGCAATCCCTTTTCCATAGCCAATTGGGCCACGTTGTTTAATGATTTCTACTTCAATTTTCAAAGTGTCTCCTGGGACTACTTTTTTCTTAAATTTACATTTGTCAATTCCAGCAAAATAAGCAATCTTACCTTTGTTTTCTTCAACAGATAAAATAATTACTGCCCCAGCTTGGGCCATTGCTTCTACTATTAATACTCCCGGCATTACATGTTCAGTTGGAAAATGTCCCATAAAATGCATCTCATTTGCACTTACTGTTTTAATTGCCGTACAAGATACCCCCGGAATTAACTCATCAATCCGATCAATTAATAAAAATGGAAAGCGATGCGGAATAATCTCTTGAATTTGATTACTATTTAATTTCATTAAATATTACCCCCTAAATTTTCTAAACGCAACTGTTGCGTTATGTCCTCCAAAACCTAAGCTATTACTAATTGCAACTTCAATTGCTCTTTCTTTACCAACATTAACAGTATAATCTAAATCACATTTTGGGTCAAATGTCTGATAATTGATTGTTGGGGGAATAAAGTTATCTCTAACAGCTAAGACACTGATAATTGCTTCAATTGCTCCACTAGCTCCGAGGAGATGCCCCATCATTGATTTAGTACTTGAAATACTTATTTTTTTAGCATATTCTCCAAACGCTTTTTTGATTGCTAATGTTTCAGTTTTATCATTAAGTGGTGTTGCTGTTCCATGAGCATTAATATAGTCAACTTCACTTACTTTTATATTCCCATCTTTTAAAGCCATTTCCATACATTTTCTTGCACCATTTGCTTCTGGGTCTGGACTAGTAATATGGGAAGCATCACAAGTAGCTCCATAACCAATAATTTCACCATAGATTTTCGCTCCACGTGCAATTGCTCTTTCATATTCTTCTAAAATTAAAGTTCCTGCGCCTTCTCCCATTACAAACCCACTTCTATTTAAATCAAAAGGAGCACTCGCTTTAGTTGGATCATTTGATTTATTTAAAGCTTGCATTACCGTAAATCCACCTACGCCTAAAGGAATAACACTAGCTTCTCCTCCTCCAGTAATAATGATATCTAAATACCCATCTCTAATTGCTCTAAACGCATCCCCGATCGAGTTAGTTGCACTTGCACAAGCAGTAACAGTGGATGTAGCCATTCCATGAATCCCATATTCAATTGCGATATTTCCTGAGGCAATATTAATAATGGCACTAGGAATAAAATAAGGACTTATTCGATTATACCCTCTGTTTTGAGCTTTATCTTCTTGGGTAGCAATTGTTTCAAGTCCACCAATTCCACTTCCATAATAGACCCCAATACGATCAGTATCTTCTTTTTCAAAATCGAGTGAAGAATCAAGAACTGCTTCTTTTGTCGCAATTAAAGATAATTGAACAAATCGATCAGTTCTTTTTAACTGTTTTCTTCCAAAGAAACCTTCAAAATCAAAATCTTTAATTTCTCCCCCGATTTTAACTTCTAAATTACTCGTATCAAAGCGTTTAATATAGTCAATCCCGTTAACTCCTTTTTTAGCATTTTCCCACATATCATGAACATTATTTCCAATTGGACTAATTGCTCCAAGTCCTGTAATTACAACTCTTCTTCTCATTATATAACTCCTTTATTTAAAGTAAGATCATTTTTACAATCTTTAATTATTTCTTTAATAATATCATCTAAATAATCCATTTTTTCAACTAAATAGGCTTTAGCACCAGTAAAGATTAACCCGTTAGTATCCCCTGATGTACTATTTCCAAGTTGTTCTGTAATACAATAAGGAATGTCTTTTTTCTTACAAGATTTTAAACAATCAACACAATAATGTAAATCAAGATTGTGTTTTTTTACAGTTTTTGTTAGAAAGTTTTTAACTGCTCTTCCCGGAAGTCCTGCAGGACTTACTGTTGTAACAACATCATCTTCCTTAGCAATTATAATCATTTGTTTATAAGTATCATCTACATCACACTCATAAGTCGCAATAAATCTTGTCGCAATTTGAACCCCGTCAGCGCCTACTTTAATCATTTCTGCCATATCATGACCATCATGGATTCCGCCACCAGCAATAATCGGGATTTTAATATTGTATTTTTCTTCATAAACTTTCACAACTTCGATCGTGTCTTTTACAATTTTTTCTAAGGAATCATAGTCTCCTTTTGCCATCTGTTCTTTTGAAAAACCTAAATGACCACCCGCAAGTGGTCCTTCACAAACGATAAAGGCTGGCATATATTGATATCTTCTATCCCAGCTTCTAAGCATAATTCTTGCGGCACGTCCACTGGAAATTATAAATGCGCCTTTGACATTACTTCCTTTTAAATATTCTGGTAAATCTAAGGGTAACCCTGCCCCACTAATAATAAAATCAATATCTTGAGTTGCTAAAAAAGAAGCATATTCAGAATAATGAGTTGCCGCATGCATTAAGTTAACTCCTAAGATTCCTTCTTTTGCATTTTCTCTTGCTTTTGTAATTTCATATTTTAAAGCTTCGATATTTGCTTTTACTGGATCTTTTCTAAAGTTTTTATTTAAGAAGCCAGGTTGAGCTGCGCTTATTGTTGCGATAATCCCACTATTCATAGCGGCACTAGCTAGTTTATTTAAACTAATCCTAATCCCCATTCCACCTTGAACAATTGGAAATTTTACTACTTTATTATTGATTGTTAATTCTGGTAATTTCATTAAATCATTCCACCATTAACACTAATTACTTGCCCAGTAATATATGAAGCTTTTTTACTAGCTAAAAACTCAACTGTATGTGCAACATCTTCTGCTGTTCCAAATTTAGCTAAGGGGATTTGTTTTAAATAATATTCTTTTACTTCATCACTTAAACTTTCAGTCATTTTTGTTTGAATAAACCCAGGAGCAACAGCGTTACATGTAACCCCCCGTGATCCAAATTCTTTAGCAAGTGATTTCGTTAAGCCAATAATTCCTGCTTTTGAAGCAACATAGTTTGCTTGACCAGCATTCCCCATAATCCCAACAACACTTGCGATATTTATGATTCTACCAGCCCGGTTTTTAAGCATATGACGGGTAACACTTTTACACATATTCCATGTTCCTTTTAAGTTAACATTAATAACACTATCAAATTCTTCTTCACTCATTCTCATCATTAAATTGTCACGTGTTATTCCAGAGTTATTGACTAAAATATCAACTTTTCCAAAAGCTTTAATCGCTTTTTTAATAATCATTTCTGTATCTGATAATACTGATACATCCCCTTTTACAATGATTCCTTTTCCTCCTAAGTTTTGAATGTGAGAAAGTAAATCAATTGCTTTATCTTCTTCATACAAATAATTAACAACTACATTTGCTTTTTTTGAAGCAAATTGTAAACAAATTTCTTTACCAATTCCGGTATTTCCACCAGTTACAATTACGGTTTGATCTTTAAAAGAACTCATTTTTATTCCTCCTTCATAAATGTTAGTAATTTAGTTAATGATGCCATATCTTCAACATTATAAATGTTTAATTTTCGATTGATTTTTTTTACAAAACTACAAAGGGTTTTTTTAGGTCCTATTTCAATAAAAGTATCAACCTTTTTAACAAGTAGTTTTTCAACCATTTGATAAAAATAAACACTACTAGTAATTTGATTAACCATACTCTCTTTGATCTTACTTTTATAAAAATCACCAGTTACATTAAGTAATAAGTAATTAGTTGGTTCGTTTAAGTCAAGGGCTTTTAAATAGTCAGAAAATTTTAGTTTAGCTTCTGTCATTAGCGAAGTATGAAAAGGCCCACTAGTGTTTAATAAAATTGTCCGTTTTGCGCCTAATGCTTTTGCTTTCTCATTAACTTCTAAGACTGCTTTTTCTTCACCAGAAATAACTAACTGCCCATAAGTATTATAGTTAGCGATCTTAACAAAACCTGCAGTTTCATCAATGATTTTTTCTAAAATTACTGCGTCCATTCCTAAAATCGCACTCATTTTTCCTTGTACGTTTTTAGTTGCTAAATCCATATAGAGTCCTCTTTTTTGGAGAATTTTTAACCCCGTTTCAAAATTAAAGACATCTTTATAACGCATTGCTCCATATTCACCAAGGGATAACCCCATACTATATTCAGCACTAATATGGTGTTCTTTTAATACCGTCAAGATTGCTTCATATAAAGTGAACATTGCGACTTGAGTATATAAAGTATTGTTTAATTTTTCTTCATCATTAAACATAATCTCCTTAATACTATATCCTAAAATTTGATCAGCTTGGTCAAAAACCTTTTTAGCTCCTTCATAATTATCATATAATTCTTTACCCATTCCAACGTATTGTGAACCTTGCCCTGAAAACATAAAAGCTATTTTCACAATCTTTCTCCTTTATAAACACGACTATTTAAGAAAATATCATCTAAAATTTCTTGAATAGGTCTTATTTTTTTAACTAATCCAGCACTTTGCCCTGCCATTAAACTTCCGTTTATAACATCTCCTTCAAAGACTGCTTTTTTTAAAGAACCTAACGTTAATAATTCTAACTCTTCAAAACCGATATCTCCGTATTTAGTCATTTCTAAATATTTTTTAGACATTGGATTTTTAAGCACTCTAACTGGTGCGCCTGTTGCTCTACCAGTTACTACTGTATCAGTATCTTTAGCTTTAACAACTTTATTTTTATAGTTAATGTGAATTGGACATTCATCACTTGCGAGTAAAACTGTCCCGATTTGGACTCCTTTAGCTCCTAAAGCAAAAGCAGCATCTAGCCCTCTAGAATCAGCAATCCCTCCAGCCGCAATAACCGGAATATCGACAACATCTACAACTTGTGGGACTAAAGTAAACGTTGTAATTTGACCAATATGTCCTCCCGCTTCAGTTCCTTCAACAACTAAGGCATCGGCACCTCCACGAGCTAATCTTTTCGCAAAAGCAACACTTGGTACAACCGGAATAACAATAATCCCTGCTTTTTTCCATTTTTCCATATAAACTCCAGGATTTCCTGCCCCAGTTGTAACTACTTTTACGCCTTCTTCAATAACCATGTCGCTAATTGCCGCAGCATGAGGACTCATTAACATAATATTTACGCCAAAAACTTTAGCAGTTAATGCTTTAGTTTTTCTTACTTCATCACGGACATGATTAACATCCCATCCCCCAGCTCCAATTAAACCAAGTCCTCCGGCATTACTAACAGCCGCCGCTAATTCGTGAGTAGCGATGTGGGCCATTCCCCCTTGAATAATTGGGTATTCTATTCCTAATAACTCTCTTATATCTTTCATCAGTATCCTCCTAAAGTTCGATTAGTGCTCCACCCCAAGTTAAGCCTCCACCAAAGGCAACAGTAACAAATTTATCACCTTTTTTTAAGAACTTACTTTTAATTGCTTGATCAATTGCAAGAGGAACACTCGCAGCTGAAGTATTTCCATAATGACTAATATTCATAAACATTTTATTAAGATCAAATTTTAAATCTTTTGAGGCTTTTTGAATGATTCTAGCGTTAGCTTGATGCGCAACGATAGAATCTAAATCAGCAAGTTCCATTTTGTTTCTATCTAATAAGTCTTTAACTGTTTTAGGCATAATCCGCGTTGCGAATTTAAAGACTTCGCTCCCCTTCATTTTAATGTGGTCTTGTTTGCTGATTGCGTTTACTTCAGGATCTTTAATATCAACATTTTTACAAATTAATAAATCATCAGTATCCCCACGTGATCCACATATTACATCTTTAATTTTATCTGTTTTACTAGTAGTAACAATCATTGCTCCAGCCGCATCTCCAAATAAAACACAAGTGTTTCTATCACGCCAATCAGTTAATCTAGTTAGCGTTTCAGCACCAACTACTAAAGCTGTTTTGTAAGCGCCGCTTTTAATCATTTTATCAGCAATGTTTAAAACATATAAGAAACCACTACAAGCAGCATTTACATCAAATGCCATCACTTCATTTAAGTTTAATCTTGATTGTAATAATTGACTAACTCCTGGAAAATGATTATCAGGAGTAACTGTTGCTACAATTACTAAATCAATATCTAAGGGATCAATTTTTGCATCTTCAATTGCTTTTAATGAAGCTTTTTCAGCTAAATCAATTGTTTCTTCATCAGTAACAAGGTGTCTTTCTTTAATTCCTGTTCTGGAAAAAATCCATTCGTCACTTGTTTCAACATATGCTTTTAAATCATCATTTGTCATTACTTTTTTTGGAACATAACTACCTGTTCCTAATATTTTAGTATAAATCATTAATTCACTCTCCTAAAGGTTATCGTAATTAAAACGTTGGAAGAATCCATAGTCACGATATTTTTCCATCCGTAATCTTTTTAATTCTTCACCTGTTAATTTTTTTAATTTAAATAATTCTTCTAAAATTGCTTGCTTAGTTTTTTGAAATGTCTCCGTTTTATTAAAATGCGCTCCGCCGAGCGGTTCTTTAATAATTCGATCGATAATTCCGTATTCTTCTAAATCATAACTTGTTAATTTCATAGCCTCTGCTGCTTCACTAGCGAGGCTTGCATCTTTCCATAAGATAGTTGCGTAACCTTCTGGACTTAAAATTGAGTAAATTGCGTTTTCTAACATCATTACTGTATTAGCTACTCCTAAAGCAAGTGCTCCACCACTTCCTCCTTCACCAATAACTACCGCAATTGTTGGTACACTTAAGTCACTCATCTCAAGAAGATTTCTAGCAATTGCTTCTCCTTGGCCACGTTCTTCTGCGCCGATCCCTGGATAAGCACCTGGAGTGTCTATTAAGGTAATAATCGGTCTTCTAAACTTTTCTGCTTGTTTCATTAATCTTAAAGTTTTGCGGTATCCCTCAGGATGAGGCATTGCAAAGTTACGTTCTAAATTTTCTTCTAAACTTTTCCCTTTTTGTTGAGCAATAATCGTTACAACATTACCGTTAATACTACCAATTCCGCCAATAATTGATTTATCATCACGGAATAAACGGTCCCCTTTTAATTCAATAAAATCATTACATAAATAATCAATAAACTCTTTCGCAGTTGGGCGGAGTTGATGTCTTGCAAGTAATACTCTATCCCAAGCTGTTAAATTAATCATTGCTTCTTGTTTATAATTTTCAATTTCTACCTTTAATTTTTCAGTAACTTCGCCATTCCCTAGTTCATCAATTTTACTTTCTAACTCACGAACTTTTCGCTCTTTAGCTAAAATATTCATTATTGATTCCTCCTATGTAATTTTAGAAGTTGTGATAATGTTAGCTTTAAATCTTTCCGATTTACCACCTTATCAACAAACCCTTTTTCTTCTAAAAATTCCGCACGCTGGAATCCTTCAGGTAATTTTTGGTTAATCGTTTGTTCAATCACCCGTGGTCCAGCAAAACCAATTAAAGCATTTGGTTCAGCTAAAATAATATCTCCAAGTGTTGCGAAACTTGCGGTAACTCCTCCAGTTGTTGGATGCGTTAAAACACTAATATAAAGTAACCCCATTTTGGAATGTCTTAAAACAGCTTGGCTTGTTTTAGCCATTTGCATTAAACTAAAAATCCCTTCTTGCATTCTTGCTCCACCACTAGCTGTAAAAATAATAATTGGCAATTTTTTATACATCGCATATTCAAAACTTTTAGTAATCTTTTCCCCAACTACGCTTCCCATACTTCCCATTAAAAAATAACTATCCATTACCCCAACAACTACCGGTATTCCATTTATTTTAGCGAACCCATAAACATAAGCTTCATCTAAAGAAGTTTTTTCTTTATAGTCCGCGATTTTTTCTTCATATCCGTCTTGAAATAAGGGGTTTAAAGTAATATACCCGTGCCCTTTTTCAATAAAAGATCCCGCATCAACAGTTATTTTTAAACGATCAACTGCGCGCAAACGAAAATGTTCCCCACAGTTTTTACAAATAAACTGGTTATCAATAATATTTTTCATATTAACAGTTTCTTTACAGGTTGGACATTGTTCATATAACCCTGTTGGAACATCAATTTTGCTTTCAATATCACTATGATGAGAATGAACCATCTTATATTTATTTTTAAGCGCACGACGCGCTTCAAAAGTTTTTACTAGTTTATTCATATTGATCATATCCTAACAAAATATCAATGTTTTTTAAAATAAACCCAGTATCGAAACTTCCTTTAAGATAATCATTATTAATTAAAATTCGATAACAAAAATCTTGATTAGTTTTTACCCCTTCAATGACTAGTTCTTCTAAAGTAGCACGCATTTTAATAATCGCTTCTTCTCTTGTTTTAGCATGAACAATTACTTTACCTAACATTGAATCATAAAACGGCGGAATTTGATATCCTGTGTAGATAAAACTATCAAAGCGAACTCCCATTCCACTAGGAACATGGAGTAACTCAATTTTTCCAGGGTTTGGTCTAAAATTAAACTTTGGATCTTCAGCATTAATTCGACATTCAATACTATGGCCATTTAATGAAACATCTTCTTGTTTAAAACTAAGTTCTTTCCCTGCGGCAATTCGAATTTGTTCTTTCACAATATCAATGCCAGTAATCATTTCTGTGACCGGATGTTCTACTTGAATTCTTGTATTCATTTCAATAAAGTAAAAATCATTACCACTAACTAAAAACTCGATTGTTCCTGCGTTTTCATAATTAACAGCTTTACTAGCTAAAATGGCGATTTCTCCCATTTTATCTCGTAACGTTATATCAATTAAACTTGGGGCTTCCTCGATTACTTTTTGGTTTCTTCTTTGAATTGAACAGTCTCGTTCGCCTAAATGAACAACGTTACCGTATTTATCCGCTAAAATTTGAAATTCGATATGTTTAGGATTGATTAAGTATTTTTCTAAATACATTGTTCCATCCCCAAACGCATTAATGGCTTCGCTCTTAGCAGTTTCATAAGCATTATCAAATTCATCAATATTATTAGCAACTCGCATCCCGCGACCGCCACCACCAGCACTAGCCTTTATTAAAACAGGGAATCCAATCTTAACAGCTAAATCTCTTGCTTCTAAAATATCCTTTAGTGCTCCTTCGCTGCCTGGAACAACTGGGACATTTGAGGCAATCATAATTTCTCTAGCCTTAGATTTGTTTCCCATTTTTTCAATAACACTTCCACTTGGACCAATAAAGCGAATCCCAACATCATTACATAAATCTGAAAAGTGACTATTTTCACTTAAAAATCCAAATCCTGGATGAATGGCTTCAACGCCTTTACTAATTGCTGCGGTAATAATATTTTCCATATTTAAATACGAATCAATACTTTTTACTCCTCCAACACAAACTGCTTCATCAGCAATTTGAACGTGAAGACTATCTTTATCAGCACTAGAATAAATCGCAACTGTTTCGATACCCATATGTTTACAAGCTCGAATTATTCTAACGGCAATTTCCCCTCTGTTAGCTATTAATATCTTATGAAACATTATTCTTTAATTTCTAAGACAACTTGATCAAACTCAACCATCGTTGCATCTTTCACATTGACTTTGATAATTTTTCCACTAACAGGAGATGTAATTTCATTCATTACTTTCATCGCTTCTACAATAAAAAGGACATCGCCTTTATTAACTTTTTGGTTCACTCTAACAAAAGGTTCACTATCAGGTGATGGTGAAGAATAAAAAGTACCCACAAGTGGGGATTTAACTAAATAATTATCCTCTTCAACTATTTCTCCTTGCCCCTCTTCTACCACTAATGATTGTTCAGTGATAGAAGTCGAGGGAAGGATAGGAGAGTTTGAAAAATTATTATCTTGTTTTTCTAGTTTTATCGAAAAATCTTTATCTATAATTTCTAACTTATGAATCTTTGATTCTTCAAATTCTTTCATAAGGTTTCTTATTTGTCTTAAATCCATTGTAACTCCTCCATCTTTCCAGTGTTTAAAGTATTTTTAAACAGAAAAAGATGTAAAAATCTCTAATTAGAGATTTTTACACTTTACTCTCAATAAACTCAACGATTTGACCAACAGTTTTAAAAGATTGTGCCATTTCATCACTAACTTCTATTTCAAATTCGTCTTCGATTGCCATTACTAATTCAACAGCATCTAGACTATCTGCGCCTAAGTCATCATTAATATCTGCTTCTAGAGTAATTTGAGATGCTTCTACTCCTAATTCATCTACTATAATTTTTTGCAGTTTTTCAAAAACCATAAATATATCCTCCTTTATAATAAATTTATTCCATTTTACCGCTATATATGACACATGTCAAATTATTTTGATGTTCAAACAATTGAATTGATTTTCATATTTATGCGTGCTCATACGTTAAATGTGAACGTATGCGAGAGTACACATACAAAACAGTGATAATTTTAAGAAAATCTCCTAAAAAATAGGGGGTAAAAATGGCTAGAATACTAAAGAAAGTAGCATTTGTTAAATATGCCATATATGTGGCTCCACACATATATATTATGATATTCCCAATTACTAAAATAACGAAAAGCATGCTATAACGCTTATTTATAAACTTTATGTTTTTCATAAAACCAATAAATATCGTACTAATTATGAAGCCAAATAAAAAGCCACCACTTCCTGATAAAATGACCGCAATTCCTCCATGATAATTACTAAAAACAGGGAGACCAATTGCTCCCATAAAAATATAAATCATTATACTAATACTACCTAGTTTAGGGCCTAGTAATAATGCCCCTAAAAAAACAAAAAGCGTTTGTAAGGAGATTGCTGGTAAACTACCAAGTGGGATAGATATTCCAGCTGTTGCCGCCATTAAAGCTGGAAATATCGCTACTAGCGATATTTCTTTTACAGTTAAGTTCATCTAAAACAACTCCTTGTAATCAACTCTATTTAAAATAAGTTCTTTTTTATTATCTCTACTTTTAACTCTTACTTCCCCAGTTTCTGTAATTTTCATTATTTGATAGATTTCTTCAGCTATTTTCACTTTTTGATTAATTATGATTGAGTAATTTAAATATTCTTGAAAAACTGTTGTAAAGTCACTTTGTTCTAATAAGTTATATTCTTTAATAAAGTTAGTAAAGATCTCTTTGATTTCATATTCTTTATTAGTAACTTGTCTTAACGAAACAGCCACTTGATTTAAATCCTTAAAATCAAGTTGATTAACATTAAACCCTACTCCAACAACAACATATTCAAGTTCTTTTGATCCACTTGACTCAATTAAAATCCCACAAATTTTTTGATTATTTACCAAAATATCATTTGGATATTTTATTGATCCGATAATTTCATATTTTTTTAATAGGTTAATAACTGCCATAGAAGTTAATACCGTAAAAGTAAAGATTTTATTTCTTGAGATATTTCTTTTAACTAAAAAACTAAAATACAAATTACCTTCTTCACTAACCCATTGATGATTACTTCTTCCTCTTCCAGCTGTTTGGGTTTTTGCTACTACAACTGTCCCATCATTAAAAAGCTCATCTTGCTTTTTTAAATAGTTATTAGTTGAGTCAATAATATCCAACTTTACGATTAATTTTCCAATCACAATTATTCACCTCGCTTTTCAATAAAGTAATAATAACCGTTATTAGTTTGAATGTCAAATGAATACGTATTCATATAATAACAAGGCGCAAAAGTCCTTTTCTAAAAAAGGTTTTGATATTCAAAAAAAACATGCTATAATTTTAATAATAAGTAAAACATCTTGAAAATCGCTCAGCTTTTAGTAGTATTAAAATCGGCGAAAGTTAAAGATAATCATATTAGAAAAAATTAAACTATTTAACCACAAGGAGAGAAAAAATGAGTAAACTAGTATTTCAAAGTGATTTTGGTTTAGTTGATGGCGCAGTAAGCGCCATGAAAGGAATATCTTACAAAGTTAGTCCAGATTTAATTGTTTCTGATTTAACTCACGATATTCCCCCGTTTAACGTTTGGGAAGGCTCGTACCGTTTATTTCAAACAGTTGATTATTGGCCTGAGGATACTGTTTTTGTTAGTGTAGTTGACCCTGGAGTTGGTTCTAAAAGAACTAGCGTTGTAGCAAAACTAGTAAATAATAAATATATTGTTACCCCTAATAACGGAACATTAACTCATCTTGCTATTACCAATCAAATCTTAGAATTAAGAGAAATTGACGAAGATAAAAATCGCTTAGAAGGTTCTGAAGAGTCTTATACTTTCCATGGTCGTGATGTTTACGCTTTTACTGGTGCACGTCTAGCTAGTGGAATAATTGATTATCCTGGAGTTGGTCCAAAATTAGATATTAAAGATGTTGTTAAATTACCGTTAATTGAGCCAGTCTTTAGCACTGAAAAAATTGTCGGGAGTATTGATATTTTAGATATTAGATTTGGTAGTTTGTGGACTAATATTAGTTCTAAAATGTTTAAAAAGTATGGTTTTAATTATGGTGATAAAATGCAAGTTAAAATTATTTATAAAGACCGTATTTTATACAATAATATTGTTAGATTTGGAAAATCTTTTTCTGAAGTTAATATTGGAGAAACAATTATTTATGTTAATTCATTACTTTATATTGGTCTTGCAATTAATCAAGGTAATTTTGCAAGAGCATATAACGTTGGAACTGGAATTAATTGGATAATCGAGTTTGAGAAATATCATTATGAAAGATAAAATTTTAGTCTTTCAATCAGATTTCGGGTTACTTGAAGGAACAGTTTCACAAATGTATGGGGTATCAATGCAAGTTGATCCTACCTTAAAAATGTTTGATTTAACACACAATATTCCCCAATTTAATACTTGGGAAGCATCATATTCACTATATCAAACATGCCATGCCTGGCCAAAAGAAACTGTCTTTGTTAGCGTTGTAGATCCTGGAGTTGGCTCAAACAGAAAAAGCGTTGTTGCTAAAACAGCACAAGGACACTATATTGTCACTCCAAATAATAAATCATTAACTCATTTAAACGCCTATGTTGGAATCGTTGCACTTCGTGAAATCGATGAAACAGTAAATAGAATTAAGGGCAGTGAAAAATCACACATTTTCCACGGAAGAGATGTTTATGCTTATACTGGGGCGCGTCTTGCTAGTGGAGTAATTGATTTTGAAGGGGTTGGACCTCTACTTTCATTAGATGAAATTGAAAGTTATGAATTAACTCCTCCATCATTATATCCTGATTACTGCACAGGAACTTTGGAAATTGTTGATATTCATTTTGGAATGTTATGGAGTAATATTCCAATTGAATACTTAGAAGAATTAAACGTTAATTTTAATGATTATTTAGATGTCAAAATCTTTCATAAAGAAAAAGAAGTCTATCATCAAAAAGTTTTATATGGAAAATCTTTTGCGAGTGTAAAAAAGGGAGATCACCTTATTTACAATAATGAAATTGGTAATTTAGCAATTGCGACAAACTTAGGTAATTTCGCAAAAGAACACAATTTTAATGCTGGTGTTGATTGGACGATAAGTCTAAAAACAATATAACCAAGAGAAAAAAATAAAAAAACTAGGAGGAAATTATGTTTAAATTTAACACAAAAACAATTGTTGCAACTGGATTAGGTGCTGCTTTATTTATGTTACTTTTCATGTTTGTTAAAATACCTTCTCCAATTCCTGAAACAAGTTTTCAAACAGCTTATGGATTAAGTGCCTTTTTCGGAGTAATCTTTGGGCCAATCGCTGGGGGACTAATTGCATTTATTGGTCATGCATTAAGTGATTCTATTCAATACGGATCTCCTTGGTGGAGTTGGGTAATTGCAAGTGGTGTTTCTGGTTTCATTTTCGGTTTAGCATTCAAGAAAACAAAAGTTGAAGATGGAGAATTCGGAAAAAAAGATATTATTACATTTAACATTTATCAAGTTATCGGTAATGTTGTTGCTTGGTTTATAGTAGCTCCATTACTAGACATAATTATTTACAGTGAACCTGCTAATTTAGTATTTACACAAGGTGCTGTTGCGGGGATTATGAACATGATTAGTGCTGGTGTATTTGGAACATTATTATTAGTAGCTTACGCTAAAACTAGAACAAAAGAAGGAAGTCTAAAATAAAAAAATAGGTGAGAACATGAATAAAGAAGCTATCATTAAATTTAAAGATTTCTCATTTAAGTATTTTAGTCAAGCCTACCCTACTTTAAAAAATCTAAATTTAGAAATATTCCCTGGAGAAAAGGTCCTAATTATAGGACCTTCAGGGAGTGGTAAAAGTACAATAGGTAACTGTCTAAACGGGTTAATACCTTTTTCTTATAGAGGGGAAATTAGTGGATCACTTCAAATTAATAATATTGAAACAAAAGAATCAAATATTTTTGAATTATCCAAAACAATAGGTACAGTACTTCAAGATACTGACGGTCAATTTGTTGGCTTATCAGTTGCTGAAGATATTGCTTTTTCAATGGAAAATGATTGTGTTTCTCTTGGTGAAATGAAAGAAAGAGTTCAAAAAGTAGCAAAAATGATTGATATAGATAATATTTTGAATCTTTCCCCACATGAACTTTCTGGAGGTCAAAAGCAAAGAACTGCTTTAGCAGGGATAATGGTTGATAATGTAGATATATTATTATTTGATGAACCACTAGCTAACTTAGATCCAGCTACTGGAAAATACGCAATTGAGATTATTGACAACATTCATAAGGAAACAAATAAAACTATAATAATAATAGAACATCGAATTGAAGATGTTTTATATAAAGATATTGATCGTATTATCTTAATAGATAATGGTGAAATTGTTGCTGATTTACCAGTTCATGAAATGATAGCTTCAAATTTATTCATTAAACATGGAATCCGTGAACCACTTTATGTAACCTTGTTAAGATATGCTGGCGTCAAGATCACTAGTTCTATGAAACCGGGTTATATTAACACAATAGATATAAGTACTGCAAAGGAGAAAGTATTAACTTGGTATACTGATAACCAAAGAGCAATTCCTGAGATTACTGGTAATTCTATTTTAAGAGCTGAACATGTTACATTTTCATACAACTCTAAAAAACAAATTTTGACAGATATCTCTTTTGACATTAAAGAAGGCGAAATGATTTCGATTGTCGGAAGAAACGGGGCAGGTAAATCAACATTATCAAAGTTAATTTGTGGATTTGAAAAAAACCATGAAGGTAAAATCTTTTTTAAAGGTGAAGATATTGCTAATAAAACCATTACCGAAAGAGCAACATTAATTGGATATGTAATGCAAAATCCAAACCAAATGATTACTACTTCGTTAATCTATGATGAAATAGCATTAGGATTGAAAATGCGAAATATCGATAGTGAAACAATCGATTTAAAAGTGAATGAAATGCTTAAGGTTTGTGGACTTACAAAATTTAAGACATGGCCAATAGCTGCTTTAAGCTATGGTCAGAGAAAAAGAGTAACTATTGCTTCTATCTTAGTATTAGATCCTAAGATAATAATCTTAGATGAACCAACAGCCGGGCAAGATTATGCTCATTTTACCGAAATTATGGAATTCTTAAAAGATATTAATAAACATTTAGGAATAACAATCATTATGATTACTCATGATATGCATTTAATGCTTGAATATACTCATCGTTCAATTGTTCTAAATGAAAGTGATTTAGTTGCTGATACAGCATCAAGTGATGTCTTAACAAACCCAAGGATTATTGAAAAAGCAAACTTGAAAGAAACATCATTATTTCACTTAGCTAACATGCTGGGAATAAAACCTGCAAAAAGTTTAGTTGATACTTTCATCACTTATGAAACAGAGGTGATGAGAAATGAATAATATTTTCAACTATAACGATGATGATACTTTTATTCATAGACTAAGCGGACTTTCTAAATTAATCGCTTTTATGGCTTTAACATCGACAGTTATGCTTACTTTTGATATTAGAATTATTGTTGGCATTTTGATTTTTTCATTAATTATCTTAAGGGTTTCGAAAATTACTTTTAGACAAATTAGAGTAATCCTTATTTACGTTATTTTCTTCTTATTAATTAATTTGTTTTTAACATTTTTATTTGAACCAGAATATGCAGTTGGAATATATGGAACAAGACATGTTATCTTTAAAATTTTTGGAAGATATGTAGTTACTCAAGAACAAATGTTTTATCAATTTACTAAAATGATGAAATATGCATCAGTTATTCCCCTAGGAATAATTTTCTTGTTTACTACTAACCCTAGTGAATTTGCTGCTAGTATAAATCGGATAGGTGTACCTTATAAAGTAGCTTATGCTTTTAGTTTAACCTTAAGATACTTTCCGGATGTTCAAAGGGAATATATTAATATCTCAAGAGCACAGCAAGCTAGAGGCTTAAATATCTCTAAAGATACATCTATTATTCATCGTCTAAAGTTCGGAATACTTACGGTTTTTCCACTAATATTCTCAACCTTAGATAGAATAGAAAATATTTCAAACGCAATGGACCTTAGAGGATTTTCGAAATTCAAGAGAAGAACTTGGTATAATGCTAAAAAACTTAACTATAAAGATTATCTTGCGATTTTAATAACTGTTGGTATTTTTACATCAGCAATTTTAATATCAGTCTTTATTAACGGTAGTAGATTTTATAATCCGTTTATTTAACAATCTTAACCCAAACAAAAAGAGACTTTTAAGTCTCTTTTTTTGGGTTCTATAGTTGTCCTGCTTTTGCTTTTTTAACACCTTTTTTAACTTCTTTTTCTGCTTGGAAGAAATCAACACTACGGCGTTTATTTTCTTCTAAACGTTCTTTCCTAACGTTATTAAGATGTTTCATTGCGTCATCTTTATCTTTTCCTATTTGGGCTTCTTGAGCAATAACATTAACAACGTTATTTTGATGTTCAACAATCCCATTAATAATCACAGTAAAGATTTCTTCCTCACCTGTTACCATTTTTATATAACCAATATCAATTGAACTAATAATTGGGATATGGTCTTTCATTATTGCGTATTCACCATTCATTTGAGAAGTAACTACTACATAGTCTACTTCTTTATTATATAGTTCTCCACGGGGTGTAACAACACTAATATTCATAAAATATTCCCCCTTTATTTCATTGCTTTTGCTTTTTTAATTACATCTTCAATACTTCCTGCTAAACGGAAAGCATCTTCTGGTAAATGATCATGTTTACCTTCTAAGATTTCTTTGAAACCTTTAATTGTTTCTTTAACTGGTACATATGATCCTTTTTGGCCAGTAAATTGTTCTGCTACATGGAAGTTTTGTGATAAGAATAATCTAACTCTTCTAGCTCTGTGAACTACGAGTTTATCTTCTTCACTTAATTCATCCATTCCTAAAATAGCGATAATATCTAGTAACTCATTATATCTTTGAATTGTTCTTTGTACCTCACGAGCAACATCATAATGTTCTTGCCCAACAATTTCAGGTGCAAGCGCACGTGAAGTTGAAGCAAGGGGATCTACTGCTGGGTAGATTCCTTCCTCACTAATTTTACGAGAAAGGTTGGTTGTTGCATCTAAATGGGTAAAAGTAGTTGCTGGGGCTGGATCGGTATAGTCATCAGCTGGTACATAAACTGCTTGAATTGACGTAATTGATCCTTCTTTAGTAGAAGTGATTCTTTCTTGTAGTTTCCCCATTTCAGTTGCTAAGGTAGGTTGATATCCTACGGCACTTGGCATGCGGCCAAGTAATGCAGATACTTCACTACCAGCTTGGGTGAAACGGAAAATATTATCAATAAAGAATAATACATCTTGATGTTCTTCATCTCTAAAGTGTTCAGCCATTGTAAGGCCTGTAAGGCCAACTCTCATACGAGCACCAGGTGGTTCATTCATTTGACCGAAAACCATTGCTGTTTTTTTAATTACCCCTGATTCTGTCATTTCAAAGTATAAGTCATTTCCTTCTCTTGTTCTTTCTCCAACACCGGCGAACACACTAATTCCCCCATGTTCTTGAGCGATATTATTAATTAGTTCTTGGATTAAGACCGTTTTACCAACTCCGGCACCACCAAATAAACCAATCTTACCACCTTTAATATATGGAGCAAGTAAGTCAACAACTTTAATTCCTGTTTCCAAAATTTCAATTTCACTACTTAATTCATCAAGTTTAGGAGCAGGACGGTGAATCGGACTAAGTTTATTATCTTTTTTAAGGTCCTCTTTTCCATCAATTAATTCTCCTAAAACATTAAATATTCTTCCCAATGTAGCATTTCCAACAGGAACGCTAATTGGAGCACCTGTATCTATTACTTCCATACCTCTTACTACACCATCACTAGAATCCATTGCAATCGTACGAACGACATTATTTCCTAGGTGTAAAGATACCTCAAGAGTAAGTTTAATTGGAACACCATTATTATCTTCTGCTTTTACGTTACAAGTTAAGGCGTGGTTAATTTCTGGTAATTCATCAGCAAATAAAACATCAATAACAGGTCCCATTACTTGAACTATTTTTCCTTTATTCATAATTTCCTCCTCTAATTAACCGCATTGGCTCCGCCAATGATATCAGTTAACTCAATTGTGATTGCAGCTTGTCTAGCGCGATTATAATGTAGTTGAAGGGTATCAATGACGTCTTCAGCGTTATCAGTTGCGCTTTTCATCGCTGTCATTCTAGAAGCATGCTCACTCGCTTTTCCTTCTAAAATTAATCCGTATAAAGTATTTTCAACATACATTGGAATTAAATGATCAACAATCGCTTGTGGACTAGGTTCATAATTGTATATTAATTTTACTTTATTTTTATCTTTTTGTTCACTTTTTTCTTTTAGTTCTGAATCACTAACAATTGGGAGAATTTGAGTGTATTTTACCTCTTGAGAAATCGTATTAATAAAATGATTATAAAAGACAATAATACTATCCATTTTCCCAGTTAAATAATCACGTTGAAACATTTTTGTTATTTCTCCAAAATCAATAAATTGGATATCATCACGAACATTAATTGGTTCACTGTTTAATAACTCATAATTCATTCTTTTCGCATAATTAAATGCTTTAAAACCAATTGGTGCCACAATAAATTCATCTTGTGAAATATGATGCCTTGCAATATGCGCACTAAATGCTTTAAAAATACTAGAGTTATATGGCCCAGCTAATCCCCGATCACTTGAAACTAAAATATAACATATTTTCGCAGCTTCACGATCTTCTAACATTGGGTGAGTAACTAAATCGTCACCTTCAACAATATTATCAATCATTTCTTTTAAGTGATACATTAAAGGTCTAAAACCTTTAATGGCTTTTTCAGCTTTTTTAAGTTTTGCAGCACTAACCATATACATTGCTTTAGTAATCTGTGATGTTTTTTTAGTAGCAGTAATTCTTGATTTTATTTCTCTCATTGATGCCATTTTAACACCACCTTAAATAAAGACTTTTTTAAACCTATTAATTACATCATCAATCTTTTTAGCTTCTGGTAATTGATGCGTTTTTACGATTTCAGCTAGAACTGCTTTTCCTGCTTTATCATTTGCGAAGAACTCATGAAGTTCTTTTTCAAATTTATTAATATCAGCAAGTTTTACACTGTCTAAATGACCATGTGTTAAGGCGAAAATACTAATAACTTGTTTTTCAACATCAACAGTTGCGTGTAACCCTTGTTTTAAGATTTCAACAGTTCTTTTACCACGTTCAAGACGCGCTGTTGTTTGTTCATCTAAATCACTACCAAATTGCGTAAATGCTTCAAGTTCACGGTAAGACGCTAAATCTAAACGAAGTGTCCCTGAAACTTTTTTAATTGCTTTAATTTGAGCACTCCCACCAACACGTGAAACGGAAAGTCCGGCGTTAATTGCTGGTCTTACCCCACTATAAAATAAATCACTTTGTAAGAAGATTTGCCCATCAGTAATACTAATAACATTAGTAGGAATATACGCACTAATATCCCCTGCTTGGGTTTCAATAATAGGTAAGGCAGTAATACTTCCTCCCCCTAAAGCGTCACTTAGTTTTGCCGCTCTTTCAAGTAATCTTGAATGTAAATAGAAAACATCTCCTGGGTATGCTTCTCTACCAGGTGGTCTTCTAAGTAATAAACTTAACTCACGATATGCAATCGCATGTTTTGTTAAATCATCATAAATAACAAGCACATCTTTACCATCAAACATAAATTCTTCTGCCATAGTAACTCCTGAATAAGGCGCTAAATATAATAATGGCGAAGGTTCTGAAGCTGAGGCACTAACAATAATTGTATAGTCCATTGCTCCAAACTGTTTTAAGGTTTCAAAAACACTTGCAACCGTACTTTCTTTTTGACCAATCGCAACATATACACAAATAACATCTTTTCCTTTTTGGTTAATAATTGTGTCAATTGTAATGGCTGTTTTACCAGTTTGGCGATCCCCAATAATTAACTCACGTTGTCCTCTTCCAATTGGCACTAAAGCGTCTAAGACTTTAATCCCTGTTTGAAGGGGCTCATCAACTGATTTACGGCTCATTACCCCAGTTGCTTTTCTTTCAATTGGTCTAGTTTTAGTTGAGGCGATTTTACCCATCCCATCAATTGGTTGACCAAGCGCATTAACTACGCGGCCAATTAATTCCTCACCAACTGGAACTTCTAGTAAACGCCCAGTTGTTTTAACTGTGTCGCCTTCTTTAACTGCGGTACTTTCATCAAGTAAGATAGCTCCAACATGGTCAGTTTCTAAGTTTAAAACAAGGCCATAAACCTCGTTTGGAAATAGTAATAACTCGCCGCTCATAGCGTCATCTAACCCATGAACTAACGCAATACCGTCTCCAACACTAATTACTGTCCCAACGCTTTCTGTCTTAATTTCTTTTTCATATTTTTTGATTTGTTCTTTAATTAAGGAACTAATCTCAACAGGATTAATTTTACTCATTCTCTCACCTCGATTATTTCGTCAAATTAGCTTTAAGGCTGTTTAAATAATTATTGATTGTGTCATCTAAGACCATTCCTTCGAATTCTAGTCTTAACCCACCAACAATTGATTTATCAACGATATTTTCAAGCTCAATTTTTCTATTATGTTTCTTTGCTAAGTTATCAGCTAATTGTTTCTTTTGTCCAGGCGATAATAATTTATGAGAATAAACCTGAACTTTCATTGTTTTATTTTGGTTATCAATTAATTTCTCGAATTCATCTAAAACATCATCTAAAATTTCAATTCGAGAATTATCAATTAAAACAAAGATAAATCTTCTTAATAAACTGTTATTAACAAATTTACTAATCAAGTCTTTTTTATCTTGTTTTTTTATTTTTGGATGAACTAGAAATTGATAAATTTCAAAATCAAAAGCTTTTTTAATAACTTTAAATTCTGTTAAAACATCTTCAATTTGCGAAGTTTCTTTAGCTAAACTAAAAAGTGCTTCTGCATACTGAAAAGCGACGTAACTCATTAACTGATTACCTCAGCGTTAACTTCTTCTAAAAGTTCTTTTTGCTTCTTTTCATCGATTTCTTTCCCAATTACTTTTTCAGCCATTAACACGGCAACACTAACGATTTCGTCGTTAATCTTAGTCCGTGCTTTTTCAATTTCACTATCAATTTCTTTACGAGCATTTTCAAGGACAACTGTCGCTTCTTTTTTAGCATTACCAATAATTAAAGTACGTTCAACTTCTCCACGTACTTTTGCTTCATCAATAATCTCTTTAGCACTTACTTTAATTTTAGTTAATTCTTTTTCAGCTTGTTTTTTAAGTGCTTGTGCTTTTAAATTAGCAACATCTGCCTCTTTATACTCATCAGCCATATGGTTTTTTCTTCCTTCTAAATAAGCTGTGATGTTATTCCAAAAGAAGAATCTTACAACAAGAAAAAGTAGCAAAGTTGAAGAAATTTGAATAATCATTTCTTTGAGACTAACGCCAATTGCGCCCTCAACAAATGCTTTTATTGTTTCAGCAACTTGATCCATCGGATCTGCCTCCTTTAACTCTTGTTTTATCCACCAAGTCCTGTAGTATAAATTAATAAAATCGCAACTACAAGTCCGTAAAGACCAGTTGTTTCTGCTAATGCTTGTCCAGTAATCATTACTGTTCTAATACTAGAAGCTGCTTCAGGTTGTCTCCCGATTGCTTCTACTGCTTTCCCAGCTGCATACCCTTGTCCAAGTCCAGGTCCAATCCCTGTCATTACTGCAAGTGCAGCTCCTAAATAAGCCATACCTAATGCGAAAAATTCTGTAAATTCTGCCATAATTTGTTTCCTCCTTAATATTTTAATTTCTATTATAAATTTTATATATATTAACTGATTAATCAGTAAATAACCTTTTTTAGTCTTCTACTTCTACTGCATTACTTATAAAGATTGATAATAACATAAAAAAGACATAAGCTTGAACTAATCCAAAGAATAAATCAAAGATAGGATGAAGTAAGAAAGCTCCAACTAAAATTCCTCCCCATGATAAAACTCCATAAAGAATAATTCCAATAATTGCCCCACTTAATAAATTTCCAAAAAGACGGATTCCCATTGCGAATGGAGTTGACATTTCTCCAACTAAGTTAACTGGCAAAAAAGCCCAGTGTGGATCTAATAAATCTTTTATCCGTTGTAGTGGTTTTCTTGTAAATAATGCTGCGATTTGGACTGATCCAAATGCAAATATGCTAAAACTTAAAGCAACCGTAATATTTGAAAGTGGCGCACTAAGTCCCGCAAGTGATGCGGTATTTGCAAACATTAAAAAAAGTAATACAGTCATTGTGTACGGCGTAAACTGTTTCCAATATTTTTTGAAGAAGTCATGTTGCATTTCATTAACACCTTCAACAAACATTATCGCAATTAAAGTAATTCCACTTGGTACATCTGAGTATTTCATTTTTTTAACTTTTAACCCTAAAATAGCGGTAGATATCATTAAAAATGTCGTAACAATTAATGATGCTTTTATCCCTGCAGATAAATTTACATAAAACTCAATCATTCTTAATACCTCTACTTTCAAAAATTAAAACGATATAAAAGACTATTTTAAATGAAAACAAACCTATTGCTGTTGCATAAATATCAAATGAATCAAAATAGCCTGCAACTACTAAAACAATCGCATAAAAGAAATATCGAAAGGCATAGTTTTTCACCGCGATTTTTTGAGCATTAACTTTATCACTTTCAACTACTCTTTTAGAATTTTTATAAAGCATGCTCATTGTCATTAAGCTAGTTGCACTTCCCAAGATTAATGAAAAGCTCCATTCTTTACTAATAAAAATCCAAAAGATTGTTGCTAAGATTCCCGTATAAATCCATACAAATGGAAAAGTTTTTACAAACGTATCTTTACTCTCCATCTTTTTCCTCCAATTTAGATACTCGCATAATTAAGTTTCTTATTCCAGCAAATATCCCGATAATTATAAATATTAGTTTAAATACAAAAACTGTATTTAACCATTTATCTAAAAAATACCCAATAGCAATAGATATCCCAATTGTAATCATGATTTCGTATATAAACCCACTAACAATTGAATAAACTCGAAAGGCATTTTTTTGTTTTTTATTCATTATTTAGTACCAAAAAGTCTATCTCCACAGTCCCCTAGACCTGGAACAATGTATCCTACTTCGTTTAATTTTTCATCCATTGCTGCTAAATAAATATCAACATCAGGATGTTCATCATTTAGTCTTTTAACCCCTTCAGGGCAGCCAACTAATCCAACATATGTAATATCTGTAGCCCCACGTTTTTTAACGGCGGTAATTGCTGCGCTAGCGCTTCCCCCAGTGGCAAGCATTGGATCAACAACTAAAACAGTCCCATCGACTATTTCACTTGGAAACTTAGCATAATATTCTACTGGTTCTAAAGTTTCTTCATCACGATACATTCCAATATGTCCTACTTTAGCAGTTGGAATTAACATTTGAATCCCATCAACCATTCCCAGTCCTGCTCGTAAGATTGGAACAATAATAACATCTTTACTTAATGTTTTACAAATTGTCTTAGTAATTGGGGTTGTAACTTCAACTTCCTTTGTACTAAGTCCTCTAGTAATTTCATAAGTGACTAATCCCCCAACTTCATTCACTAAATGTCTAAAGGTTTTTGTGTTAGTATGTTTATTTCTAATAATCGACATTTTATGATCTATTAAAGGATGATTTAAAACAACTAATTTTCCCATCGTTATTCTCCTTTATAGTTATCTATTTTTGCGATTCTCCTAACATGTCTTTCTTCGTTTGAAAATTCAGTTTTTAACCAAATATCAACAATTTTCAAAGCTTTAGATAGTTCAATAACTCTTCCACCCATCGCTAAAACGTTAGAATCGTTATGTAATCTTGTAGCTTCAGCTGTGAATAAGTCATGAACTAAGGCAGCTCTAATTCCTTTTACCTTGTTAGCCATTACACTCATCCCAATTCCTGTTCCACAAATTAAGATTCCCCGGTCATACTTGTGATCTCTAACACTTTCAGCAACTTTAATTGCATAATCGTTATAATCAACACTATCTTCTGAATATGTCCCAAAGTCTTTTACTTCATAGCCAGCTTTGATTAAATGTTCTTTAATCGCTTCTTTATGACTAAATCCACCATGATCGGCACCGATTGCTATTTTCATAAATAAAACCTCCTAAAAAGTCTTTAAATATCCTTTGTATATATACTACTTTACAATTATAACAAAACTTTATCAGATTACAATATAAAAATTCTATTTATTAGATAAATATTATATATATATAATAATTATCATAATATTATATACGTTTTTCAGTTAAAAGAAAAAGGAGAAATTTTTAATCAATAAAAATCTCTCCTTGTCTTAACACTTTTTGATTAACAATATCATAAACTGTCGAACTAACTGATGATAAATCATTACCTTCAACTAAGTAATCAACAAAGTCATTAAATTTTAAAGCATCTTCATATTTTAAAATGGCTGGTTCTTTTGAATAGTTTAAACTCGTAACCGCCATTGGTCCAAACTTTTCTAAGATTTTCAAAGCTACTTTGTCATTAGGAATTCTTACTCCTACAGTCTTAAATCCAGATGTAACAACATCACTAACAATCTCCTTTTTAGGAAAGATTAAAGTCAGTGCTCCAGGCCAAAACTCTTTAGCGTATTTTTCTCCAGCTTCAAAGTTTTCAACTAATTCTTTTACTTGAATTATATTCGCACATAAAACAGCGAGGGGATTTCTTTTCTCGCGGTTTTTTAATTGATAGATTTTGTTGACTCCAGCTTCACTATTTAACAAACAACCAACACCATAAACAGTGTCTGTTTGAAAAACAATAATTTCATCTTTTAATGCTTTTTTTAAAATATCTTCTAAACTGATAACCATTTTTCTCACCCTTTTCATTATAACATAAATCAAAATAGTTCAGCTATCTTTTTAGGAATATGCTATAATGCTTTTGTGAGGTGTTAAACATGTTAAAAACATTTATTAAATATTATAAAAACCATCAATTATTATTTTATTTAGATTTACTTGCTGCTTCAATGATGAGTGGCTTAAATTTATTATTCCCAGTCATTACTAGAAAATATATTGATGATTTTATTCCTAATGGTAAAGTCCAATTGATTTTTACTTTTGGCGGAATCTTACTTGTTTTATACTTAGTAAGAATGGCTTGTAATTATTTTGTTAATTATTATGGTCACGTAATGGGAACAAGAATTGAACGCGATATGCGAATTGATTTATATAAAAAAATTCAGACTTTAGATTCTGACTATTTTGATGATCATAAAACCGGAACTATTATGACTTATATTGTTGGCCATTTAAGAGATATTTCGGAGATGAGTCATCATACTCCTGAAAATATTTTTGTTTCAACAATTATGATTATTGGGAGTTTTGTCATTTTATTATATATTCATGTCTTATTTACTTTAATTGTCTTTATCTTTATCGTCTTCTTAGTGATTTTTAGCGCCACAAGACGAAGAAAAATGATGGCTGCCTCAAGAAAGACAAGAGCTACCCATGAAGAAATTAATAGTGAAGTAGAAAACAGTATTGGGGGAATTAGATTAACAAAAGCTTTTACTAATGAAGATTTTGAATTAAAGAAGTTTACTAGTGTTACTAACCGTTACCAAAGTAGTTTTGGAACTTTTTATAAACAAATGGGAATCTTTAGTTCTGGGACTAACTTATTTATCGATTTGCTATATGTAGCTGTGCTAGTCTTTGGTGGTTATTTTGTCTATTTAGGACAAATCACGATTGGTGAATACGTTGCTTATTTTATGTTTGTTTCTTATTTGATTCAACCAATTAGAACTTTAATTCAAACGATTGAACAAGTTCAAAAAGGGTGGAGCGGTTATGAGAAATTTTATAAAATCATGCAGTTAGAACCAAAAATAAAATCGCCAGACAACCCAATCTTTTTAAATCGAAATGCTGGAAAAATCGAATTTAGAAATGTTGATTTCCAATATGAAACATCACGTGAGCATGTTTTACATAACTTTAGCACTACTATTGAAGCTGGAAAAAAAGTTGCTTTAGTAGGCGAAACTGGGGTTGGAAAAAGTACAATTTCAAAATTAATTCCCCGTTTTTATGACGTCGACAAAGGCAGTGTTTTAATTGATGGTCATAACGTTAAAGAGTATGATCTTTATTCCTTAAGATTAAATATCGGTCATGTTCAACAAGATGTCTATATCTTTTATGGTTCGATGAAAGATAATATCTTATATGGAAGACCTGATGCGACTTTTGAAGAAGTTATTGAAGCTGCGAAAAAAGCAAATATTCATGATTTTATCATTTCTTTGGAAAACGGCTATGATACTTTAGTTGGTGAAAGAGGCGTTAAATTATCCGGCGGCCAAAAACAAAGAGTCAGTATTGCTCGTGTCTTCTTAAAAAACCCACCAATCTTAATTTTAGATGAAGCAACATCCAGTTTAGATAACGTTACTGAAAAGCTTATTCAAAAAGCTTTAGATGAACTTAGTGAAGGACGAACTACTTTAGTAATTGCGCACCGGTTATCGACTATTTCTAATGCAGATGAGATTTTAGTTTTAACTAGTGATGGAATTACTGAACGTGGTACTCACCAACAGTTAATTGATAAAAAAGGTTATTATACTAGTTTATATAATGCTAGTTTAGAAATTTAATGAAAGGTTATATTATTGGAAAAATAATATAACCTTTTTTATAAACAACTCTTCTTCTTTATTAAAATTATCACTATGTTTGACTAAATAATCACTTAAATGCGATAATTAAATAAAAAAGGAGACTACTATGAATATCATTCGTCATTCTGAAATAAAAGGTGAATTAAATAAAAAGGGATTTCTTACAAAAACCCTCGTAATGAATAAGCATGTTGCAGTTAGAAACATTATCCTTAATCCAGGAGAAATCATCTTGCCTCACAGTGTTGAAGTTGATGTATTCTTTTATGTTATTAAAGGAGAAGGCACGATTATTATTGGTAAGGAAGAAAACCATGTAACCGAAGAAGACATTGTAATTTGTCCACCCAACACTGCTATGTCAGTAAAAGCCAATCAAAATCAAAAGTTTTCATTTCTAAACGTTAAAACACCAAGTTTGTAATAGGATATACTATAAAAAAAAAGCTAAGAGATTTTTTTCTCTTAGCTTTTTTTAAATACTTTAATAACTACGATAAATCAAAATAAGCAACACCTACAGTACCTACTCCGGTATGGCAACCAACAACTGGAGTAATTGGTGCTTCAATATATTTATAATTAGGATATACTTTTTTAATTTCATTTTTAACATATTCTAATCCTTCAACATTGTTTGAAGTATCATATGTAATAATAAAATCTTTTACGTTTTTCAGATCTTCTAAAATTAAAGTAACCATTCG
>Ga0164318_10000621_pt1 | contig 28193 bp, 29 predicted proteins | sample GuaBasSedimGuay9_FD_113734 | JGI IMG/M metagenome (GOLD analysis project Ga0164318, IMG submission 113734) | Subseafloor sediment microbial communities from Guaymas Basin, Gulf of California, Mexico - Guay9, Core 4571-4, 0-3 cm | ecosystem: Environmental > Aquatic > Marine > Hydrothermal vents...
ATTTTGTGAAAACTATAACGTATTATGGGAAAAAAGTTCGAGTTTATGCCAATGAAGTAGCTATAAAAATCACAAGAGATGCTTATGTCAAAGTGGTGGATGATGATGGTAAAACTAAACAAATAAGAGTTATAGGTGATGCGGTCGATTGCCGTTTTGTGGTGGAAAGACTAGTGGATGAAAAGAAAAATATTGTAGCGACCTGGATGTTGTTAAGCAATTTGAAAAAAGATGTAACGACGGAAACTATTGCACTGTGGTATTACTTTCGATGGAAGATAGAAAGTTTTTTTAAACTGCTAAAAAGCTTCGGATTCAACCTTGAAAAGTGGCAACAAGAAACTTCTCAGGCGATATTCAAAAGATTGCTAATCGTTTCATATGTGAGCTTGCTCATCTGGAAACTAGAACACTCAAATGATATAAATTCCCAAAAGCTTAAACTATTTTTGGTGAAAATAGGCGGAAGATTGGTAAAAAAGGAGAAAATCTCAACCTCATCATCACTATTAGCAGGATTGCGAATATTCTTAACCATGATGGATATTATGATTTTATACGACTTAAACCAGCTGACATCTATGAAAAATCAACTGGTTGAGATTATGGGAATAGAAATTTGATAGATGTGTAGAAACCTATGACTTTAGTCTCACTTCCGGAGGGAAGAAAATTTTAACTTTGTCCTATTCCTTGATTACTCAAAGATTCTTGAACACTTTCATTTGCCATCGTGACATTCCATGCTGGTTCCCAGACGATCTCTACGGCACAAAAATCACTATCTGTCTCGCGTTCAACCGCCTCTTGAACCCACTGTATCATCATCTGATGCAGCGGACAGCCTCGTGTTGAGAGGGTCATTTTGACGGAAACATGGCCATTTTTAAGCACGATAACATCATAGATAAGTCCCATCTCAACGAGGTTAAACCCTACCTCCGGGTCAATGACTGTACTTATTGCCTTATAGACCTCTTCTTCTGTGACAACACTCATAACACTTCCTTTCCGTACTGCATCATTGTATAGACTGAATAGAGCAGATAAACCGCTCCCACCACCAAAACAGAGACACCCCCGTAAAACATACTGTCTGAGCCGACTAACAGACTGATGCCGACCAGCATCACACCTGTCGCCGTAGAGATCATCTGTGCGTTTGCGGCACGCAGGGGTACCATCTCGTTGAGCATCGGCACTTTTTGTTTTCCGACCAATGGAGCATAACGCTCAAACCAAACTAAAAATGGAATAATCTTGTAAAGATGCGCCGAGATCAAAAATCCGACGAATCCCATCATAAGAAACCATCCGGCACTCATAATCCAGCTTTCAGAAGCGCCTAAAAGATAAACGATGCTTTCAAACAGTGCGATTGCCAAGGTAAAAAAAGCAAACGCGAGTGATTTCACCCAGATATCATTCTCTTTTCGTGCTCTGGTCTTTTTAATCAGATAGATCTGATAAAAATAGGTAACAACGGAAGCGATTACGATAAGAATACCGATCGTCTCCAGCCAACCCAAACCGATGAGTGAGCCGATCATCACGGCACTGACACCTGAGATCATAAAGCGATATGCCCATAGCATCGGCTTCTCATTAAAACCATGCGAAAGCCCGAACATCGGCAACAGTACCATCGAGAGTCCCATAATCGTTAGCAGCACATAGCCGCCAAAGACCGCGAAGACATGCGCTTTAAGCCAATGTATCGGATCAATTTCAATAACGCCGCCAAAAGAGAGCGCCATTACGAACCCGCTTAGAATTCCAAGCAGCAAAAAGATATTGCTCGCTTTCATAGAGCTCACCACGATCGATTTATGTTCCCCTTTTTTAAGGGTGGCAAAAAGATCTGCGGCAAAGATAACCATACTGAGCAGAACAATGATCCCCCCATAAGGGAGCAGTGTCGGTGAAAATGCAAACCCGGCTACCATGAGTATCGTACCCACGGTCAACATCGGCCAGATAATATAAAAAAAATCCACCGCGGCGTGTCCGACCTCAACGACAACCGGTACCAGCTGTGCCATTGCCCCGAAGATGATCATCATCACAAAACCGAGTAGAAAAAGGTGCACCCAGCCGATCGTCGCCATGGATTGAAAACTAGCATCGCTCTGCAAACTAAAAAGGCCTATCATACTGGCAAGATAAAAGAGCGTCCCGATCATAAAGAACGGGGCAATCAGACTAAAGGGTGGGGCAAAATCGCGTGTGACATTCATAATAGTCTTCTAGTGACAGCTGTTATCGCTAAGGTCTGCCTTTTCACTTTCACCGGAGATATAGCTAAAGACAACTTTCACATTACCATCTGGAAGGTCTTGCACGATGTGTTTATAATTCTCATCGATCTTGGCAAAAAGTCCGCCCGGTGCTTTATGGTTTATCATCACCAACGTCTTATTAGAACCATCGATAAGTTTCAATCCCACCATTGCATTAACCATCGGTTCAGGAGGGCCTGTCATAGAAGTGTCAAACTGATACACCGTTGTATTATCGTCCATATAGGTATAAAAATCTACCGTGGAACCGGCTACTTCAATTTTTTGTGCGTCTTTTGGCAAATTACTCATTGTCATAATCCTTTTAAATGATAATGATACTTTACATCAAAATATAAATTATAAGATTGATTTATATCAATAAAGTGAGAATTTCTAAAGCATGGTTCTTAATTGTGTTGCATACCAAAGGATAACGAGGTTAAGAAAGAAGATAAGTAGTGAACTTCCTCGCGAGACGATCTGCTGCCATTTTGAACGTGTTTTCGTATGCGTTTTAAACGCAATGATCATATGGATAATGGTTAAAAAGGTCAGAAATCCTACCATATAAACTTTGTGGATCATGGTCTGCGAAAGATCAGACTCGTAAGCATATTTAAAAACATCACCAAAGCCGTGATGCATATACATGAGTGTTCCCGTTGCCAGCAGTGTGACAAGCCAAAAACTCTCAAAATAACCGTAAAGAGGCCCCAGGTGCTCATACACATTTGCCTGTGCCTGTTTATCACGCAAAAAGATTCCTAAAGCAAAAAGGAGCAACGCCCCGCCGATCCATGCCGTTGCCGCAAGAATATGAATGTAAAAAACTATTTCCATGCTGAGAGTTTACGTCATTTTTACTGTGAAGACATTGATATTCATCAAGGAGCCCTCAAAATAGTTACTAAACTATCAAGAAAAAAGTTCTTCCTCTTATATTGAGCAAATTTATAAATAATATAAGTATAACTGCCTTAAAATAGTGATATGGAAAAGAAAAAATATGACATAACCCCCGATGCAGAAGATCTGTTTAAAAACTGGGAGCCTGAAGTACTTGAATATGACCCTGAAGTCGATGGAAGCGAAGAACATATGATCCGTGATGAGATGCTTGACGAGAAAGAACGCCTCAAAGATGTAATCACCCAGCTAAAAGAGAAAAGCCGCGGCGACCGGAAAGTCCGACGCTAGAATATTACATTCCACCCTCTTCCGTCTCTTTAACACTCCAGATAAAGACCAGTGGTATAAAAAGCAGCGTTAAAACAGTTCCTACCATCAGTCCGCCAATCGCTACGGCGCCCAGCGGTGCAAGACGCTCCAGCCCGATGGCGGCTCCCTGAGCAACCGGCAGCATCCCTGCCGAAACCGCAAATGCTGTCATTAAAACAGGACGGGTACGAATGCGAATACTCTCGAACATCGCCTCTTTTTTATGCATACCCTGCTTCATTTTTTCCAACGCAAAGTGGATCAGTAAGATTGCATTATTGACAATAATTCCCGAAAGCAGGATAAAACCCATCATTGCCGGCATAGAGGTGTGATACCCTGCGGCAAGCAACGTCCAGGATGCACCGATAACCGTGAGCGGAATAGAGAGAAGGATCATCACCGAGATCTTCACCGAGTTAAAAAGAATGATGAGCGATAAGAATATAAACATCAATGCAAACGCAATGGCCCCTATCATGCGTGAAGCAGCACTTTTGAACTGCTTGACATCTCCCGTCTGCTCCATCGTAACAGAATCCGGCAACTTAATCTCTTTGGCTGCCTCTTCAAAGTTTGCCATAATGTGCGAAATGGCTGCTTTTTCACGAAAACCATACACATTAAGCGTATAGTTTAATCCTTCACGCGTAATAAGACTTGGCTCCGTCAGTGTTGTGATTTTAGCCACGGCATTAAGCGGGATAACACCTTTTGGACTTTGTAACAGTATGGATTCCAGCTGATCCGTACTTTCACGCTTGCTTGAGGGCACCCAGAGACGTATGTTAAAACTGTTGCTATTTTGCAGACTGAAGGTACCGACCTGAGCACCACGCAGATAAACCTGCAGCTGTGCAGCAATGTCCGCACGGCTGAGTTCATAGAAACCGGCACGCTGTTCATCCACTTCGAGATTAAAGACACCCTTATCACTCTCCCAGGTTTTTGAGACAGAGACAAGCCCTTGCGTCTTAAACATCGCCGCTTCGATCATAGCTCCGGCACGTTCCAGATCCTCAAAATTATCGCTAGAGAGCGTCACATCAATATTGGCACGAAGACTTGCCAGTGCTGTTGCCCCGTAATCAACAACATCGATACTTTTAATATTTTTGATTGAAGAGAGCTTTTCCCGCAGTTCATGTTCAATCTCCCAAACACTCTCTTCACGATGGAATCTATCAACATAGGTTGCTGTAATTGAAATATGATCAATCCCGCTGCCACTGCCGATACTCAGCACGCCCGCTTCACTCCCGATAGCAGAAGAGAGATGCAGTAACTCGCCCTCGGAAGCGATGATCGCATCAGCCTCTTTTAGAATACGTTCACTCACTTCAAGCGGCAGGTTGGGATCAACCGTAATGGCAATTTTAACGGCACCGGTATCCATTGGCGGCATCAACTCCTGGCCCACAAGTGGCATCACCACCTTGGCACTGCTGATAAAAAGAAAAAGAAGCACGACTAAATAGGTAAAAGCTACTGTTTTATACTCCAATGCGGCATTCAGTGCTGATTTGAAAAAGTCGGCAATAAAACCGTTGACCCCGCCGGTCACGCGATGGAAACCACGTTCAAAACTCAAAATCAAAGGACTCTGAATAGCAAGTATTTTGAGTGAGAGCAGCGGTACTGCCGTAATGGAGATAACGTATGAAGCTGCCAACGCTAAAAGCAGTGTTCCGACAAGTGGTTGAAAGACAGTCTGAGGATAACCACCGACAAAGAGCATCGGTGAAAGGGCAATCATCGTGGTGACTGTGCCGGAAAGATCCGCAAACATAATCTCTTTAGTCCCTGCAAAAACGGCTTTGTCTATATCATCATGCAGCTCTTTGTAATGCCTCTCAATATTTTCCATGACGACCACCGTATCATCCAGCAGAAGTCCCAGGGCCAAAATAATGGCTGTGAGGGTGACAACATTGAACTCAATTCCCACAATCCACATCAAAGCAATCGTCGAAGAGTAGACGATCGGAATCGTAATAAGGACGACGAGCACCTGACGAAAACTTGCCAAAAACAAGAAGACAACCAGCGTGGACATAATAATCGCATCCCTGAGCGATTCAAACATATTTCCTGTACTTTGGACAATGGTCTCTTTTTGCGTGTCGGTGATCTCAAAAGTGATGTTGGGATAAGCAGTTTTCAGTGCTTCCAGTTCAGCTTCAACCTGTTCAATACTTCTGATCACATCGGCATCAATCCCGCGCTGTACCGCAATCGCAATCGCGGCTTTCTGGTTTCCGTAATAGAGCGCACTGTTTTCATAATGGCTGAAGGAGATCTCTGAGAGATCACCTAGGACAATATTTGGTGTAACATGAAAGGCTTGAAGTGCCGCGATACTCTCACGTTCTCCCTTAGATTTAAGGAGATACCGACTGCTGTCAGACGTGATGAAACCTATGGCAAAATCACTATTGTTTTTCTTAATACTTTCTATGAGGGAGGCCATCGTAAGCTTGTGAGCATCCAGCTTCTGTTTATCTACAATAATCTGAATCTCTTTTTCATAACCGCCAAAAATATCAACATTGGCGATACCTTCGAGTTTGATCAGTTTATGCCGAATCTCATTTTGTGCCAGTTGGCGAATATCACTCAGAGCCATCTCATCAGAACTGAGCGCAATGGTCAAAATCGGTGCAGTCGCAGAGGAGATTTTATGGATCTGCGGTTCTTTAATAGAGGAAGGCAAACGGGAGCGAAGTTTGTCAATGCTATTTTTGACATCACTCGAAGCATCTTCGAGATCTTTACTGTAGTCAAACTCTGCCTGAATCACACTTACTTCATCAATAGTCGAGGAGAAGACACGGCGAATTTTTTCCAGTGTATAGAGCTCTTCTTCAATGGGGACATTGACATTAGAGGCAAGGCTCTTCGCCGAGGCACCCGGATTAACGACCACCACGGCAATGGTAGGATAATTCGAATCCGGAAAAAGTTTACGATCGATCTTTTGATACCCCACCAAGCCTAAAAAGATAAAAAGTATCAGAAACGAATAGATAAAGTAGGGTCGCTTGAGCATGCGCTCGACAAAAGTTGTTGTTTTCATCTCAGCGGCTCACTTTAACCTTGCCCAGACTAGGGAGCAGACTCAGTTTAGCTTCAGAAGCGCTGGCAACCGGAGAGGATGGGCAAGGGGTAATGAGAGCTTCTTGATGATCCTGAAGTGTGATGTTTACCGCTAAAGGTAAAAAGTGTTCATCCTGATAAAGCATCACCGACAGAGCACTGTTTTGATGCAGCAGAGTGCTTAATGGTACGGCACAACCGCTTTTCTCATTTGTAACAACTTCGATATTCACTAAACTGTGATTAGCAATATTCAGCACTGAATCAAGCTGCACTTCGGCAAGAAGCAGACCGTTTTCACTATGATCATACCGTTTGAAAATCGCTCCGACTTTACTGTTTTGATAAAGCACCGCTTGCCCTACTGTGATAGGTTTGGCGGTCGGCATATAGTTAAAGACTATCTGCTGCTCTTGAGAGTGAAGTTTTAAAATTGCTTTTCCCGGTAAAGCAAGATCACCTGCATGTAAGAGCACTGAACTGACCGTTCCACTAAATGGAGCTTTGATATTGAGATATTCAAGCTGGATTTTGATCTGCTTAATCTTTTGTGCCGTTGTTTCCAATGCAGCCGTTTTATTTTGATAGAGCACAACAGAAGCATCATATTTTTCACGGCTCAATCCGCCGACTTTATAAAGCTTTTCATTACGATCCAGCAGTGATCTGGCATAGTCAAGATCGGTAAGCTGCGCTTTTTTTTGTGACTCCACTGCACTGAGATTTGATTGTAACTCTCCATCATCTATCTGAATAAGGAGATCACCTTTTTTGACCACAGAATTTTCACTCACATAAAGTTTTATAATAATACCGCTTAATTTTGAAGCGATCTGAACCCCTTGAACCGGCTCAATCTCGGCAAGGAATACTCGCCGTTCCTGTAGACTTTTGTTCTCTGCATCTACCAGTTTGATCGCATAAGATCTTTCTATCGGGACACTTTGGCTACGCTGCTCTTCCTGACGTGTCTTAAAAAGTGTGACCGCACCAAAAATAATGGCGGCGATGACGATCAAGAGTATAATTTTTTTCACTTTTTGTCTCCTTGTTCGAGCAGGTAATCAAGATAGAAATGGGCGATCCGGTGTTGGTAACTCACCGTGATGAGTTGGCTTTTCGCTAGTTGGGATCGTGCTTTGGCAACGAGCAGATCATTGATATCAGCCGCACCATTATCAAAACGGATCTGTTCGATCTTTTCACTCTCTGACGTTAAGGCTGATTGGGCCATGACACTTTTATGACTCTGTGCGGCACTCTCTATTTTACTCTTTGCTTCAACAAGCATCCGTCTGAATTCAAGTTTGGTTTTGGAGTCTTCAAGCTTGCTGCTCAGTGCCTGGATCTTTGCTTTTTGAGACGCAGCGCTGCGGCCTCCAAAATCGTAGATACTCCAGCGCAGATTCACACCGGCCTGCCATACTTCCTGATTAGTCCAGTCACCGCTGTATTTGTTGCTATCATCATTTGGACCGAAGTTTTGGCCGTAATAACTGCTAAAACCAACCTGCGGATAGTACGAAGCATCACTTTTTTCGATGTTTTTGACACTTTGGCTTATCTGTATTGATTTGAGTTTAAAACGCTCAAGGTCCTTGTGTTGTACATTTTCTTCAGTCGTAAGTTCCATTTCAATGCCAATAGGATCGAGGGTATCTATGGCCTCAACATTCATGGCTGCCGCCAGAGAAGCACGCAATATCGTAATGTTAGAGTGAAATTGGAAGCGTTGATTGCGTGCCGCTTCAAGGGCGGCTGCAGATTTAAGTTTTTCCAATTTTGATTTTTTACCCAATTTAACCTCAGCCTCAATCGTTGCATGAAGGCTCTCAAGTGCTTTGATATAACGACGTTGGGCATCTTCTTGTGCTTCAAGCGAGAGGATGTTGGCATAAAGTGTCTTGACATTGTAGATCAGCTGTTCACGACCAAGTTTCAGCTGTGCCGATGCCATCTCTTTTTGTAAAGAAGCGATCTCTACGGTACGTTTTTGGGCAAAACCGGTAAAAAGTGCCACATCATAAGTAACACCCGCAGTGAAAAGGTTGTCGGTCGTCGCGACGGCAGTAGGATCATTAAAAATCGAGGCCGGTGTCAAAGGGACCAGCGTACGTGGCAGATTATAATGCATATAGGAAGCAACCGCCGTCAATTTTCCATAGTTCTTGGCATCTTGTTCCTGAAGATTAAGATCACCAAGCTGATAGCCCAGTTCCTGTTTTTTAATGTCAGGGTTGTTGTTTAGGGCGATAGCAACACTCTCTTCTATACTTAGTCCAAATAACATGGACGTAGAGAGCAGGATAACCGGTAAGGCTTTAAGCAAGGGGGCTCCTTTAGTAATCCGTCATTGTAGACTTTTCTTGTTAGCGCAATGTTAATGTGAAGGTACTAAGTACCTGGCCATATTCATACTTTCTATACTCAAGTTGTTTGAATATCATAGCAATATCACGCTTTTAAAGACTAATCAGCACTTCTTAGAAGCCCTTAACCTCCAAGCGACTACAATTCTTCAAAATATTAAGTACCTAATGAGACAACTATGATGCAACAAGCGCACGACGCATACAACACAAAAAATTATGAAAAAGCTTTTGAGCTCTATCTCCCTTTGGGCGAAGCAGGCAATGCCGATGCACAGACCTCTTTGGGGTTTATGCATCAGCAGGGGCAAGGCTGTGAAAAAGATGATGCCAAGGCCCTTGAATGGTATGAAAAAGCGGCTGAGCAGAAACAGCCCTATGCCCTCTTCAACCTGGGTATACTCTATGCAAACGGCTTAGGCGGAGCACCGTTTGATCAGTTTAAAGCTCACCAATACTACCTTGATGCGGCTGTTGGCGAAGTTCCTCCTGCTATGTATGAAACAGGCCTGATGCTCGAACGCGGGCTGGGGTGTGTCCAAAACTACTCTGAGGCGGCATTTTGGTACGAAGAGGCAGCCAAACGCGGCCATATGGAGTCGTTTAACAATCTTGGTGTCCTCTATAAAGAGGGGCATGGTGTTTCTCTGGACTATCAACGTTCTCTTATCTGCTTTTCACGTGCTGCCGAAGGCAACCTTGCCGAGGGGCAGTATAACCTTGGTCTAATGTACGATCAAGGACTCGGTGTGGAAGAAGATCACGACAAAGCACTCGACCTCTGCCGAAAAGCCGCCTATAACGGCCATGAAAAAGCCAAAGATATTATCCGCGGTCTTCAGGAAGATGGTAAAATAGTCTTTTAAGTTGAAGGAGTGATATGTTTACAGGATTGATTCGTGAGATGGCGACCGTTAAAAGTTACAGTGGCGACACGCTTTCACTGCGTGCGGAGTATAAACCAAAACTGGGTGATTCCGTTGCCATCAATGGGGCATGTTTGAGTGTCGTCAACGTCACCTCTGATGGGTTCAGCGTCGAGTTGTCTCCCGAAACACAAAAACTCATTGCAGTTGATAACCTTAAAGGCAAAGTGCATATTGAACCGGCGATGATGATGGGAGATCGTTTTGAAGGGCACATCGTCCAGGGGCATATCGATACGGTCGGCACCATTAGCCAGATCAAAAACAACGGGAACAGTTATGATGTTTTTGTAGAGATCGATCCAAAGTTTATCCCCTATATCGTTCCAAAGGGTTCCATTACTATTGACGGAGTCAGCTTGACCGTCAATGAAGTGCTTGAGAACAGCTTCCGCCTCACTATCATCCCTATTACCATGAAAGAGACCCTCTTTGGCACCTACAGAAAAGGGAGCCGTGTCAACATCGAAACCGATATGTTCGCCCGCTACATCGAACACCTTTTACGCCACCGAAAAGCGCCGATAAGCTGGGATGATGTTGATAAGATCAATGCGTTGTATTAAGACTCTTTCATCGCTTCATCTATAAGCACATTGGCAATATCACTCATCGTCACCAACCCTACGATACGTCCTTCCCAGGTCACTGACAGGCGTGTTCGATGATGCTTGACCATCAGTTGTGCTGCGTATTTGATATCAAGTTCGGGCACGATCTGAATCAGCGGTTTGGTTGCAATATCATAGACATTCAGCAGATCCATATCTCCGTCTTCTTGATAAATGGCATGCAATATATTGACATAGGTCACAATCCCATAGGCATCATGCGGACTCATACGGTCAACAATGATCGATCGTACATGATGTTTCTCCATTAATTGCAGCAGTTCGCGTACCAGAGCAAAGGGCGATATTGTAATAAGGTCATCTTCTTTTGTCATCACATCTTCAACGAGTACCTGTTTCATGTTATCTCTCCCTCTTTAAGTTGTTTTTCAAAGAGTTCAATCTGTTTCATTGGAATGCCTGCTAGATGTTCCACCGGTATTGTCATAACGATTCCTTTTCCTGAATGTTCAAGATCAAACTCTTTTTTAAGTGCTTTCATCACTTTAAGTGAGATCTTTTTTTCTAATAAAAAGAATAATACTGATTCTGGCCGCTCATACGTCAGGCCAAAAAAAGTCTTCTTCTCATCCAAACCTATCCCGACCCCTTTCATCTGCGTCACCCCTCCGGCACCATTGGCTTTGGCAATATCGATCGCCTTATCTTCAAGCGTATTCTCCACAATGGCAATAACAAGTGAAAATTTCATTCAGACTCCTTTTTTTTTGATGTTAACTCGCTTATAATCCCATACGCCATCACGGTGATCATGGGGAAAAGCGACGCAAATGCTATCAGGCCAAATCCGTCGATGAGCGGGCTGCGTCCCTCGATATTTGTGGCAAGCCCCAGTCCTAATGCGGCAACCAGTGGTACCGTGACCGTTGAGGTAGTTACTCCGCCCGAATCGTATGCGATGGGGACAATATAACGTGGAGCGAAAAAAGTCAGTATGATGACGATACTGTACCCCGCAATAATATAGTAGTGAATTGGATCACCGGCAACAATGCGGTAAGCGCCCAGGCCAATACCGACCGCTACCCCAAGTGCAACGGTAATACGCAACACCATCTGTTTGATCTGACCGGCAGAGATCTCTTCCACTTTTATGGCAATCGCCAACAGTGCCGGTTCAGCCATGGTGGTTGAAAAACCGATCATAAATCCGAACAGATAGATAAAAAGACGGTTATCCTGTGCTGTCAGCTGTTCTGCCATCGCCTCACCGATCGGGAAAAGTCCCATTTCAAGACCAACAATGAATGCATAAAGCCCCAGGATCACGAAAACGATTCCCCAGGCAATCCGCGGCAGATGAGGCACTGCTTTTTTAATGATCACATATTGAAAGAAGAAGATAACGACCAGGATTGGAAGGACGTCTGTAATAACCGAAAGAAGTTCAAAGAGAAGAGCGACGGCTTTGTCTGTTATTGTAAGCAGTACTTCGGTTTTTTGCTGAATAACAGATAGGACGGATGCAACCCGTTCACGTTCTCCAAACGAGTAGACGAACATGCCATATAACTGGACAAAGATCATCGGGGTCAATGAAGCAAAAGCAATCAATCCAAACCCGTCAATGACCGGGTTTCGTCCGCGAATACTTGTAGCCAGTCCAACACCCAATGCTGCTACAAGCGGGACCGTCACGGTCGATGTCGTCACTCCACCCGAATCATAGGCCAATCCAACGATCTCCGGCGGAACGAAAAAAGTCAAAACAACCACAACGACATAGCCGGTAATAATGTAGAAGTGAATCGGATGGCCTGTTAAAATTCGAAAAACACCCAAACCGATAGCAAGCCCGACTGACAGTGCGACGGTCAGTCGCAGCATAGTCGCATCAATCCGTCCCTCGCTAATCACGGCTGCCTTATCGGCAATCGCAATCAATGCCGGCTCTGCGATCGTCGTTGAAAAGCCGATCAGGAAAGCAAAAAGCAGTAGCCAAAAGACCGATCCTTTGGCAGCAAACTCTTGCGCAAGGTTCTCTCCGATCGGAAAAATACCAATTTCGAGTCCCTGAATAAAAACGGCTAATCCCACCGCAACAATAAAAAGGCCGAGAGCAATCGATGTCAGATCTTCAGGGACTTGCTGCAAAATAAAGATTTGGAAAAAGGCAATAACTACAATAATAGGAAGTAGATCTTTAAAAGAGCTTTTTAACATTGATAAAAAAAGTTTTAACTGATCCACCCGGTGACTCTTTGTATAATGATTCTGTATAATACCCAAAAAAAGGAGGATCATGACAGATGTAATAATATGGCACAATCCGCGCTGTTCAAAGTCCCGGCAGACATTGGCACTAATCGAAGAGCACGGCAGCAGTGCTGAGATTGTCAAATACCTTGAGACAGCGCCAAGTATTGAAGAGATCAAGAATGTATTGAACAAACTTGGGCTGAAGGCACGGGAACTGATGCGGACAAAAGAGGCGCTCTATAAAGAACTGGATCTTAAAAATATTGAAGATGAATCACAACTGATTCAGGCCATGGCTAAAAATCCGAAACTGATTGAACGTCCTGTTGTCATTATGGGAGATAAGGCTATTTTAGGAAGGCCGCCGGAAAAAGTAATCGATTTTTTAAAATAAGAGGCGTGAAGCATCTATCGGCTTCACGGGAGAAGAGTGATTAAAGGTTATGCTCTTTTTTGTATTTCATTACAATACCATATGCTTCATCTTTTAAAAGCAGTTTTTTCTTTTTCAATGTCTCCAGTTCAATGTCAGTCATCGGAGCATCACCATTTTCCCCTTTGGCAATCTGGTCATCGAGTTCATTGTGTTTGTCAAAAACATGAAGGAAGTGTGCATTTTGCGCTTCATTCTCTTTCATGTGGGTAATAACATCGCGGTATTCGTGCAACATTGTCTGTCCTTGCGTTAATTTAATGAAATAATATCACTAAATTCATTTAAATCGTATTAGTTATTAGTATAGATAGCTACTCTAAAATACGCGGAAGCGTAATACCCTCTTGCCCATGATATTTACCATTTTTATCTTTATAGCTAATCTCGCACGGCTCGTCTCCCTGAAAAAACAGCACCTGTGCGATCCCCTCATTTGCATAAATTTTAGCTGGTAGCGGTGTCGTGTTTGAGATCTCTATCGTAATGTGCCCTTCAAACTCCGGTTCAAACGGTGTGACATTTACGATGATGCCACAACGGGCATAGGTCGATTTTCCCAGACAGATGGCTAAGACATCACGTGGAATCTTGAAATACTCCACTGTTCGTGCTAACGCAAATGAGTTGGGAGGAACAATACAGACATCCCCTTCAAAATCAACTACATTTGCTTCATCAAAATGTTTGGGATCAACCACCGTAGAGTTAAGATTTGTAAAGATCTTGAACTCATTGCTGACACGGATATCATAACCATAAGAACTGAGTCCATAACTCACAACCCCTTTGCCTACCTGATCTTCACAAAACGGAACGATCATCCCATTTGCAAGTGCCTGCTCACGTATCCAGCTGTCAGCTTTTAATCCCATGATAATCCTTCTCTCTTGACTGTGTTAAAAAAGTACCATTTAATAATAGTATGTTATTATATCGCAATATATTTAAGGGCACTTCTGAAGTGCCCTTCAGCCTCATTTTAGGAGCCCTCATGGACATCAGACAGATTAAAGAGTTAATGCGTAAATTTGACGAAAGCGGACTTTCCGGTATGAAAATCGCGCAAGGTGATTTTTCAATGGAAATGGAAAAAGCAACAGGCCTGGTTGCTACTCCTGTTCAGCAGGCTATTGCTGCACCGGCAGCTGCCGTTACCCCTGTTGCCGAAGCAGCAGCGGCTGAGATCACGGGGGAGACCATTGATTCACCGATGGTCGGAACCTTCTACGGAGCACCTTCACCAGACTCACCTGCCTTTGTAAAAATTGGTGAAACTGTTAAAAAAGGTCAAACAATCGCCATTCTTGAAGCAATGAAAATCATGAATGAGCTTGAAGCTGAATTTGACTGCAAGATCGTTGAGATCCTTGTCAAAGACGGACAAGCAGTCGAGTACGACATGCCGTTGTATGTGATTGAGAAACTCTAATGGCCGAGATCAAACGGATTCTGGTTGCCAACCGGGGTGAGATTGCACTTCGTGCCATTCGCACGATCAAAGAGATGGGGAAAGAGGCTGTTGCCGTTTATTCCAAGGGAGATAAAGGTGCCGCATATCTAAACCTTGCCGATGCAGCGATCTGCATCGGTGAAGCACCAAGCTCTGAGAGTTATCTGAGTATTCCTGCCATTATTGCTGCAGCAGAGGTAAGTCACTGTGACGCGATTTTCCCGGGTTATGGTTTTTTGAGTGAGAATCAGCATTTTGTTGAGATCTGTACCCATCATGGTATTAAGTTTATCGGCCCGACACCGGAAGTCATGGTATTAATGTCCGATAAATCCAAAGCCAAAGATGTTATGATCGCTGCAGGTGTTCCGGTTGTACCGGGTTCTGACGGAGCGATCAAAGATATCAAAGATGCCGCAGTACGTGCTAAAGAGGTCGGGTATCCGGTCATCTTGAAAGCAGCACAAGGCGGCGGCGGACGCGGGATGCGTGTCGTTGAAGATGAAAGCTATCTTGAAAATGCTTTTCTTGCCGCTGAGTCTGAGGCGGTCACCTCATTTGGTGACGGCACCATCTATATGGAAAAATTCATTAAAAATCCGCGCCATATCGAGGTCCAGATCATGGCAGACAGCCATGGGAATGTTATCCATGTCGGGGAGCGTGACTGCTCTATGCAGCGCCGTCACCAAAAACTCATCGAAGAATCACCGGCTATTATCTTAACGCCGGATGTGCGGGCGCACCTACATGCCTCTGCTGTACAAGCGACTCAATTCATTAAGTACGAAGGTGCCGGAACATTTGAGTTTTTGCTGGATGCGAACCTTGACTTCTACTTCATGGAGATGAACACCCGTTTGCAAGTTGAGCATACTGTCTCCGAAGAGGTCAGCGGACTCGATCTGATTGAGATGATGATCCGTATTGCTCAGGGAGAAGAACTTCCTTCCCAAGAGAGTATTGAACTTAAAGGCCACTCCATCGAGTGCCGTATCACAGCAGAAGATCCTATCAAATTCCTGCCAAATCCCGGTAAGATCAAAGAGTGGATCGCACCGGGCGGCAGAGGTGTCCGTATTGACAGCCATGCCCATGCCGGCTACATCGTTTCGCCGACGTACGACTCAATGATCGGAAAGTTGATTGTCTACGGTAGAGACCGTAAAGATGCGATCAGCAGAATGCAGCGTGCATTGAGTGAATTTACCATCAGCGGAATAAGAACAACCGTCCCTTTTCATCTAAAAATGATGGAAAATGAGGATTTTATCTCGAATAACTTTGATACAAAATATCTCGAACGAAATATGTAATTTGAAGGTTGCAGAGGTAAATTTTCCTATCACCTCCTACAACCTTTAAAACTTCTACAACCTTTCAAAACCCCTGCATAAACGATTCAAATGACGGCTGGTCTGTTTTCTTTTCCTTTTTTTCCGGCATACGTATCATTTTAATATCTGCATTCACACGAAGCCTATCAAAATAATCACCAAGCACCTGTTCGCGCTTTTCACCCATAATGATATTTGATATTTCACGTCGTGCTTTTTCAAGCGGCTGAGTTACTATGTTACTCTTCTCTTCAACATAGAAACTCATATAGGTATTATCAGGACCAGGAAGTACAGGGGAAAAACTATTGATATCTGTCTTCATAATGATCTCTGCCAAACGAGGGTTAATTGCATCATATTGCAGTGTCGTACGTTCACTTTTAACGTCCGGAGCATAAAACATCGGATTTTCCGTTTTTTCTTTAAGACGCGCTTGAGACTTGGAACTGTAGATGCTCACTGTAAAACTTTCCGGATGGGTAAACATCTGCTGGTGCAGACGATAATACTCTTTTTCTTCATCTGCCGTAGGCTCTTCCATATGCGAGAAAGCGATCGCATTAAAAAGCTTTTGACTCAGCAGCTTCTTTTTGATGGCAGCCTTGAACGCTTTTTCACTCATTTTCTGAGTGCTAAGGACGGCATTATAGAGCTGCATCACCGTCAGTTTATTCTGGTCTGCCAACTTCTCAATCTCGGCATACACCTCTTGAGAACTGACATTCAAATGACGTTCTTTTACCTCAAGCCCTTCAAGCTTTTGACGGATAAGAAGTGTAGCCACCTCTTTGAGCGGGCGTTGATTTTTTCGCATTTCCTGCTCAATATCATAGAGCGTAATCGGCTCATCTTTGACGAGAATTGCGATGCCATTGATCGTATTAGCCATCAACGTAAGCGAAGTGAGAAGAAAGAGCATAAGTTTAAACATAAGGACCTATTTCTATTTTAATATCGGGTATTTTACCTTTTTTTTACAAACACAGCATTTAATGCTAAAATTCCACTCCAATATATATAAAGGTCATCAATGATTGTTACACGTTTCGCACCCAGCCCAACCGGCTACCTGCACATCGGCGGTCTTCGCACCGCACTTTTTAGCTATCTCTGGGCACGCCGCAACGGCGGCAAATTCGTACTTCGTATCGAAGACACTGATCAAAGTAGAAACAATGAAGCGGCGGCAAAAGCCATCGTCGATGCCTTTGAATGGGTCGGGCTGGAACATGATGGGGTTATCACCTACCAATCTCAGCGTAATGAGATCTATACGAAATATATTCAGCAGCTTCTCGATGAAGGCAAAGCCTACCGCTGCTATATGTCTAAAGAGGAGCTGAATGCCCTTCGAGAAGAGCAGACGGAAAATAAAGAGCGTCCACGTTATGACGGGCGTTACCGTGACTTTACCGGAACACCACCGGAGGGTGTCGCACCGGTCATCCGCATTAAAGCCCCAACAGAAGGAACGATCACCGTCAAAGACAGTATTAAAGGCGAAGTGATCTTTAATGTCAATGATATTTTAGATGATTTCATCATTGCCCGTTCGGATGGTTCTCCTACCTATAACTTTGTTGTTGCCATTGATGATGCCCTGATGGGGATCAATGAGATTATTCGCGGAGATGATCATTTCTCCAATACGCCTAAACAACTGGTAGTATATGAAGCGCTTGGATTTGAAGTGCCTTCATTTCACCATGTCCCGATGATCCATAACCATGATGGGAAGAAACTCTCCAAACGTGATGGGGCAACCGATGTTATGGCCTATAAAGAGATGGGATACCTCCCCGAAGCACTTCTAAACTTTTTGGTGCGTCTGGGTTGGAGCAATGGAGATCAGGAGATTTTTTCCAAAGAAGAGATGCTTTCGCTCTTTGATCCGGCTAACATCAATAAGTCTGCCTCCATCTACAATACTGACAAACTAGACTGGCTTAATGCCCATTACATCAAAAATAGCGACAACGCTAAACTAGTTGCCCTGCTTGAAGACCAGGGTATTTCCATCGACGGCCATGATAAAAAAGAGATACTGCTGGATGAAGTCAAAGAGCGCGCCAAAACAATTTCCGAGATGGCAATCCTCATTAACGAGATCCTTTCAACACCTGAAACCTACGATGAAAAAGGGATGAAAAAAGCCTTTAAAGGTGAAGCCGTAGATGTACTCAATGCCTTTTCTGCCAAACTAAAGGAGACAGAGACACTCCATCTGCCGAGTGATTACCACGACGTTATGGCAGCCGTCATTGAAACGCGCGGTATCGGCTTCGGAAAAATAGGCATGCCGCTTAGGATGGCACTGATGGGGAAACTCTCCGGGCCTGGAATCGATACGGTGATGTCTATTATCGGTCTGGAAGAGACTATTTTACGTATTAATAAAGTCATTGAGAAAGATCTTCAGGCGTCGGTCTAACACACTTAATCGGTAACGGGAGTAAAATCCCGTTTTCAATACATAAAACCAAAAAGCCACCAATGATGCTACAGGAGTTTTTCAGATCTTTAATCCTGATGTATTTAGAGAGAAGAGCGATAAAATAGTTTTTACAGATTGTCTGTTCTATGGACTACTATAAGTACCAGACTAAAATATAGCTACCACACCTTTAGTGATAAAATAACCGCCAATAACCAACCAGGCGAACATGCCTGCAGCAGTATAAAGCGGAGCCATGCCCAAACCTCTGAATTTGGCGAAACGAGTACCCATTCCCAGTGCTGTCATCGCCATTGTTAGTAAAAAAGTGTCGATCTCATTTATGATATTTACGATGTTCTCCGGAACAATGTGCAATGAATTAAATCCTGCCATACCAATAAAATAGACGGCGAACCATGGAATAACCAGTTTAACACCTCCTCCGACACTGCCGGTTTTTTTGGCAGTGGAAGAGAGGTAAAAACCTAAAACGATTAACATTGGAGCAATCATAATGACCCGTGTCATTTTAACAATGACAGCAGCTTTCGCCATCTCTGTTTCAGCCCCGTTCATTGTCCCTACTGCAACGACCTGTGCCACTTCATGAATCGTTCCGCCGACATAGATACCAAACTCACGTCCGCTCATATCGAGGATACCGGAGGTATAGAGTGCCGGATATAAAAACATGGCGATCGTGCCGAAAAGTACGACCATAGAGACGGCAATCGCTGTCTTGTGCTCCTCCGATTTTAAGACTGGTTCGGTTGCCAGTACAGCCGCTGCACCGCATACAGAGGCTCCTGAAGCTGTCAGGATTGAAGTGTCACGATCCATCTTGAATATTTTTTGACCCAGCCAGATTCCAAGTAGAAGGGTAGATGTAAGCATTATCAGTGAGACCATAAACCCTTCCATTCCCACTTCTGCAATTTGCTGAAAGGTAATTCTAAAACCATAAAAGACAATGGCAAAACGCAGGATCTTTTTACCGGAAAAGATGATGCCCCTTTCCCACTCTGTCGGAAAGTGGTTGTGCAGAGTATTGGCGTAAAAGATTCCCATCACGATCCCGACAACGAGTGGAGAGATTCCAAGGTTTCGAATAAATTCAATGTCGGCTATCATTGTTGCTGCGGCAGCAAAAATAGCAACAAAAATAATTCCGTTCAGGGTTCCTGCACGGTTCGCTTTGGAAAATGGCATCTATGTCCTTTGAAAAAGAGTAGAAAAGACTCTACATCTAATCTGATGTTTTAATGCAATTATAGCCATCTGATACCAAACTAAAGCATATCTTAATTTGGTATCAGATGGCTATATAAGTACCTGACCGTAATTAAGCTTATTCCTATGAAGATGTACTGATATTTTGTCGGTACGGTAAAAAATGCGAAGGAGTAGAGAAATTCCGGATATTAATTCTAGCATTATTTTTTTAAACGTTTCAATGATTATTCTGCCTTCAACTCCACAATAGAAAAATTTAGCTAAAATTCACATAATTTTTGATAAAGAATATAGGATATTATAACTCATGGACGCAATTGCCATTAAACACAATGATGAAATCATAGATTTACAGACTGCCCGTGTGCTAGGAATTGAGGGTGAACCAATCGAGCTTGACAACTCTGATGATGCCTTGGAAGTTTTACGCCACTCAACAGCGCACCTCATGGCGCAAGCAATAAAATCACTTTATACCAATGCAAAATTCTTTGTAGGCCCTGTTGTCAAAGAGGGTTTTTATTATGACTTTAAAGTAGATGAAGAGATCGGTTCGGGTGATCTTAAAAAAATTGAAAAACAGATGATCAATCTGGCGAAGAAGAAATTTGAGATTGAACGTTATGAGATTACGATGGAAGAGGCCAAATTAAAGTTTGGTAATGATGAACTGAAACTTGATGTTTTAAATAGAATTCCTGATACCAAAGTCTCTATCTATAAACAGGGCGATTTTGAAGACCTCTGCCGTGGTCCTCACCTGCCAAATATCCGTAACATACGTTTTTTTAAACTCACAAAAATTGCCGGGGCTTACCGCGGCGGAGATTCTAAAAATGAGATGCTGACACGGATCTACGGAATTGCTTTTGCTGACAAAGCGTCTTTGAAGGCACATATGGAGATGCTTGTCCAAGCAGAAAAACGCGATCACCGTAAAATTGGTAATGAAATGAAGCTCTTTACCTTTCGTGAAGAGGTAGGGGCCGGTTTTCCTATCTGGCTGCCTAACGGAGCACGTATGCGTTCACGTCTTGAAGACCTTCTTTTTAGAGCACACCGTAAGCGCGGTTATGAGCCAGTACGTGGGCCTGAGATGCTCCGCTCAGACCTTTGGAAGAGATCTGGACATTACCAAAATTACGGTGAAAACATGTATTTTACTGAAATTGATGAGATAGAGTTTGGGGTTAAACCGATGAATTGTGTCGGGCATATCAAAGTTTACGAACATGATCTACGTTCTTATCGTGACCTTCCTCTCAAATATTTTGAATATGGAGTGGTACATCGTCATGAAATGACCGGTGCGCTGCATGGACTCTTCCGTGTACGTGAATTTACGCAAGATGATGCACACATCTTCTGTACTCCGGATCAGATCGAAGAGCAGATCGTTGAAGTCGTTGATTTTGCAGATAAGATTATGAAAACATTTGAATTTGACTATAAGATGATGATCTCGACAAAGCCGGAAAAAGCGGTCGGCAATGATGAGGTGTGGAATATCGCAACAGAAGCATTAAAAAATGCGATGGACAAAAATAGTCTGCCGTATACCATTGATGAGGGCGGTGGAGCATTTTACGGTCCGAAGATCGATATTAAGATCACCGATGCGATTGGCCGTGAATGGCAGTGTGGCACCATTCAGCTTGACTTTAACCTTCCGGAACGCTTTGAACTCGAATATAGCGGTGACAGTAACGATAAAATTCAGCCTGTAATGATTCATCGTGCGATTTTAGGTTCGTTTGAGCGATTTATTGGTATATTGACGGAACATTACGCGGGTGAATTCCCGATGTTTATTGCGCCGACGCAGGTTGCGATCGTTCCGATCGCCGAAACACATAATGCATATGCAAAAGAAATCGCTGATAAACTGATGGATTTTGGTGCGGATACAGAGATCTTCAATAAAAATGAAAGTCTTAATAAACGTATACGTACGGCAGAAAAAGGGCGTGTTCCGATGATCATCGTCTTGGGCGATGAAGAAATTGAACATAAAACTATTGCGGTGCGTGACCGACGAAGCCGTGAACAATATAATCTGGATGAAAGCGAATTTATCGAGCTGATCCGGAAAAAAATAAATGAGGTACATTTTTGAACAGAAAGAAAGATAATACCATAATGAATGAGAACATTCGTGTTCCTGAAGTACGCTGTAACGTTGATGGCGGAGAGTCATTAGGCATCATTCCAACACGTGAAGCGATGAATAAAGCTGATGAAATGGGACTCGATCTCGTTCTGATCGCACCGACGGCAAAACCACCGGTCGCCAAGATCATGGATTATGGGAAGTTCAAGTACCAAGAAGAGAAAAAGAAAAAAGAGGCTCGTAAAAAGCAGGTCAAGATTGAGATCAAAGAGATTAAACTTTCTGTTAAGATCGCCGATAATGACATTAATTACAAAGTTAAACATGCACGAGAGTTCCTAGCAGCAGGTAAGCTTGTAAAATTGCGCGTCTTTTTACGTGGACGTGAAATGGCGCATCCGGAAGCGGGACGGGATGTACTGCTTCGTGTCTGGCCGATGGTCGAAGATATTGGTGTGATGGAAAATCGCCCTAAATTTGAAGGCCGTTACTACAATATGTTGGTCGTTCCGATGAAAGACGACAAGAAAAAGTAAATTATCCACTCCTCCACGCAGCATTTGCTGCGTACTTCCAAACAATTCATTTTTTTAACTATTTTACGCTATAATGCCGAACTTATTTTGCGATATGAAGCAGAATAAAAATTTAAAGAGGAGTCTTCGATGCCTAAGATGAAATCTGTAAAAGGCGCTGTTAAGCGTTTTAAAGTGAAGAAAAACGGTTCGATTAAACGTGGAACTGCCTACCGCAGCCACATCCTGACAAAACAGGATGCCGGTACGCGCCGTAAGCAAAACAGTCCAAAAACTGTTGCTAAAGCGGATGCTAAAAACATCAAAGCGATGATCAACTAGTTCTGAACTTTTTGATTTAACAATTCTCCAGTCAAACTGGGCAAGTCCGCCATACGGCACCTAAGCGCAAAAAGCGACATGGTCAAGAAAAAGGAAAGATATGCCAAGAGTAAAAACAGGTGTTGTAAGACGCCGTCGTCATAAAAAGATTCTGAAACTAGCCAAAGGTTTCTATCAGGGTCGCCGTAAACATTTCCGTAAAGCGAAAGAGCAAGTAGAACATAGTCTTGTTTATGCCTTCCGTGATCGCAAACAGAAGAAACGTGAATTCCGTAAGCTGTGGATCATCCGTATCAATGCAGCATGTCGTTTGAATGACATTAGCTACTCTCGTTTCATCAACGGTCTTAACAAAGCTGGCATCGAGCTTGACCGTAAAATTCTGGCCGATATGGCTATGAATGATGCAGCAGCATTCTCTGCTGTTGTTGCTTCTGCTAAAGCAGCACTGTAAGTTTACACTTCAAGGCTTTGGCCTTGAACCTTCATTTAATGCATTAATCGCTGTTTTCTCTACTCTTTTAACCTCATTTATTTCACATGACTATATTAAAGTAAATGCTATAATAGGAGAAAGGTTTTTTTATGATTCATGAACTTTCTCATCCGGTTGTTAAAACCCTTGTCAATCACCTTCGAGAGTCAAAAACAGATGCCTTGCGTTTTCGCCATATCGTTCAGGAACTTGCCCGTTTACTCTGTTATGAGAGCTTGAAAGAGGAGCCTCTTTATAAACGTAATATTGAACATTGGCAAGGTAGATCTGATGTTGGTTTTATCCTAGAGGAAGAGCTGGTCTTTGTCACAGTATTACGAGCTGGTTTACCGATGATAGAGTCTCTCTCTGCACTGTTTCCCAATGCGATATCTGGTTTTTTGGCTATGAAACGTGATGAAAAAACGCACCAAAGTGTTCTTTATTATGATCGTGTTCCTGATTGTGAAGGTAAGACCGTTATCTTAGTTGACCCAATGGTTGCTACGGGAGGATCGCTCTGTGACGGATTGCAGGTGCTTACAGCAAAACGACCAAAAAAAATAATCTCTCTCAATATCATCGGTTCACCTGAAGGTTTAGCTATTGTTGAAAAAAAATACCCTGATGTAGAAATTTACATCGCACAAATTGATGAAAAACTAAATGAAAATATGTTTATCATCCCTGGGCTTGGTGATGCTGGAGATCGTCAATATAATACACCGGAGTAGAAGTTTTAAGTGCCCTCCGGAAGATCCTTTGCCTTTTTGACCGTTGGAAGCGTGTCCTCAATATTTTTCTTATCAAAATAAATCGACTGTGATGGAAAGGCGAACTCAAGGTCTCTCTCTTCAAGAATTTCCCAGATTTTAAAGATAACATCCTCTTTGATTATTAACCACTCCTGCCAATTAACTGTATTTGAGAAGGCATAGATCAGTATATCGATCGAGGATGCCGAGAGCTGATCAACATAAACAAGCAGAGTGGTTTTAATTCCCTGTTTGTCTTCAAAACTTACCAGTTTTTTTGCCTTTTGATAACGTTTTTTAAATGCATTTTGATCATATTTCTTTTCAGAGGCGATTCCAGGATGCTCATAGAGCATCTCTCTTATCGCATCAACAGCAGAGGCGAGCTGCTTGCGGTCTGCACCGTAGGTAACACCGATATTCATTTTAATACGGCGGCCGACACGGCGGCGGTTCCAGTTTTTAAGGGCACTATTTGCCAGTGTCGCATTCGGAACGGTGATCAATGCATTATCAAAGGTACGAATGTTTGTACTGACAAATCCGATTTCTACGACGGTACCTTCGACACTACCTGTTGCGATCCAGTCACCTTGTGAAAATGAGTTGTCGGCAATGATCTTAATGAGACCGAAAAAGTTGCTAAGCGTATCTTTTGCTGCCAGTGCAACCGCCAAGCCTCCTATACCGAGTGAGGCGAGCAGCCCACTGATATTGACACCCAATCTGACTAAAAAGAGCAAGCCGGCCATCAGTATAACAACAATTTTAATAATGGAGAGTACCAAATTAATCAGTTCGCGCCGTACCTCTTTGTTTTTTGTCTGAGCATGCTGGATCATAAAATGGAAAAAGAAGTTGTTGATCAGGCTGATTATAATATAACTGATGGTTCCGAGGTAGATAAAGTAAAAGAAGAGCACCTCATGTTCGGACGTCGAGGGATAACGCAGTATCTCCAGGGCGAGTTCCAGTCCAAACGTGACTATAAGCAGCAGCAGCGGTTTTCGGATATGTTCAATATTTGAGAGCAATATGTCGTCATGTTCATTCTGCTCACGTAAAATAATGCGTTTGAGCATCGTATAGACTTTGTGGTAAATAAAAATGCCCAACCCCCATGAGAGCAGCAATGTCAGCATAAAGAGACTGAGCCGTCCGAGGTCAAGATGGACATAGCGTAACAGGGTGTTGATGTTGGCTGCAATGTCATTTTCATTAATGGTGGCAATGATACTGCCAAGCTGCAGGTTTTGCAGCAGGGATGTGTAGTGCAGTAAATTTGGATTCAGCGTAAGGTAGCTCAGAAATTCCTGATAAAAGTAATAGTGCTTCTGTAAGGTATCCAGATTGGTTTTCAAAGATTTTGTCACCTCACTGGTCGTATCTGAGAGGTTTGCATACTGTTGCTCATATTTTTTTAGCGGGAGTGCTTTGATGAGTGTATATTCTGTTGTAAGCAGTGCATCGAACTCTTCTGAATTGAGATCCGTCCAGTTGGCAGACAGTGAAGCAAAAAAGATATACATCTGCCGTTGAAGTTTCAGGGTGTCAATACGGATCTGGTCACGTTCGATAGCCAGGTCATAACCATACTGACGATTGATACGAATTTTTTCAGTCAGTTTAAAGAATTGCTCATCACTTTTTGATGGATCAAAAAAGATATTTTTTGTGTTCTGAATACGGAATGGCTGCTCTTTTATCATAGAGATTAAGCCGGTAAAGGCATCGAATTTAGCATCAATAACATCATTGTTCTGACTGATAGAGGTATTGTATTCCTGAGCGCTTGTGTTGAGATCACGCTGGGCATAAAAACGATTTTCTATGTCGATAAGTTGTTGCCAAAATCCGGTTGAGGCAAAAAGCAGAAGGCTGAAGATGAATAGAATACTTAATTTTTTCATAGGGATTGGACTCTCTGGTTAAAATATTGTCAAAGTATAACCTCTTTTATGCGATTGGTACAGAAATTATCTCTCCGGGTTTAATAAAAAGAATCTCATTGGTATGCAAAGCGGCGATTTGCTGCATCCACTGAAGCGGTTCATCCAGCGGTTCGTCACTGAGCTTGAAAGTTCCATAGTGCATTGGGATCATCTTTTTAGCTCCGAGTTGTTTGAACGCGTCATAGGCCTCTTGTGGATTGAGATGATTGTGTTTCATGATAAATTCCGGTTTGTAGGCACCGATAGGCATTAGCGCTATATCAATGTCATAGCGTTCTCCGATCTCTTTAAAGTGCGGTCCCACGGCACTGTCTCCTGCAAAATAAATTGTAAATCCCCGATACTCCAGAATAAAGCCACCCCATAATGCGCGGTTTTTATCAAAGATACCTCGCCGTCCCCAATGTTTTGCCGGGACGAGTGTGATGGAGAGATCATTATCATGATAGTTTGCATACCAATCAAGCTCATGGATGCTGAGAGAAGGGGCTGCTTTTCGAATTGTATGCTGCATCTGCAACGGAACAATGACCTGCGGATGAAGCGCTTCCAGTTGCCGGATAGAGGGGGTATCAAGATGATCATAATGGGTGTGAGAGATGAGCAGATAATCAATGCGCCCTAACGCTTTTGGCCCATAAGGTGAGGGGATCTGACGTTTATAGAAGGGGATGTTTCCAAAAACCGGGTCGATCAGAATACGTTTCCCGCCAAGCTGAATTAAAAAAGAGGCATGCGACAGCCAGCAGATAAAATCCTCTTTTTTCACCAACTGTGAAGTGTGATCAACTATTTCAAGCGCTTGAACAGCGGTAGGGGTAGATCGTGGTTTTATAAAGAGCTGCCAGCGGAGGATCTTAAGAAAATCAATATTTTTGGAACCGTCCAGCTTACCGCCGAACCGTTTTTTGATATAGGTTTTCATTGTGTTTGAGCAGCTAAAGTGCTATAGCTCATCAAAAAGTGCAGGCAGGTCTTTGTCTGTAATATAACGGATAGACTGAACAACACCATATTTGAGTTTAAAGACCGTAATTTTACCTTCTTGACGATTAAACTTCTTCCCAAAGTCATCATAAATCAGCAGCATGGAAAAGGGGTATTTTTTCATTTTCGGCAGGGCAAACATACTGGTGATAATACCAGGCATGGAGCTAATATCGGAGATGTATTTTGCATGATGTTGTGGTAAAAAATTTCCGGGTTTTATTTTTAGGTATTCGTTGACACCGACAGAGACATCTTTTTCAAATGCCATAATGAGTGTCGTGTCGTCGGCGCGGATATTATAGTTTTTATCAAACTGATCTGGCAGAGTGATACCAGGCAGTCCGTCACCGACTTTAAAATCTGCCATAAGTGTTCCTGCAAAAAAGAGGCTAACGAGAAGTAGTAGTTTCATGTGATTCCTTTTGTATGTACAATATATAAACGAGAACAAAGAGCAGGTCAACTGCTGCTATGACTGCGGCGATCCATCCGAGCACTTCTGCTTTATAGAGTGCGAAGAAACCTGCTGCCGTAATGATACGGGCTACCGTTGTCGCCAGTGCCAATGCATGAGCATGCCTGGAAAATAAAAAACCCATCAGGTGAATAGTTCCGATGGCTGTGACAAATCCAAATACGATCTGCTGGTAGCCGCCGGCAAAGTCCTGCCCAATAAAGCCATAGAGATAACTGCCGAAGAAGAGCAGCATCACCCCGCCTATACCGTCTGACATAAATGCAATGAGATGATACATTCCTATGGGTGTAGCATCCTTTAAGAAAGATAAGTAATTTGAATATGCCAATAAGCCTATAAGAAACAGCAGCCCGAAAAAGGCACGAAACTGCCACATCAAAATGGTATCCATCTCACCAAAACCTGCCTGTGAAAAACCGCTCCAGCTTAGTACAAATGCCATGAGGAGAATGGTGGCCATCAAAAAGAGCGCTTTGATACGGCTGATATTGATAAATGGTTCGATGATGGCTATGGCTAAAAAGAGCAGTCCGATCCCCACGGCAATATGTGCATGGCCGACTACCAGGTCATTTCGGTGAAAGAGCTCACGCAGCTCGGGAATAAAAAGAATATTTCCCTGCACATCAACAAAGAGAAAGGCGATAATGGAGATAAAGAGTGTTAAATTATTTTTGATACTTAACCCGGCATCTTTCCACCAGCGGTAGAGCATTGGAAGATAGAGGAGGGTTAGATATTGCAAGAACCACTCAGCCTCATAACTGAGCGAACCGATAAACGCACGGTAGAGAACGCTGAGAAGATAGAAGGCTAAAGGTGTTATCCATAAAAGATGCCAGCGTGGTGTAAAGTTGGTATTTGTTGCGGCCAATTTTATGGCTAGATAGTAGATGACCAGCAGCGCAAAACTCATGCCAAGGGTATTATCGCCATGCGGACCAAGGTGCATCTGCTC
>Ga0164318_10000622_pt1 | contig 28172 bp, 21 predicted proteins | sample GuaBasSedimGuay9_FD_113734 | JGI IMG/M metagenome (GOLD analysis project Ga0164318, IMG submission 113734) | Subseafloor sediment microbial communities from Guaymas Basin, Gulf of California, Mexico - Guay9, Core 4571-4, 0-3 cm | ecosystem: Environmental > Aquatic > Marine > Hydrothermal vents...
GCCAGAACTCCGTGAGATGGCGCCTCGTCTTGGATTTTTCAGCTCTAAAGGCGGGACCGAAGCAATACACCTTGCCAAGAGCCATTGCCATTGCCTCGTTGTACAGCTGTCCGCTTTGCGACAGATAGGCGGTCTTGTCGAAATACTTGGTTTCAAACAGCGTGCTCGTTCCCTCACACGAGGTCGGTGTGAAGATGGGGGCATCAGCGAGCACGAAACCCTCGCCATCCAGAAAATCCCTTACAGCCTTCACAACGCCCGCTCTAATTCTGAGGATGGCATTCTGCCGTGCGGAGCGCACCCAAAGGTGCCGCCTCTGGAGAAGATAGCCGACCGAGTGCTCTTTTGGCGTTATCGGGTAGTTTCTCGCGATCTGACCAATCTCAATGTGCCTGAGCAGGAGCTCATATCCCAGGGGAGCGCGCCTGTCCTCATTTATCACCCCACTCACAATAAGTGATGTCTCCTGCGTGAGCGAGTCAAACTTGTCAAATGTCTCGCCACCCACCTCATCCTTGATCAGAACACACTGGATTATGCCGGTGCCGTCCCGAACAAGAATGAACCGTATCTTCCCGCTGGAGCGCTTGTTATACACCCAGCCTCGGATCGAGACCTCCTCGCCGACGTGTTTTCCGACAGCATCAATGGTTACCACAGGCGACACCGTCACTTACGCTCGTCTCCCGTCTTGCCCGCGCTGTCGCCGAAATAGACCCATCTCTCGAGGAACCTATCATAGGTCGTAAAGCCCTTAAAATTGGGGTCCTTGTGTTTCTCCACTAGCGCCCGGAACTGGCCAAGTTTGGCATCAAGATTGTCGATGTAGTGGAGCGCTATCGCCTCGAGCGTCATCGGCACCTGCGGCGAGCCCCACTCGAGGCTCCCGTGGTGGCTTATCAAGGCGTGAAGCAACTTCCGCCATTTCTCCGAGGGGAAGCTATCGAACTTCTCCACGTAACGCTGCAACTGCAAAAGCCCCAACACTATGTGCCCCAGAAGCCGACCCTCCGTCGTCCGCTCCACTGCCAGATCGCTGTTGTACTCATCCATCTTGCCTATGTCATGCAATATGCAACTTGTGATGAGCAGGTCCGCATCCAAATCGCCATATATCTCGATCACGGATGAGGCAAGGCGCAGGAGTGAAACAGTATGCTCCAAAAGCCCACCAGGATAGGCATGATGAATTGCCTTTGCACCAGGAGCCGTTTTGAACCTGGCGACAAATTTCTTATCCGAGAAAATCTTTTCCAAAAGGGCTCTGTAATCCGGATCTGCAACTCTCTCTATGGATTCCGTTACCACCGCGAGGAGGTCATCCAGGTGCGTCTTTGGGCTATCCACGATCTCGCTGACGTCGTACTCATTATCTAAAGCTGATCTTATATGTAGCACCTTAACATTCGGTCGTTGCTGGAAAATATTAAGCCTGCCCTTCAGCTTTATCACCTGGCCTTGGCTGATGGCAGAGTCCGTGCTTCCAACGTTCTCCCAAACAAAGGCGTCGATCTCGCCCGTGCAGTCGCTCAGCCTTAGCCTGAGGTATGGAGCACCGGCCTTCGTCTCAGAGAAAGTTTTGGACTTCAGCAGGTACACACCTACGAAGTCGCTTTTGACTGTGGGGATATCCACGATTCTGGTAACAGTCTCACCTGACTCGCCGTCCCCTGCCTTCGGCAACTCATTCGCCCTGTCCTCGCCTGCAGATCCCGAGTCGTGTCTCAAGGGTGCGTCTGGCTTTTCTGCCATTCTCTATTACTCGATGTTGTTCAGTTGTTCCCGGATGATCTCGATACGCGACTTCATCTTGATCGTCAGCGCCACTACCTCTTTGGACTGTGATTTAGCCGCGATCGTATTGACCTCTCGAAGCATCTCCTGGCAGATAAATAACAACTGCTTGCCCATAGCCGATTCAGACTTGCTCAACGTCTCAAATTGCTCCAGGTGGCTGGCCAGTCGAGCCATCTCCTCCGAGACGTCTGACTTCACCAGCAGCAGGGCCACCTCCTGCTCAAGCCGGTCGCTGTCAATCTCGGCCATATCGCATTGCTTGTGGACGAAGTCGAGCACCCTGTCCCGTATCCGCTGTTCCCCTCCCGTGAAACTGCTCTCCAGCTCCTTTAAGTCCTCGTGAAGAGCAGTAATTTGCTCGATAATTTTGGCCTCAAGACTTGAGCCCTCTTTATTCCGCATCTCGACCAACTGGTCCAGGGACTGTATGATGCAGTCCTTGATTGGCTCCCAGAGCTCCGCTGTGTCCGGAGTCGTCTCCACAGAAAACGCCGGCCTGAAGTTGGCGAGCGCCTCCACCCGAATGTCGCCAGAAAGCCCGTGCTTCTTGGCAAGATGCCTCAACGTCCTCACAAAATCCTCCACTAGACCCTCGTCAACAGAGACCCTTGTCGTGCCCGTCAAGCTCGCCGGGGCCGAGACGAAGACATCAATCTTGCCACGCCTCACACGTTCCGAGACAAGGTCCCGAATCCTCTGTTCATACTTCATGAACCCCGGAGGTGTTCGCACCGAGACATCAAGAAAGCGATAATTGACTGAGCGAATCTCGACTCTTATCTCCGCACTGTCAATAGTGCTACTTCCCTGGCCGTAACCCGTCATGCTCTTCATCGTCATGACAGCACCCCGAAGGCCTGACGTGGCTGTGCATCTCTGAACGAAGTGCGCACTAGCCCGCCTTGCTTCTCAAAAGGGTTGGCTTGCGATGTTGGGATATGACCCCTCGAGTGATGACACACTCAGTTACACGCTTTCTGGAAGGCAGTTCATACATCACGTCCAACATGATCGACTCAAGGATCGCGCGAAGCCCCCGCGCCCCCGTCTTGCGCTTCATTGCCTCCCTGGCTATCTCACGCAACGCACTGTCGGTGAAACGGAGGCTGACACCATCCATCTGAAACAGCCGCTGATATTGCCTGACAAGAGAGTTCTTGGGCTCCTCCAGTATCCGGACAAGTGCATCCTCCTCCAGCTCGTGCAAGACGGCTACGACCGGCATCCGCCCAACAAGCTCAGGAATGAGCCCATACTTGACCAAATCCCGAGGCTCAACCTGCGACAACAACTCGTATGGGTTCATTTCTTGGTTCGCATGCACATTACCGCCAAACCCCATCTGCTTCTTTCGCACACGTCTTGCAACAATCTTCTCTAGGTCGTTGAACGCACCGCCAAAGACGAACAGAATGTCGCGTGTGTTTATGCTCAGCGTCTCCTGATGCGGATGCTTCCGTCCGCCCTGAGGCGGCACCCCGGCCACAGTGCCCTCAACGATCTTCAACAGCGCCTGTTGCACCCCCTCGCCCGAAACATCCCTCGTGATCGAGACGTTCTCTGATTTCCTCGCGATCTTGTCTATCTCGTCGATATATACGATGCCACGCTCCGCAGCCTTAATGTTGAAATCCGCATTCTGGATGAGCTTCAGCAGTAGGCTCTCAACGTCGTCGCCCACGTAGCCCGCCTCGGTAAGCGTCGTCGCGTCGGCGATGGCGAACGGGACCTTGAGGATCCTGGCCAGCGTCTCAGCCAGCAACGTCTTTCCTACCCCAGTTGGCCCAATCAGCAGGATGTTGCTCTTAGTTAGGTCCACATCAGATGCGCCGGCATTGGAGTTAATCCGCTTGTAGTGATTATAGACCGCCACCGACAGTATCTTCTTAGGCTTCTCTTGCCCGATGACATATTCATCGATCTGCTTTTTTATCTCAATGGGCTTGGGCAGCGTCTGAAGTCCGGGAAGCGTCCCGCTCAGAGATTCCTCTCGCCGTAGAATCTCGCTGCAAGCCCGGACGCATTCGTCGCAGATATAGACAGATTGCCCGCCAACCAGGCTTCTTACCTGGTTCCTGCTTCTGCCACAGAAAGAGCAGATAGCGTGTTCATCAATCAACTTGTGGGATCTCCCTGATGTCATAATAGCCAACTTGTGAATGTATTTGTGTGCCCGTGCAAAGTCAACGTCAAACTTGCAGAATCTGCCAACACAGCGCTCCCTGAGAAACATCCAAACCAAGTTACTCGAACCATGGCCCTAACCCGCAAAGCAAAAAGGGCAGGCGCCCCCGTGAGCGCCCGCCCTCTGCTGGAAGTCATACCTGAATCTATCGCCCTACAGCTGGTCTTGGATCTCCTGAGGCACGTTATATTTCCTCAGAAACTCCACCCTGTCTGCCTTCATTTTCTTGACCCAGGCGTTGTACTCATCGAGGCGCCCATTCTTCTCGTAGAAGAGTTTCGGGTTAAGTATCTCCGCCGGAACCTTCTCGAGGAGCTTCGCGTTCTCAGGCGCATCGACATCGACAATCTCGTACCCGAAGTCGGGATCGATCTTCCACTTGATCTCATCCCGGACCATCGCCTCAAGCATTGCCGATGAGTGCCTGATCATGACTTTGAGGGCCTTACCGGCCTGACGGTCTTTCTCATCGCCACCGACATATCCCGTGTTCATCAGCCAAGTGGTAAGCCCGGGCAACTTCTTGACCAGCTCGCTGAAACGAGCCGGCATCAGCCCAAAGGCAAGTGGGAAGAAAGGCTGCGTGAACGGAGAGCGAGTCTTGCCTCTTTCCTTCCCCGCCGCCGATGTCTTGGACGTCTCACCGAGCATGAAGTAGGCGGCAGCGCGCAGCGGCGAGGTGAAACGCACGATCCCCGGCATAGCAGCGTCTTTCCCCTCGTCCCTGTTCAGTATCCCTAGGGAGCGAAGAGGCGGGAGATCAGTCATATCCGCCGCATTATCGATGGCGTGCATAGGGATTATCGACCGTCCGTTCTGTGTCCAAACAACGAAGTCCCAGCCATCTTCCGGGATGCCGTTCTCGTCAACGACGTCATCATACTTAACCTCGCCGTTGATGTACTTCTCGACGTTTTCTTCCGGAGCGCCCGTATCGATCAGTATCTTCTTGAGCCGTTTCACGTCCTCTGGCGCAAGAGCAAACTTCGCGAAATCGAACGTTCCATCCTCGTTGAAGTAAACGTTCTCAATCCACGCGGACGGATCGACCGTCCCGTGATAGATAGTCGGCTCAGCCTCTTCCTTGAGGTCCCACGTCTTAGCGAAACAGCCGTTCTCCGTTATCGAGACCTCGCCTTCTGGCCAGATAGCGATCATATCGTCCTGGATCGGTCTGGTCAGCTCGCCCTGTTTACTGAATGTCGTTGTGGTCTTGCCTGTCCCTGAAAGGCCTAAGATGCCCATCGCAATGCGCTTGCCGCCCACGGATATCTCCTTGCAGCCGGCGTGCATCACCAGACCGCCTTGAAGATAGACGTAGTGGTTGAGCATCCTCAGCATTCCCTTCTTGCTCTCGCCAAAATAGTCAGACCCGATCACATAAGTGATCCAGTTCTCGAGGTCCACGAGCATCACTAGGTTGCCCTCCATCCCGGGAGCGTCGCAACCAGGAGTCATCACGACCCGGAAATACGGCCGATGGGGCCGTTTGATCTGTTCCTCAGTCTCCACTTCAGAACGCGGAAACGAGAGAATCTGCTGCATCGCGGCCAAATTGGTTGCCTCAAGCGTGTAAAGCCACTGGACAGGGATGGCATGCTTTCCAAGCCCCTGATAGCCATCGACCTGAAGCAAATGGCCGCTCTTCTCGATGAACCGCTTCTGATGCTCGATGAGCTTCTCGGCCTTCTCGCGGCTCATCACCTTCCCCGAATACTTGTCCGCATCGCTCTCGGGAGCAATGATATACGTCTTGTTGGCTTGGCGAGCCTTAAGACGCGTAATCTTGTCAAGGTTACCATAGGCAGTCTTGACGATCGCAGGCGTGTGCTTCATCGCGAGGTCGCGAAGCGCCTCTTGACTCTCGTTGATGTGATACTTCACGTTGTAGCTGGGTGGTTCCAGCCCCATCTTCATCGTTCCACACCTCTTTTGTTATTTGTTATCGCTAGAACTTTGGACACTTGCCAAAGCGCCGCCGCATACAAGACGTCCGATTCACAAAAAGCAACAGCTACCATCATATTAGCCCTGGAAAATGTGGCAGCCTCAATAACTGGCCATCTTTGCATGTCCTCAAATACCCTCGACAAGTCAGCATTCGGACTGCCAATCCCATTTACACCTCGTTGCAGAACACTCTGGAAAGAGTAAGGTTCCCGCGAAATGCGCTTGGCACATTCAAAGTTGACTTACAGAAGGACAGTGGCGATATTGTTGGGCAACTAGCCAGCCCACAGGGGCAGGATAGATTTGCATGTTGACTCGTTTGGCGCCAAGTCAGGAAAGGAAGACAGGAGTTTTCGTATCTTTTGATTGCGATGTGTTGTTGGCTTCGGGGTGGTGTTTTGGGTGAAATAAGAGTGGAATTGGGATTGACGTTATGCTGCGTTTCGGTTCCCCGAAGGGGGACTACAATAGTAGCCGTAGGTGCAACCTACGGAATTGGTTGATGTCGGTATCCTTCGCGACCCTGAAGGGGTCGAACTGCCCCTCCATAGGGCTATGTTCAGCCCCTTCAGGGCTGTTTCCCTTTCCTGCTTTGACGCTGATCCGTAGGTTGCACCTACGGCTACCCACGTTCATCCCCTTGCGGGGATGCAGGAAGAACGCTTCAGTTGAGCAGGCCCGGGCACGATTGCGGAAACTCCTCAGGAAAGGAAGAGGTCTGCCATAGATAAGCGCGCAGTTATCATATCGCCATACTCGGACATCTCCTCGATGGGGCCGAGGATCCTGTCAAGTTGTCTCAATGAGGCGGGGTTCCACACAAGGAAGATATTCCTCCAGATATCTGAGGAGAAGGGTGATATTCCGCCCGGCTTATTCTTATATCCGCCGCATGTTCTTGAGCAGATCGGCGAGCTCTGTGATAACGCGCTTTTTGTGGGCGTCTCGCTCATGACGAATTATTTTGACCGTGTTGCCCAGCTCTGCAGGTTTGTGCGGGAGAGGGTCGGTGTCCCGGTGGTAGTTGGTGGTATTCATGCGACGCTGATGCCAAAGGAGTGCGCTGAGTTTGCCGATTACGTCTGCATCGGCGAGGGCGAGGGGGCAGTGGTTGACATCGCCAAAGCTCTGTCCAGTGGCAGGGATGCTTCGGGTATCCCCAACATCTGCTGCATCAAGGATGGCGAGTTCATTCGTAATCCAGTGAGACCGCTCATAGCGGACCTGGACGACATTCCGTTTCCGGATTACTCGCTTGATGACGACTACGTGCTGATGGATGGAAGCATTCGAAGGCTGGACCTAAGAATGCTTGAGCAGTTGATGCTTGCAGCGCCGGGCAAGAAGGTGGCTAAGAAACCGTATTACATCACTATGATGACCCGGGGCTGTCAATACGCATGTGCCTATTGCTGCAACCGTGCTTTGCTCAAGCTGTATGGAGGGAGAGCCTTTGTCAGGCGCAGGTCGATCGACAACATCATTGCGGAGCTGTCTTGGGTTCAGGAAAACCTGCCGTTCGTGGAGATCATCGTTCTTACGGACGATTCGTTTTTTGATGCAGATGAGTCGGAAATAGAGGCTTTCTGTGCGGTTTACAAGGAGAAGATCGGCCTACCATTCTTCTCGCTCGGAACGCCATTTGGAATAACAGCCAAGAAGCTGTCAACGATGGTCGACGCAGGAATGATATACGTGCAGATGGGTATTCAAACGGGCAGCGAGCGGATCAGGAAGATGTATAGGAGGCCGTTTACGAACAAGGAGATCGTTGCAATCGCTGGGATGTTTTCCAGCTATGTTCACAAGATACTGCCTCCGCGGTATGACATTATCATTGACAACCCGATGGAGGCGGATGAGGACGTAATTGATACGATTCGCCTTCTGTTGAAGCTCAAGAGGCCCTATTTCATTCAATACTTCTGCCTGACGCTGTTCCCTGGCACGGAACTCGGAGAGAAGGCCGCCCGGGCAGGCATAATCACGGACTGGCGGGAACAGGTCTATCGTAAACAGCTCTTCCACAAAAGGCGGACCTACCTGAATTTCGTTTTGAGCTTGTTCAACACTCCCGTTCCAAAGTTCATTATTCGGCTGCTGATAACAAGGGCAGCCCTCGTGGTTTTCAACAGGCCATATTTTGGCAAGCTGTTGCGGTTGGTCGTGAGAGATTAGTCTGCCTGACGTGCAACGCACAGGTGGAGGTCGGCTGAGACGGTAGTGCTTAGTGGAGGTAGGCGAGGTCTTGAACTGGCCTGTCATCGGAGAGATTCGGAGTCCGGTTCTTGATGGACTCATCAGTGCAATTCTGTTCAGCCTGCAGGAGAGCCTTGGCTGTCGCATCAGGTTGTGGCCAGGCCAGGTGAGGAGGGAATTGTGGCCACATTGCGAAAGCTAGCCGGAAACGTAGCCCTCAGAACGGGGACTGAGGCGTTCAAGAAGCTCGTCAACCTGGGCTTTGTGGTATTCGTGGCCAGGAAGCTGGGCGCGGATGGCCTCGGCCGTTACAGCTTTCTACTTGTGCTGACCAGTATTCTGGGCCTCGTTGCCGATTGCGGGTTCTCTACGCTGATGCTGAGGGAGGTCGCAACCAGGCGGGACGAGGCGCCGCGGCTTCTCGGCGCCTCGATCATTATGAAGTCGTTTCTTTCGGGGATTACGTTCGGGCTACTATGGATTGTCATTGGATGGCTACACTCCTCGGGAGGCGCGGGGGCAACCTCTCGCATTGGATACACCGAGGCGTATCTCTTTGCGGCTTATAGCGTTCTTCTGTCGTTCATGGAGATGTTCAACGCCTTCTTCGTTGTCGATCAAAGGCTCGACCTTGATGCCATAACAAACGTGATCCAGCGCGGTGGGGCTGTCCTGCTGGGGATAGTTCTCGTTCTGGCGGGAATGAGTGTGGAGGGGATCGGCCTGGCTTTCATGGTGGCGACCGGCGCAGCGGCCATCGTGGCGCTTTGGATTGTGAGCAGGAGATTCGGCAATCCTATCTTCAGAGTTAAGCTAGCTCTGTGCAAATCGCTCTTGAAAGAGGCGGTTCCGCTTGCCCTCACACTCTTCTTCTCGGCCGTCTATTTCAAGATAGACCAAGTCATGCTGGGCTGGATGCGGTCAGAAACTGAACTGGGTTGGTATTCGGCCGCCTACCGCGTCTTCGAGGTTGCAGCTCTGATCCCCTCGATCCTGATGTTGATAGTCCTGCCGGTCTTCTCGCGGCTCGCCAAAGAATCCAGAAAAACGCTCGTCCGGGTCGGGCAGCAGGTGCTAGCCTTGCTCTTGACGCTTGGCATCGCCGTATCCGTTGTGATCGCACTTGCAGCGCCCAGAATCATCGCCCTCTTCGGTCGGGACTTCGGCGCAGAATCGAGCGAGGCGCTCTCGATTCTGATCTGGACTGCGGTGCCTATCTTCTGCAATTTCGTGCTGAGCACCATGTTGATCGCGATCGGTAAGCAGACGAGGCTTGCGCACTGCTTTATGCTGGGAGCGGCGCTGAACATCGCGCTGAATTGGATCGCGATTCCACGGTGGGGTTACCTCGGCGCGGCATGGTCCACAGTTATTACAGAACTAGTCTTGTTCAGTTTGATAGCTCATTTTTTAGGTCGTTATCTTTCCGAGTGGAAAATTCGAGCATTCCTTGCGCGTCCCCTCGCCTCAGCTTTGTTGGCAGCAGGACTCGCGCTCGTTCTGGGCCTGGGGAGTAACCGACCTGTCTTCGCTGCCGTCTGGTTGGCGCTGTTCGGGGTCGGCATCGTTGCACTGCGGGCGATCAATCTGCGGGAGCTGGCGCTACTGCGGGGCGCTGAACGTATCCTGGGGCACTCCAATGTCGCTGATCACGGGAATAGGCGCTAGAAGTATCTCGTCAAACCATGCAACAGCTGACGGACCTTCCAGCGCGAGGAAGACAGTCATGTGCCTCGCCCGTTCAGGTGGCGTGAAGTAGTCGATGGAGTATTCCCAATGGCACTCACGCTCGTTTGGTCGGTATCTGTTGAAGAAGAGCCTTCGCCCGTTCTCATCGTAGAACTCCTTCCCAGCATACGCGCCGGTGTCCGAGGCCCACACTCTGTAAAACAGTATATACGACATGTGAGGATCAACAGGCAGCCTTTTAGAGTAACTGACGGCTCTTCTGGCGCGCTCGTTTGTCCTCATAAAGACAGCCTCCGGTCCCGGCCACGGACTTGGTTTAGGACCAGGCCCCGCCAGTTGCGGCGCGCCCTCGCTCATGCTGAAATCATCCCTGCCACTAATAACGTTCTCCACTTCTTTGCACAACACGAATCGGCGCCCATGGACCAAAATCTGGCCTTCATCCGCATGCAGTAGGCGAAGTGTCTCCTGTCCGGGGCCGGTAAGGGGCAATGCGTCCCAGACGATTGTCAGCGCTGCCCTGTCCTCCCACCAAACAGACAGTTTATCGATCGACACTCCTCGAAGTGTCCCGTGGGGAATGCTTGAACCGTTCGGCGGCATAAACAGAGCTGTGCCCAGCGGGGCAAAGGACTTGTCAAGGTCGTACTGTGGTTTGAACGCATCAACCTCCTGGGCAACCCACCGCATTCCTTTCCGGTCATTGGCAGCGGTGAAGATACCCAGCAATCTCGCGAGCGGCCTGGCGTCACTTTGGTTCTGCGAGAAAGCGCATCGATACTCCTTCTGTGCCTGTTCAAGCATGCCTCGTTTCTCAAGGGACATGCCCAGGAAGTAGTGAACCTGTGGCATATCTGTGCTTAACCGGGTCACACTCTCAAAGAGCTTAGATGCCTTCTCATACTGCCCACATTCAAGATAAAGCTTCCCCGTCAGGTACAGGTCCTTGCAACGCTCCAGCGGTGGCACGTCGGCTCTTTGCGAGAGCTTAAGCGATACCGAGGCGATGCGACCTCTCACTCCTCTGAAGTTAGGATCGAGCTCCGAGACAATCCTGAAGTACCTCCTGGCCCTCAGAAGGTCATTCTGCTTCTCGTAGTGCTCTGCAAGTTTGAATGCCGTCTCGATCTCGAATCTGTCCATCCTGAGTATCTCGGTCATCGTCCGAACTGCGTCAGCGTCCGTCCCGCGTTGCTCCTGAACGTCGGCGATCAGCTTCAGAACGCGCTCCGTCTTGACGAGCCTTCGCGACTCTTCCAGGCACCCCAGTGCTAAATCAAGTCGGCCCTGCCGGGCATACACCTTGCCTAGCTCGTAGTATATGTCTGCAATCCGCTGGCGGTAACGGTCCATTCTGGTATATGCAAAAGCTCTCTCAAAACCGCCTATCGCATCGAACGGATGCCCCAGTCGCAATTCATTTTCCGCAGACGACACCAAAAGAACAGGGACGTTGTATGTAAGACGAGCCCTATCATACGCTACCTGGGCGGGCTTGAACTTCCCCCTAGTTGAGAAGCAGAGCCCTATTTTGTAAAGCAGCCGACCATCGGCAGGGTCCAGACTGCTCGCAAACATATACCTGCCAAGAGCTCGCTCGGTTGCGCCCGCTTTTCTCAGACTGTCCCCCACATAGCCCTGATAATCCACGATAAAAGCCCTCACCGGCACCAAGCAGACCCAGACCGCGGCCGCAAGAACGGCAGCGACCCCGACGAGCCTGGCAACTCGCAGTGACCGGCCAGAGGGCTTCCGATGCCGCGCTGGCTCTACCAAGCGCGAAGCTGAGGCTCGCATCCTGAGTGAAAGCCCCATTATCATCGCCGTGGCTGTCAAGCCAACCGTGGCCGTAGGGGCGATATGGAAAGGAAATGCGGTCAGCGCATTAGTGAGGATGGTTGCTATGCAAGTCAGCGCAGCTACGCCTATCACGCACTGCTCCCTCGTTTTGTCGTCCACCTCCCGAATCAGGGCCCTCCTCAAAGTAACGATCCCTAGTCCAAAGACAGAAACGAGAAAAAAGACGAACGAAAACAGCCCTATGGCACCTGTCTCCGCGGCGATCTGTAAATACTCGTTATGAGCGTGGACAAGGCCGCCACGTGGCGATGTCCTAATTTGCTGGGGCGGTGCGGCTCGCATTTTCTTGAGATTCTCCTGCGTCTGAAAGTCCAGATACAGGTACTTGAAGGAACCCAGGCCGTGGCCCAAGATGGGCGATTGCCGGACCATTGCCTCCGTATTTGACCATATTGAGAGCCTTCTGTCGAAGCTGCCCTGTTCGGAGTAACGGTCCAGGACGTCAGCGTAGTTAGTGAAGATCAGGGCATACATTAGTGCGACGATGAGAAACACGATCTTAGCGGTTAGCTTCTCCTTTTGAAGCCGGGGCCGCCTACCAGTTACGATCGTCAGCAGGAGCAAGAACACGCCAAATCCTACAACTATTGAGATGGCAGGTGCCCTGGTCATCGTCAGCAAGGCCGCCAAGACGAAGAGGCCCAACACAAGTCCCAAGAGTATCTTGTTGATCTTCGATCTAGCGATGAGCAATAAGGCCAATGCAAACGGCACCAAGACAGAGATATACTCGGAGACGAACACAGGATTGCCCAGAAAACCCATCACCTTGCGCCGTCCGGACACCATCACCTGTCCGACGTCCTCCAGCGGGACGACGAAGATGGGGTCCCAGCCCATCGACTGAGCGAGCACCATAACCGCATTCGCAATGCCCGTAGCCAGAACTACGAGGAGAACCTGCCTCGGTCTCAAGGTTCCTCTTCTGAAAGAATCGGCCAGCACAAGCATGAACGCAATACCTAAGACAACGTCGAAGAGTGTCCTCCTTGCCTCGACAGGAGCAGCACCTCGCACAGTAGCGAGCACCAGGATCGTCAGGACCAGAACCAGCGGGACCCTGATGGGCTTCCCAACAGAGGCGAGGTCGCTGCGAAGTGAGCCCCTTGTGATTGACCCCGCTATGAAGAATGAGACCAGCAGGACGCTGAGGAACTCAAACAGGAGCTCCTTGCCGTAGTTGAGTGACCAGAATGGCCACAGACTGAAGAACACCGGCCCCAGCAAGAGAATCAGCATTATCAGGCGACTGGTTGCCTGCTCAAAGATATTCGTTCCAGCTTGGACGCTGCCTCGTAACAGCCCTGTCAAATTGGGACCCAACACCTCACTCACGTCGTTTGACCAAAGTGCTCCACGCTCCTTATATGACCCATCTTCCCGTTCGGCCAGCACCTACCAGCTGTCCCTCAGCGTTGACATACCCCGCTGGCCAAACTCGTGCTGAGGCTGACGCCCAAAAACATATTATCCCTCGGACATCAAGGCAAGGAGCCTCTCTTGACCAACGTAATATAGCAGACCTGAAAGCCAGGCGAAGCTCTCATTTAGGACAGGCGTGCCTCTCTGGGTCAAGGGCAAGCCAAGGCCGAGCCGGGAATGCACTATTTCTCAACACTCTTGCTGCCCAACAACCTGTGTGAACACAAACTGTCAAGGTCTGGCTGTTCCTGCAGGAGAGCGAGAAATCCCTTAACTACCTCAGAGTCAAACTGAATACCCGCATATTTCATCAACTCGTTCTGTGCTTGTTCGGGGCTAAGAGCTGGCCTAAAGGGCCGGTCAGACCGCATCGCAACGTATGCTTCCACAACGCGATGGATGCGCACCGCAAGCGGCAGCTGTGAGCCGCTGAGCCTATCCGGATAGCCCTCACCGTTTACATCTTCATGGTGGTGCCGAACAAGCTTCACGAAGCCTCCCGTTCCGTGAACCGGCTGAAGAAGCCGCTCGCTGATCTTGGGGTGCTCCCTGATGTTGCGCATCTCCTCACTGTCCAGATCTGTGGGCTTGCGCAGTATCTTGTCGTCGATCGCCGAGACCCCGACGTCATGCCACAGGCAAAGCATCCGCAGCTCATTTAATTCCCTGTCAGAAAGGCCGATTCTGCGCCCAAGAATTGTCCCAACCTGCGCAATACTCTCGGTCCGGGAAGGCTCGTAGCAGGAACGCTCGTCCGCGTCCCTCCGCATCTGTTCCAAAAGCTTCTTGTACTTTTCGAGAAATTCTTTACGGGAAAGAGATGAAGTGGTGTCAGAGTCTGTCAAACTTATCATCTTCGTCCCATTTGCATACTCCTCAACAACTGGCGAGATAATCGAGGCGAGCTTCTGCGTGGCATTCTGCACGTCCGATACAGCGTCCTCAATGTCAGAAAGCCTTGCCTCTAAATCTCTCAGGTCATTCTGGGCGATCTGGCGTCTCAGAATGCCCACGCTCGAGAGAACGACCGACAGCGGATTGTTGATCTGATGGTTGACGGTTATTGCTGTTTCAACGATTGTCTGGACCTTCTGCGCCATTGCCAGCTTCGCATAAAGATGACTGTAAACAAGGGCAGCTGAGATCTGGCTGGCAAGTATCCCAAGGACACGCCCCGCACCGGCCGGATCGCGGCTCCTAGCAGAACCAATCAGGGCAGCAACACCGATTGATTTACCAGAGGTCAGTAGAGGAAAACACACGATTTGCCCAAGTTCCCCCGCCTCCCCACTAGTGGAAAGCGTTGGCTGGCAGGTCTTCACGGCCTGGACAACAAGATCCTGGAGCGTGGGGTCAATCTCCGGCGCGTCTTCCGAGAAAAACGTTACTGCACTCTCCCTTCCTTTTTTCATGGCGCGAAGAACGGGCATACCGGTGCGCTCGTCAACGAGAAAGAGGTAGCATCTCTCGGCGCCTGTTTCCTCTACGAGCACTTCCGTGGCGACCCTAGACGTCTCGCCTATGTCCAACGTCGAACTCAGAGCATCTGAGACCTTCCGCATCGACGATAGCTCCTCGATCTTCTCAGAATAAAGCCTGTTCGCCCCAGCAAGCGCCTCGACAAGGCCGATCATCTTGATCGAATGGTCGCGCAGCAGCGCAGACATATCCGAAAGGACAGACCTCAGCCGGGACCCCAACTGGGTCGAACACTCGGGAAGCACCTCATCAAATGCTCTGCGCCGCACAATCCCCTCGAGCGCTTCCACTAGTCGGAGAATGTCGCTCTCAAGCGCAGCATTATCGTCAGACTGGATGCCTTCGCTCTTTTGATTCATGACCTTATTCATAACTTCGTTACGCCATCAACTGTTCTTCCTCGAGAACATCCCTACCCTACCAAATACTCTTGAAAAACTCCTGCATGTAAGACGCCTTTTCCGTGAGGCGCTCATGAACCTCTGCGAGCTGCCCCGAGCTGAGGCCCAGAGCCGCAAGCTCGTCCGAAGTCAGTTCAGGGGTTATTACCTCCCCAGTCCAACCCAGTTGACGCCTCTTGCATATCTTGTCCGCCAGGTAAATCGCTCCGGTGATTCGCCCCTTCTTGAGCGCTGCCTCGTCGTGATGAAGCGCGATGCAGTCGTGTAGTTCCTCTGGCAGGCTCCAATGGTCTGCCAGAAATGCGCCAGCCTCCTGATGGTCAAGACCAAATGCCTCCTTCTCTGCCTCAATCAGCGTGAGCTCTCCATTTTGGAGCCTCTCAACTACCGCTGCTGAGTCTGCTGGAAAGAGCCTCAGCAGGGCGAGTCTCCCAATGTCGTGGATGATGCCAGCCGTGAAAGCAACATCCGGGGCAGTCATCCGTGCTGCTTTGGCGATCAGCTGTGCACAGAGGCCCACAGCCAAAAAATGTGTCCAGAGGCCTGCTTTGTTAACACCTTTTAACTCTGTAGAATTGTGGAAAGTATTGAATATCGACACCCCGAGCGCAAGCGCCTTGACCGTCTCCACCCCGAGAAGAACCATCGCATGCTCAACACTCATGACCTCCTTCTGAAAACCGTAGTAAGGCGAATTGGCCAGCTTTAACATCTTGCTGGAGAGGGCGGGGTCCTCCATGACCGTCTTGGAGATTCTCGCCATTGAGAGCTTAGGGTTTGAGAGAGCGTCCAGCATTTTGTATAACGCCGCCGGCGGCGTCGGGAGCTCTGATAGGCGGCTCAGCACCGACTTGATCTCTCTGGCGTGATGGCTCCCGGCCGTCATCATCCCCATCGCGGCGCTCCATTTTGAGAAGAGCGGTCCGAGCCATTCTGCATCGGCAACCGCACGACCACCTCTGTTCCACCGTTTTCAGCGCTTCTCAGAGTAATATCACCGTTGTGTTCCTTGACTATGCCATACGCCACGCTTAAGCCGAGACCAGCCCCATCACCAAACTTCCCTGTCCTGAAAAATGGCTTGAACACTCTGTCGAGATTGAACTCAGAAATCCCCACACCGTTGTCGCGAACGGAGAACACAAGTGAGTTGCCGTCCCTTGCTGTCTTAACCGAGATCCGCTTGTCATCCAAGTTCTGAACCGCCTGATAGGCGTTCTTCAGAAGATTGACAAATACTTGCTGAACCTGAACACTGTCAGCGAACACATCTGGCAGGTCCTCAGCAAACTGCAGATCGACTTTGACCTTGTTTTTTTTCAACTGAAACTCCATCAGGGAGAGAGTATCCTCAAGAACTTTGTTCAAATCAAAGTAGCTCCGTAAAGCCTTTCTGTGCCTCGAAAATCCTAACAACGCCTCAATTATCCCCTTGGCCTTCAACGCCGAATCCTCTATCACCCGAAGACGCTGCCTAGCTTTCTCATCCTTCATACTCCGCTGCATCAACTCCGCATAGCCAAGTATCGGCCCCAACTTGTTGTTGAGCTCGTGTGCCACACTGCCCACTAGCTCTCCGATGGCAACAAGCTTCTCCCTCTCGATAAGATGACGCTGCATGTCGAGCAGCTCTGTCATGTCTCGCACTATCAGAACCGCACGAGCCTCTGCATCTACCTCGATCCAAGATATGCAGACAGACACATCCAGAATCTTCTCTGCCGGACCGACCATTTTAAGGTCAATCCTATTCGCTTTTGTGTGCGCCGAATCGAGCGCCTGTTCCAGATTCTTCCTGTCGTCCTCGCTCTTCGTAAGAGCATAAATGCTGCTTGACAGAAATCTATCGACTTCACCACCAAACATATCCAGACCGGCCTGATTGATGGACAGGACATTGCCCGATGAATCCAAGACCAGGATCGCCTCACCCGCGTTCTCGATGATCTTCTCCAGGTAGTCCTTTGTCTGACGCACCTCCTCCTCGAGCTGCACCCTCTCGAGGCGCACACGGTGCTCCTGGAGAGTCCTCTTGACCACCAAGGGAAGCGCCTCCAGGAACTGCATGTCTGGGGTCTTCACCAGATAGTCATAAGCGCCTCGTTTCATCGCCTCGACCGCAACGCTCTCGTCCCCATGTCCGGTCACCATGAGAACAGGCATATCGGGCTTTAGCTCGTGAACTCGCCCCATCAATGTAAGCCCGTCCATTCCCGGAAGCGTGTAGTCCAGCACGATCAGGTCCAACTCCGATTTCCCAACCGCCTCGAGGCATTCATCCGGACCGTACGCCTGAAGCACACTGCAGCTATCGGATGAGCTTAAAATGGCATCTTTTTGAAGGTCGTTGTGGTCTATATCATCGTCAACTATGAGGATTACTTCCTCTGACTCATCACTCATTGCCCAATCCCCTTTTGCATTGGCAACTCGCTAACTGTTGACCAGTACTTACCCAGACCCGTTATCCGGGTCAAGAACTCGTTGAAGTCTGCTGGCTTGGTTACGTAGTCGTTGGCTCCCAGGTCCGCGGTCTTCTTGACGGTCTGCAGGCTGTTGGACGTGGTCAGAATGATTATCGGAATGGTCGAGAATCGTTTCTCGGCTCTGATGAGTCTTAGGACTTCGAGTCCGTTTTTGCCTGGCAGGTTGATGTCCAGAAGAATGAGTGCGGGCCTCGGTGAAAGCGACTTCTGCTGGAAAGGCCCCCTTCGGAAAACATAATCCAGAGCCGTATCGCCATCCTTTATCAGAACAACCTTCCGAATATTCCCGACCTGCTTGAGCGCATCGATAACGAGCTCCGCATGATCCTGTTCGTCCTCGATCATCAGGATCAGATCGATCAGCCGTGTTTTCTTGTTCTCGCCAGAACTCAGCTCTATCACTTTAGTAGGCACTTGTATTTACACCCTTATTTTGGAAGCTCGAAGGAGAACTTAGTCCCGCCGTCAGGGCTGGGCTGCACCCATATCCTGCCGCCATGCCGTTCTATGATTCGTTGTGCAATAGTCAGGCCAATCCCGATACCGTCAGTTGCCTTGTGTCTAAGTCGCTTGAATGGACGGAAGACCTCGGGAATCTCGGACTCGGAAATGCCAATTCCATTGTCCTTTACATAGATGCAGACAGTATCAGCGGCGTTGTTATCTTCACAGCCTATCTCGACAACTGGCCGCCTCTCCTCGGTGCTGTATCTCAGCGCATTGCTGATCAGATTCGACAGGACCTGGGCGATCTGAATCCCATCACATGACACCACTGGAAGCGCAGAAGGCCTCCTGATCTCAGCGTTCAGCTCCGCCACCTGATCCGAATAATCTCCAAGCACATCATCCAATAGACTCGAGAGGTTACAGGGGTCCTTTTGGAGCGTTTTGGTGGTTGCTCTCGAGAGGTCCAGCAAGCTCTTCAGTAGCAGGGACATGCGCGACACATTGGCGTTTATTCGTGACAAGTAATGAAGCCCGTTTTCCCCGAGCACATCCTTGAACTCCCGTGCAAGCTTGCTCCCAAACCCCTGAATGGAGACCAGCGGGGCCTGAAGATCGTGTGAGGCAACGTAAACGAACTCCTCTAGCTCAGCGTTCTTCGCCTCCAACTTGCGGTTTTTCTCCATGATCTGCTGGCGGAGTCTTATGTCCTCGCTTATGTCCCTTGCAGCGCCAATTGTCCCAATAACATCACCTTTCTCATCTCGAAGTATCCCTGCCGAGATCGTGATCGGCACGCGCCCGCTACCCTTCTTAGAAAACTCCAGTATTCTGCCGGTTATGGTCTCGGTGGGGCTGTTCAACAGCTCATCCATTATCTTACGGGCTCTTGCACGCCCTTCCTCAGGATCGTCGGAGTAAAACTCCGAGAGGCGCCTCCCCACTATCTCCCGAGGCTGGTAGCCAAACATGCGCTCGGCCCCGTCGCTGTAAAACGTTATTACGCCGTGAGCATCAGTTGCCATGATCGCTTCGGGGGTGCTGTTTATCAGATGCTTCAGACTGTCTTTTGTCTCCACCAACTCCTGTTTGAGAGTAGTCTCCTCTATCGCCCTGGCCGCCTGAGATGCGAAGAGCTCCAGTGGCCTGAGTGCATCAGCGGTTGGCACCCTTCCGTCTCTCGGGTCATCGACCGAGATCACCCCGATCAGCTTGCGGCCCCTCCCCCGTAACGGTATTAGCAGAGTGTCGTCAGGATGCCAGTCCTTCATCTCGCTTACTGGGACCTTGCTCTCAACACCATAAATTGGAATTGTGTCGGCCAGACTATGAGGGATGTAATAAGAGCAATGGCCAATCCTGAAGCGCTCGCAAAACACCTCCTTGTTAATCCTCGGAGACCACCCCTTCGACCTAAGAAAACTCTCCTCCTTCTGAGAAACCCCTGAACACGCTATCTCACGTTTGCCCTGCTTGTCAGAAAACCTTGAAACCACCACCCGCCGAAAATTAGAGTGCGCACGAATCGCCTCAGCAACTTTCTTCAAAACGTGCTGCAGATCGGTCTCGCCAACGATCTCGTCACCGATCGCCGTGAAGTCCTCAAGCTGCTTAAGCTGCTTCTCTATGGTCTCTTTCGCAGCCTCCACCTCCATCGTGAGCTTCTCCGCGGGAGAGGCAAAGTGCAGAAGACAAACTGCCCCCTGCAGACCCCCGTCCATCCCGAGGCGAGGGACAAGGACCGCATCGAAGAACAGTATGTCCTTTGTGTTCAGATGCTCCAGGGAGAGAAAGTTCAACTCGACCCTCTCCCTCCCCTCGCGAAGAAGGTGCCAGGCCTCATCCCAGCTCATCTCCGCCGGCACCGGAAACAACTCTCCTATTGACCGCTCCGAAACATCGATCGCGCCATTCCACAACTTCGACTTCGCAAACGAGTTCGCGAACACCACTCGCCCAGCCTCGTCCAGGATTAGAATACCGTCAAGGACCTCGTCCAAAAGCCTGTTTGACAGGTGAAAAGCTATGTCCGGCTGAACCATTTTCCCCGTAAATCCCTCTGCAAGTCAGCCCGATTGCCGCTCAAAGGCCGATGTCCGGTTCTTCCCGGAGGCTTTAGCGACGTATAGGCTGTCGTCTGCTGTCTCCACGAGCTGCGCAGAGCTTCCCATTTTGTTGTCCAAGGATGTAACCCCAAAACTCGCAGTTATTGAGAAGGGCGTATTGTTACGGCCTGTGAACCGCAGCCCTTCTATCTTCTTCCGAAGCCGCTCTGCAATCGCACAGGCGCTCGCCCTGTCCGTCTCTGGAAGGATAACCACTATCTCCTCCCCACCGTATCTCGCCGGCAGGTCAGATGCCCTCATCTCCTGCTTCAAAGCCCTCGACAAAGTGGAAAGCACCAAGTCGCCCACCTGATGACCGTGCAAATCGTTCACTTCTTTGAAGTCGTCTATGTCCAGCATGATCAGGCTCAACGGCGACATGTACCTCCTCGCTCGCCGGAACTCCGCCCGCAAGCGCTCCTGAAAATAACGGTGGTTGTAAAGCCGCGTCAATCCATCAACGATGGCGAGCCGCTCCATCTTCTTGACCTCTTGCGACAGTCTCTCATTGGCAGACAGCAGGTCCCGGTAGACTCTGATCCGCCGGATTTGGACATCCACCCTGGCCGAGAGGTCCTCGATCTCAAACGGCTTGACAACGTAGTCAACAGCCCCTCGCCTCAACCAACTGGTCCTGTCCTCCAGCCCGTTCATCGCGCTCAGAACAATGACGGGAATCAGCCTGTCTGCCAAAGGCTCCAGGCAGCGATCGTCAGGTGGGCTTTTCAAACCATCTACGCTGTAAACAACTAGATCAACGGGTTCTCTCGCAGCAGCCCGGGCACCCTCCTGAAGGCTGTCAAAACTCACCACGCTGCGATCTCGGGACGACAGCGATCGCTCCAGAAATTCCCGCATCAGAGCGCCACTTCCCACCGAAAACAGTAACTCTTTGTCCTGCTCCATCATCACCAGCCGGACCGTAAGTTTAAGATTGAAATGCAGCAAAGCCAGAAACAACAATGGACACCATCGATCCTGTTGTTTCCCTCGAACGAAACTACGGCAATCTTTAGCCACTTGTCAACATTCTGCCTGCTATCAAGCCATGCGAAAGACCGCTTCCCCACTATCCTGTAAGGCTTGACACCAAAGGACCCAGATGCACTTTTCGGCCTGGTTTTCATGCGCCCAATCGCCAGCCGCAGTAATCAGATTGATGGCAAGGCAGATGGTGGGATGAACACGCTTTGCCGGTGCGCAGAGGCAATGAGTTAGGCAGGCATCGGTCTGTAAGTTACACCCGTTGGGTGACTTTGGAGTGCGGCGGCTTGACGCCGCTTTCACTTGCGGTGGCTTGCCACATAGACAGCTTCATCTCTTTCCGAAAGCGATTGCTGCAGCGATGATTGACATAGGACCGATGTCGCGTCAAGCCGCCGCACTCCAAAGGGCTACAACCATCTGCATCAATCTGATTATTGGGGCCAGGGAGACTCGTTGACTACATTACGCGATTATCCCATCATACAGGCAAATGGGAGAATACACTTATGTCTAATTGGGCCTACGTGCAGGTCAGACACGCCTTGCACTACTAACTTACAGACCGCCTGACCTGACAAGAATGAGACTCCATCGGATCTTCGTTGATCGCTCGATGGTTGCCGGCGGTAAAGCGGCGATCGTCGGCCCCGAGGCGCACCATGTAAGGACAGTGCTTCGCCTCAAGCCCGGCGACAGGCTGATTGGGTGCGACGGGCTCGGAAGCGACTATCTTCTCCGAATAGAGCGGTCCGGTCCTGACGCACTTGTCTGCGAGGTGCTAAGTATCATGCAGCCTCAGAGTCCTGAATGCCGTAGCAGGATCGTCCTAATGCAATGTTGCCTCTCAAGCGGCAAGATGGAACAGGTTGTGGACAGGGCAATTCAGCTGGGTGTTTCGGGAATCGTTCCGATCGTTTCCGAAAAGTCGAAGTTCCGCGGGGACGAAAAACAGTTCAACAGGAAGGTCGAGAGATGGCGGCGGATTGCCAGATCGTCGGCGCTTCAATGTGGCCGTGCGCATTTTCCTGTCATAGAGCCGATCTCACCGCTGATGCATGCTATCAAAACGCCGATTGACAACGCCGTGAGACTCTTGTTTACGACGGACACTAAAGCAAGGTCGGCCCGCCAAGTATTGCCGGGTCTGCTCTCGTCTCCTTCAGAACGTCAGGTCGTTTATCTGCTGATTGGCCCTGAGGCGGGTCTCTCTCCAGTCGAGCGAAAGACCATCATTGAACATGGCTTCACCGCGGTCATGGCGGGTAGGCGCATACTCCGAGCCGAGATGGCGCCGATCGTCGCACTTGCCCTCGTGCTTTATCACCTCGGCGAGCTGTAGTGCCTCGTCGGTCGATGCTCTCAGCGTTCACGGCCTTCTCCCCGCATCCTGCCCCCTGGCCGCTCAGCTGGCCAGCACACGGGCGACCGACTCGTCCATGCACTCTCGTGGGCCCAGCTCTTTGCATCAAAGCACAGATGTGTGGTAAAAGACATCCTGACCTTCTATTCAACAGTGGGCAATCGCGGGAGCGTTTTTCAGGAACTTATTTGGAGCGGCTATGATAGTAAGTGTGATTGGTGGGCATCGATGTTCAAAAGAGATTGGATTGATCGCCTTCGAGGTTGGCAAGGTGATCGCAGAGAACGGTCATGTCTTGGTGTGCGGCGGGCTTACCGGGGTGATGGAGCAGGCGTGCAGGGGAGCGAAATCTGTTGGGGGGACGACGATAGGAATCATCCCAAGCGCAAAGAAGGACGACGCCAATCCCTATGTTGACATCGTGATCCCGACTGGGATTGGTCTGGCAAGGAACATGATCGTCGTGCTCGCCGGCGATGTTGTTGTTGCGGTTGACGGCAGTTATGGCACCTTGTCCGAGATTGCCTACGCCCTCCAGTTCAATAGGAAAGCGTTTGCGCTGAGGACTAAGTGGCACGTCTCCGGAGCGGTCGAGGAACTCAATGAGGTTTCGGAGCTTGGGGAGAGACTCAAGGAGATGAGCTGTTAATATGTTTCGTTGTGAAGTTAGGTGAGCCTGGGTTGGCGGGCGACAACGGAGCAGGAGGCCGCAAATGGCGAAAGTAGCTGCAAAGATATATATTGAGGGTTTTGTTCAGGGCATTGGATTTCGGCAATATGCATACAGGAAGTCCCAGGAGTGCGGAGTTCAGGGATATGTTCGTAATCTTAGGGATGGGCGGGTCCAGGTTTACGCCGAGGGGGACCAGGAGGCGATGGATAGTTTCCTCATGCTGCTCAGGCGAGGCCCGGTTGGGGCCCGTGTCAAGTCGATGCAGGTGTTGCAGGCGCCCTACACTGGAAAGTATAAAGAGTTTTCGATTCTGTTCGATATTTAGTCAAGTGTGTTGTATCCTGTCTGCTGGTGCAAAGCTCGCAGGCCTTTTGGTGTTGAGTGCGTATAATGCCTAGGAAGTTACTATGGATTTGAATGAGTTGTTGCGAGATGTTCCCGATTTCCCCAAACCAGGGATAGTATTCAAAGACATAACCCCCATTCTGGCGGACGGTAAGGCCTTTAGGGAGGCAGTTGACAGAACTGTCGAGGGGCTAGCCCCCGACGATGTCGATGCGGTCGTTGGAGTTGAGGCGCGGGGCTTCATCTTCGCCGCTGCGGCGTCTTACAAGTTGGGCTGTGGGCTTCTGATCGTGCGCAAGCCGGGGAAGCTTCCCGCTGCGACCGTTTCTGAGTCTTACGCGCTAGAGTATGGAACCGATACACTGGAAATACACAGAGATGCCGTGAGGCCGGGGATGAGGCTTGTTCTGATCGATGACCTGTTGGCTACCGGTGGGACCCTCGCCGCAACTGCACGGTTGGTAGAGCGCTTGGGTGGCAAGGTAGTGGGAATCAGGTTCTTGATAGAGCTGACTTTCCTGGCCGGGCGCAGCAAGCTCAAGGGCTATGACGTGAGGTCGATCATCAAGGTATGAGAAAATCAAGGGCAGAATTGTTTGAGGCAATGACACAGTGCAAGTAGACGTTTCCGAACAGGATGGGACGAAGATCGTAACGGTCTCGGGACGGGTGGAGCAACCTGGGAGCCGTAAACTTCGGGAGGCTCTTGAAATGCTTGTATCAGGCGAAAAGCCGAAGATTGCGGCTGACCTTTCACAGGTGAACTACCTTGACAGCAGCGCGTTGGGCGTTCTGGTCTCCACATTGAAATCAGCCAAGAGCCGGGGCGGAGACCTGAGGCTTTCTGGGCTGCACGACATGGTGATGGATGTCTTCAGGATCACGCGGCTTTCAAGCATCTTCCAGATATATCCAACTCTTTCCGACGCCCTGAACTGTTTTAAAGAGGAGACCGGTTTGCCATCTGGGTAACAACGAATGGCAAACAAGAAGAGGCTCGACCCCAGCACTTTCAACATACCCGAGGACAGCATCCGCGCTGGGCATTATACGGACAAATACTTCGTCCGGGCGCGCGAGATACTGAAGAGAGATGGCCGCCACCCGAAGGTTCTGATGCAGATCTTCCAGAAAGACGACGTTATCGTCTGCGGCACGGACGAGGCGATCGGCATCATCAAGCGTTGTGCGGACAAGCCGGAGAGCATCAAGATAATGTCTCTTCAAGACGGCGAATCGGCTAAGCCTTACGAGACCGTGATGACAATCGAGGGCGATTACGCCTCGTTTGCTCACTTGGAGACGCTTTATCTCGGCGTCCTGGCTCGGCAGACGAAGGTAGCGACGAACACACGCCGGGCAGTAGAGGCGGCCGGAGGCAAACAGGTGCTCTTTTTTTCTGCCCGGTTTGATCATTTTTTGAACCAACCGGGCGATGGGTATGCTGCGCACATAGGAGGGGCTGCTGCTGTCTCGACAGACGCACAGGGCATGTGGTTTGATCAGGAGGGCATAGGCACGCTCCCGCACGGCCTCATCGCCGCGTACGACGGCGATACTGTGAAGGCGACACGGAAGTTCGCGGACTTAATGCCCGAGCCCGTGCGGGTTATCTCGCTGGTTGATTTCGACAACGACTCAGTCGGGACGTCGCTTGCGGTGGCCAGGGCGCTCGGCAAGCGCCTGTGGGGCGTTCGGCTGGACACCGCGGGGACGATGGTGGACCGGTCGGTCGTGCCACAGATGTCCGACTTTGACCCGACCGGGGTCAACGAGGTCCTCGTTCGGAACGTCAGAACTGCGTTGGACACCGAGGGATTTGGCTACGTCAAGATCGTCGTCAGCGGCGGCTTCACGGCTGAGAAGATAGCACGGTTTGAGGCGAATAACGTCCCCGTGGATGCTTACGGCGTGGGTAGCTCGCTGCTCAGGGGGTCCTTCGACTACACGGCGGACGTCGTCGTGGTCAATGGCCGGCCCTGTGCGAAGGTTGGGCGCCGCTTTCGACCAAACCCCCGGCTGAAGCTGGTGAAGTAGCTCTGCGCGCACAGATAAAAGACAGCTGACTGTGATTCCGGTGCGGACCAAATCCTGCCGGATGGGCCCAGGTCCCGGCAAGCCTATGTTGCGCCTAATACAAACTTATGGGACGTCAGAGTTCGACAATCTGCGGCGCGACCACACTGCCCTGCCTGCGAGATACGAACCTTAGGGAGCTTGCTCGGCCAGGCCTCTGGCGGGATTCTCTCTTCCGAATATGACTTGGAGGTGATACTCCAAGAAAGTTTTTTCAATCTTATGCTTTTGCAGGATTAGAGGCTTTCCGATTCCAGCCACGCTCGGGTCAATGCTGACAAGGCTGGAATCAGAAGGGGCCAGCCCTATAACCCCATAGTCGAACATCGCGTGGTGCAGAGGGCATAGGGCAATGAGGTTACCCTCCACATCATCTCCGTTGTGAGGTGCACCCAGCGGCCGGATGTGGTGCATCTCGCAGTAGCCCAGGCCCCCAGGCAAAGCAAATGTGTAGCCACATATCTGACACCGGTAGTCATAGAGCCCCTTCATGAAACGTGCTAGCGCGGTGTCACGTATTATCCTATTGATGGTCACGGTCCTCCTGGTCAGGTCATGGGTTCGCCGCGACGCGCCCACCGTTTCGAAAGGCGTCTCGCCAACATCAGACGCCTTCCGGCTCTTAAGCGCCGCCCAGTGCTGTTTCCAGTGTCGGAAGGCCTTTAACCCTTTACTAGACCAATACTCGCTTGAGGGATTGAAGTCCAGACCGCTCACCTGTTTCACGTATTCGATGAAAACAGAGGCGCTGCTGTGCATTAGTCCTCTCGCCTGCGTTTCCCGAAGGTCAATTTCGAGCTTATCGTGGAAGTAGCCAAGTAGTTTCTGGACTAACGAAACCTCCTCCCCAGCCAACCTTGTCTCCAGAATCTCAAGATAAAACTCAAAGCCCAACTCAACAGCGGATGGATTTCTTCGCCAGGGGATTCTCTCCAGCGTGCTCACTCGTTTTCACCTCCTGTTCGCGCAGGAATCAAGTTTACTGCTGACAGAAGATCGTAGCTAGAACGCATTTCTTTCTGCATGCAGCTCCTCAGGCAATAGGTCCTTTGGACTTTGCCCCGGACCTGGCCACTAGCCGCTCTCCAGGAAATTGACACAGCGTATTGAGTAGATTCGACACTGCTTTGTCAACAAAAGACCATCCCGTCTGTGCGCCAGCAACTAGTCCCTCGGCACGGCGAGCATGCGCTCTATCGGGCGCCGGGCCCGCTCAGCGATGTCCGGCGGGATCCGGACGGGATAACTGTCCTTCTCAAGCGAGCGCACGATCGATTGCAGCGTGGTCATCTTCATGTTCGGGCAGAGAAGCGCTGCGGACGGGCAATAGAAGCGCTTGCCGGGATTTTGCTTCGATAGTGGATATAGCATGCCGACCTCGGTGGTGACGATGAACTCATCCGCGTCAGATTCCCTGGCGAACTTCAGCATCCCCGCGGTTGAGAGCGCCGCATCAGAGAGCTCGACAACGTCCAGCGGGCACTCGGGATGGGTCATCACCAGGGCATCAGGGTGTTTTTTCTTTGCAGCCCGAATCTCGTCCGCCTTAACGTAATGGTGCGCAGGGCAGAACCCCTTCCATAGAATCACCTCGCGGCCGGCCATCTTCCCTGCATACTCGCCGAGGTGCATGTCGGGCACGAAGACGATCGGTTTAGACTTCGGCAGAGACCTAAGAACGGACACGGCGTTTGCCGACGTGCAGCATACATCGCTCTCGGCCTTCACCTCGGCCGTCGAGTTCACGTAGGTAACAACAAGGCTTCCCGGATGCTTCTCCTTCATGTCCCGGACCTCCGCCGCCGTCGCCATGTGCGCCATCGGGCATGACGCCCGCTCCTCCGGGATGAGAACAAGCTTCTCCGGAGCGAGGACCGCCGCCGTCTGCGCCATGAAATCTACGCCGCAGAATACTATGACGTCTGCGTCGCTCTCGGCAGCCTTCCGCGACAGGCCCAGCGAATCGCCCTGAAAGTCGGCTATGTCCTGAATGACAGCTGGCTGGTAATTGTGGGCCAGGATTATGGCGTTTCGCTTGCGCCTGAGCCTGTCAATCGCCTCAATCAATCTATCGTTCTCGCTGGTCATCTCTTCCTTCTCTCGCTGATGCGACCAAATAAATACTAAAACAGAAGCCCGACTCAGGCGTTAATAGAATCAAACATTTGAGCACCGGCAGGCATCCTCAGCCTCTAATTCGAGGTCTGGGGCTTCGGGCTGTCTGCAAACGCTATTTTAAGTGCTTCCTCAATGTGGGTCACAAAATGAAACTTGAGCCCCGCCTTGATCTTGTCCTCAACCTCCGAAAACTCCTTCTGATTCTCCGCCGGAAGTAGGACCTCCGTTATCCCAGCTCGCTGCGCAGCGAGTATCTTCTCCTTCAAGCCGCCAATTGGCAAGATGTTGCCACGTAGCGTGATCTCGCCGGTCATCGCAACATTCGCCCTGACCGGTCTTTTGCTCAGAGCCGATATCAATGCAACTGCGATCGTTATACCAGCTGATGGGCCATCTTTCGGAATCGCACCCGCTGGAACGTGAATATGGATGTCCATCTTGGAGTGGAAGTCTGCCGGAAGACCAAACTCCTCTGCCCTTGAGCGCGCAAAGCTTCTCGCCGCCTGTGCCGATTCCTTCATCACCTCCCCAAGATGGCCCGTCAAAAGAAGCTGACCACTGCCCGGCATCGTCGCAACCTCGATGAAAAGCAC
>Ga0164318_10000624_pt1 | contig 28155 bp, 26 predicted proteins | sample GuaBasSedimGuay9_FD_113734 | JGI IMG/M metagenome (GOLD analysis project Ga0164318, IMG submission 113734) | Subseafloor sediment microbial communities from Guaymas Basin, Gulf of California, Mexico - Guay9, Core 4571-4, 0-3 cm | ecosystem: Environmental > Aquatic > Marine > Hydrothermal vents...
GAAGAAGCGTGAACTGCAGTATGATTGAACGGCTCGAATTCCTTAAGCAGTGAAACGGTGAGTGTATCACCGGGAGTTACTGTAAAACTGAGTGTGTCTGTTCCTGCAGGAAGTATCAGCATTTCTTCACGGAGTTCAACGGCCATCATGGGAATTGAATCTCTGACACCGCCTGCTTCAATGGCAATCCACACAGCCCATGTACCTTCAAACGGAGCGGGAAGCAAAACTTCTGTAACAGATGTATTGAGCTCTGGAATACTGTATGACAGAATACCATCTGAAATGGATGAGCTGGCCACAACCGGAGCTGCAGGCAACTGCCCGGGTAGACCGGTAAAAAACACCGAAAAAACAAAACCTGCAGGAATGAGCAGGTATTTATAGCGTCTCCACCCTGTAAGAGCGGCCACAGCAGCAGTTACTGCCAGTGGAACGGAAAGCGAAATCGGCAGAAACCACAGTGTTGATACAACCACAATAAAACCGGTAATCCTTAGTTTCATCTGTTTTCCGGTCACAGTGGCAACCATACCGGCCACCAGCAGTGCCCAGGGCATGAACTCCCGGGAGAGAAGACCGATCACTGAACAGCCAAGCACAAGAGGAAACATGGCAGTTCCCCCAGCCAAACCCAGAAGGGTAAACAGCCCGAGCAAAGGCAGAGAAGAAACAGCAAACCCGTTGAAAAGGTTAACGGCCGCCCAGGCTGTGTAGCCTGCCAGCATCACAGCAGCATTGTTTTCCCCAGTAGTCTTCAAACTGTAAGCACCTCCACCCTGTCTGAAGAAGAATCACAGTGAATGTAAACAACAGATGGAGTCTCTGCCAGTTTTACAGACACTGCCACCGGCTCAATAGATACAGGCATCCAGAATGGAAAGCACTTCTGAGAGCAATTCATCTTTTCCGCTTTCGATACGTTCTGCGCGACGAGCACGGAAATCAACTGATTTCACCTGCTCGACCATTATGAAACCAGTAAGTTTGCTGGTATCAGGAATTGGCACATGAAATGGATAATCCCTTTTGGTGTTTGTAACAGGGCAGACAATGGCCATTCCTGTACTTCGGTTGAACAGATCTTTGCTTACAACAAATACCGGACGGCGCCCCTTCTGTTCATGTCCTGACTGTGGATCAAATGAAACTGCAATTATGTCCCCCTGCCTCGGAATATAGGCAGCCATTTACCAAACCTCTCTGCCTGCCGGTTCTCCCCAGTCCAGTTCATCAGTTTCCAGATTCTCAGGAATACGCGCAACCAGGTCTTTAAGGCTGTATCGACCACGAATCTTTCTTGCTGGCTTCACAATCACAGCACCGTTCCTGACATTGATATCTACCTCATCACCCACACCAAGTTGTGCATCTTCAAGTAGTTTTTTTGTAAATCGAATCCCCTGACTGTTTCCCCATTTTTGAATTTTTGCAAGCATACAATCACTCCTCCAGTGTATAGCCTAAGTATATACATTAAAATAGTGTAGTCAAGAGCAATTTCAGCATTTCCAACAGCCTGCTGTAAACATCCTGATTGACGGTATTACAGACGGTACAGCAGCAACCGAAGAGGCTGGGTAATCTCTCGGATCCGGCTTCAGGGGGCAGGTGTTCTTATGTTTTTAATATAGGGTATCGAGTGATTGCAGATTGGTCATTTCATTGACGGTGGGTTGTTTCAGGTAGTATGGTCAGCTTCAGGCAGGAATCGCAGGTTTTAATGGGGTGAATATGCTATTTCGGGAAAACTCCCGGAACGGTTTGAAATCGAGATTCCTATTGCTTGGCAGGTTTTATGAAGCTTTTTGCATCACTTATTGTACTTCTCAGCTCACTTTTGTTTGCCCAGGTGGCAATCCAGACAGAGTGGTCTGGTGGACCAGGAGTATCGGGTCCTGTCTTTGATTTCGAGGATGAGTTCATGTCATCCACAATGATTGATATTTATGCCATTCCCGGGCAGATTCTTCTTTTTCCAGTTGCAATGCACAATTCTAAGACCAATCCAAATTATAATTTAACTTCCTTTGTTTATCCTGATTCCGGTATTCTCGAATCAAGCATTCTGGATACTCAGTTAAGCTTGACTCCATGGGCCTACCTATATTTCAGTGAGGTACTTCCCCGGTTTACATCAATTGGTATCCAGATAAGAGCATCAGATGATTACAATGAGATGGGTCCCTGGTCAGAAATTTTTATGCAACCGGGAAGTCTTAATGGAGTTCTGGATGAGTCAGCAAACTATGTTCAGTACAGAGCTGTTTTGTATACTGCAAACTCTGATACGACACCACATCTCAAGGATGTACAAATACTCTATTCTTCTGGCGGAACAGCTGAGTTCCACTCATCATTCTCACAAGCATATTCCCGCATCATAACCAATCCTTCCACCGGTCCTGTTGAAGCTGAACTTAATCTTTTATTTCCTGTTCCTGTGGAGATTATTGTTTTTGATTTATCAGGAAGACTGGTTAAAGCGTTCGGAGAAACTAACTATGAATCTGGTAGCCAGACACTAATGCTTGGTGTCTTCTCGCCGGGTGTCTACATTGTCCACTTTCGCTTAGGAGAGCTTTCATTATCTAATAGATTTGTTGTCGTAGATTAGCTCTTAAGGTATGAGCTACTTAATCAACATACCTTACTTTCAACATTAACCCGAGTAAATGAACAGACAATATGATATTATCACTTCTTTTATTTATTCCGGTGAAAATGTAGTATCCAATAACGGTGGTGACACCTACAGGTTAGTGCGTTTGCAGAGTAGATGGGACGAGCAATAGGTGTTTTGTCCAGCGTCATTGCTCTCCGGACACCGTATTGTCTCATGGAAAAATGTTACCGAGCGGTATTTCTCATCTATTTTAAAAGTCACGGCCTCAATAATGAAAAAACTAGAGTTCAATACCCTCTGGGAACGCTGCAACAACCCACCAATAAAATTCATCTGGCCCTGAACTGAGCCACCGTCAAATCGGTACGCTTTGAGTATAAGCAGATGCAGAGTTGCATCCTGAAATACTCTATATACCGATGCAAGAACAATATGCGTGTGATTTACTGCTCTTTTTACTGGAATGGTTCATGCGGGCGCATAGAATAAAATTTTGACGGTAAATCCGCTGGAAGTTATGGTTCTACAAGTGAAAATAACTGGAATCGCTCAGTTTAGGAACGACTTTGCTCTTCATTATACATTCTGGAACGGCAGCTCGTGGGTTACCGAGTCTGTTGACACAACTGTGGATGCAGGCAGCTACAATTCACTGGCAACCGAAGGGTCGAACAAGGCTCATATTGCATACACGGTTCTTCATGGAGTGTGGAAACTGTTATGAGCGTGGCAACAGATGAAGTTTCTGCCAGTTCATGCCAGTGTTCCGCATCTGTCTAAGCAATTTCAGCATTTCCAACAAACTGCTGTAAACATCCTGATTGATGGTGTATACAAATTTCCTTTTTTTCATTACACAACCTCCTTCATTCGTGGAAGAATACAGCGTATGAAAACAATCCATCAATGCCTGTATGCATTGTTCTCCTTCAAACTAAGCACCTCCACCCTGTCTGAGGAAGAATCACAGTGAATGTAAACAACGGATGGAGTCTCTGCCAGTTTTACATGTTGTGTTTTCCCCGGTGAAATACAGAATCGTGTAAGCAGATCACCGCCTGGTCCGGATACAGCCCCGGTTACAGCGTGCTCGCCTGCTGTAAGTCGGAGGTCAACAGGTTTTCCCCGTGTTTTAATACCTGCCCATGGAGCTGCATGGTTTCCGCTCCATCCAGGACCTTTTGAGCTGCTGCGTGTTCTGGGCCTGGGATAATCCAGAGGCTCTCCAAACACAACAGACCTCACTTCTTCTGAAAGATCAACTGTTTTCACTGGTTTTTTCAATTCTCCAAGAATCAGGGGAAGCCTCCACACTGCAGGTTTTCCAGTTTTAATAGAATGAAGAAGAATTTTAGCCTCTCTCTTCCACCAGGAAAATGAGAGCTTCCCGTGCCCGAGATACTTTCTGAACAGCCTGACTGATGAAGCAAGTTCCCATTCGGAAGCTATGCGTCTTGTGCTTGAGGCCCCTACCATATGAAATGCTTCTGCTTTTCTCACCACACCCAGTTTCCATCCGGACGATCCCAGCCGGAGAGAGAGGTCGGCATCTTCAAAATACATAAAGAAACTCTCATCAAATCCGTCAACACTCCTCAGCGCATCTGTTCTCCACAGAGAAACAGCTGCGGTCACGGCAGGTACCTGAAGCGGTGTTTTTAAGGGAGACAATTCCAGATGCATGAATCTGCTGTCCCACGCTTCTCCGTAGCCGGTGAGGAATACACCTGCAGAAACCGTTACTTTATCCCATCCCCACAGACGAATCAGAGGTTGTACGCCTGCGTAATCAGGGTGGTCATCCATGAATGAGACAAGTGCCTGCAGAGACTCGGGAGAAATAGCAGCATCACTGTTCAAAAGCAGTGTGTACGTTGTTTCAACGGTTTCAATGCAGCGGTTGTTTCCGTAACCGAAACCTCTGTTGGGACCTTCAATTACAGTGGCGTTGCTGATAAGACGTGATGCGGCTTCAGCGGATTTGTCTGATGAACCGCTGTCGTACACCACGGTACGCACAGCGTCTGGAAATGAGTTAACCGTTTCTGCAAGGCCGGGAACGAGTTTTTCACTGTTGTACAGAACAACTGCTGCAGTTACGCGGTTCATTCCTGAATCTCCTGAACTCTGCGATAAAACCTGTCTGTAACAATCCGCCAGGTGTATTTTTCCAGTGTTTTCTTTCTGCCGTTTCTGCCCATTGTCCCGGCCAGCTCTTCGTTTTTCAGAAGTGTCTGTATTGTGTTTGAGAGGTTTTCTCTGTCTCCAAAATTTATTAGGAATCCGTCTTCCCCATGGCTGATGATTTCAGGCATCCCGCCGGCGTTGCAGCCTATCACAGGTTTACCTGATATCCACCCGTCGAGAAGTACAATACCGAATGCATCAAGTCTTGATGGGGCTGCAACGATATCCGCTGCCTTGAATAGATGCTTTCTGATCTCCTCTCTGATGTAGCCTGTAACAATAAGTTTGTCCTGTGGTATATCAGCGGCTCTTGCGTCCAGGTGAAGGCGGAAATCATTCTGAACCGGCCCGGCAAGAACAAGAACAAAGTCAATGCCGTTGTTCCACAGATCAATTGATGAGTCCAGCAGAGTTGTTGAGCCCTTGTCAACGCAGTGAGAGGTTACGCTGAGTACAACTTTTTTTTCTGCAGGTATGGAAAAAGCCCTTCTGGCCAGCGAACCATCTGCGTTTTCCCATTCATTTGGATCGATTCCGCTTCCCAGTATCAGGATATTCTGTTCGTTCACTTTGTATTCATCTGTGTAGACCGATGCTTCAAAACTGTTCTGTGTCACGACAAGAGCTGAATTTCTCAGAACCTCCGGCTGGTCTCCAGCAAAGTAATGCAGCGGCTGTATTCTGTGGTCTGCAGAACCAAGGTTGGCGTGGGGAACCGCTACAAGAGGAACTTTTTTTCTTGCGGAATACCTGTATCCTCCATGGATAAGAAACGGCATGGCATTGGCGTGAACCAGATCAAATCCTTCAGCCTTTTCAATCCACCGGTCAAACTGAGGAACAAAAGGGTTGGGATAGAAGAATCTGTCAGGCCCGCCGCTTCTCAACCTTCTGAAAACGGCTCTGAAGATGTTCTGAAAAGGCGGGTGTGCAACTGGAAACCGCAGTATCTCTATACCTTCATGCGTAAACCTGCCCGGCTGAAGATGTTGACCTGTTTTTGAAACAAGCCACGACATGTCCCATGCATCGGTTGCAGCGATTGTTGAGGAATGCCCCCATCTCTCAGCTGCGATTGCATGCTCCCACACATACCTTTCGGCACCGCCGTGGTACGGCCATGTTCTGTGGATCAGGTGCAGTATTTTCAAAGGATGCTCCTGTAAAAATCCATTGCTCTGTTTCCCACATCTTTCCAGGTAACCTGCGGAGCGGCAGCCGCTCTTTCCCGGAGACTGTTCAGAATTATACCGGATGCCGTTTCTTTAATTGCTCGCACCCAGTGATCTGTTTCCAGAACAGGAAGAAGCAGGCCGTTTTTGCCCACTGTATCCGGCAGCGCACCACCGTCTGAGGCTATAACCGGTGTGTGGCAGGCAAAAGCTTCAAGCACTGTCAGGCCCAGCCCCTCTGTGCTGCTGGGAAGCAGCAGAGCCAGCGTACCTCTGTACAGCGATAAAAGATCGCCATCCGACACACCCTTCAAAAACACGACACCAGGTGTGCTCTCCACAGATGTATCCCCCCATTTCTCCGCTCCGGCTAGAACCAGTTTTTTGCCTGTATCTGCCCTGCCAAAACTTCGAACAAGAAATGGAATATTCTTTCTTGGTACAAAACTGCCCACATGAAGAAAGTAGTCTCCAGGTATCAGATCAAACTTTCTCATTACATCAGGATCCGGTTTCCCCGGGGTGAACATTTCCCCGGCAGAACCTCCGGCGTATCCGGTTCTCTCTACAGGTATATTGAAAAGCTTCTGTGCAGAAGACTGAGCCCACTTACTGATGGCCAGTACAAATGCACCTGAAGCAACCAGGCTTTCTAACTGCTTTGCGTAGAACAGTGTATCCTGTGTGTGAGATTCCGGTGAAGTCCATGGCGTGTCATCAAAAAAAGTAACTACCTTCCGCCGTGCGTTTCCAAGGGGCTGAACACCGGACAGGTGTATTACATCCGGTCTTCCAAGCTGTTTTTGTATTCTTGATGCTCTGGTTGATTCCAGCAGTCCTCTGGCTAAAAGAATCCGTCTAAGAAGGGGCATTTTCATCCATACCGGAGGCTTCACGACTGTGGCACCGGGGACATCGCTGACAAGCCCCAGATGGGTTTCTGCAACATCCATGGACACGTGGCTCCCGCCTGCCAGAAACAACCCTTTTGAGAGGCCCTTGACCCACCTGCCGACTCCTCCTCTGCTGTGTGTGCAGACCGTTACATCAAGAATGGTTTTCATGGGGAGATCCATGCCCATACGCTGTCAGTGTCAGATGTGCTGTGTTCAGGGAAAATACCGGAATAAAGTGAATCGTAGTGTAAACGGATAGAGTCTGTAAACATCCACCTGTTGTAAACAACTGTTCCCGCACCGGTCGAGATCAGATCCGTTTCATCGGGCATATCGCAGCTTTCCCACCTGAGACTGACAGGAATTCTCTGCATCTGTACTTCACCCCCCCTGGCAAGATACTTTACCAGTCTCGGGGCTCCATCAACGGTTTCAAACAGAGAATACCTCCTGAATCTGTCTGAAGAGGGTATTTCAAGCGTAAATCCACTCGGAGTGTAAGTGCTGTAGAACTGGGGTACGGAAGCCTCAATAGTTTCCAGTTTCAGAGGAGTGATCTCCACAAGTATCAGGCCTGCAAGCAGCCAGCCCACCACCGGTTTTCTGTTTTCAACAAACACTCCAGCTGCTATTGCCGCCATTATTCCAGTGAGGATAGCCAGCCTGGATGGTGCTCTGGCCGCCGACAGAAAAGGAAGCTTTACCAGAACCATGTACGGCAGCGGAACCGGAGTGGGAACTCCGTTGAATTTGAGCAGAGGCCCCCACGCAAGAACTATCACACCCAGAACTGCCACAAGAGCTTTCCAGGATTTCTTTCTCCAGCAGTACAGAAGAGCGAGCAGAGCAACTACAGAACCAGGTGATACCACACCTTCGAACGGGCTTGGCATGTAATCTGTTGTAAGAGGCTGCCCAAGAAAAGAGGGAAGAACAAATGACTGTGGTTCAGCTGCCCAGTAAACGGCTTCTTTCCAGTCTTTTTCCGGACTCTGGTCAAATGCACCTGGAGAAGTAAGAAGCCACAATGATCCGATTATGCAGCCTGCTCCTGCTGCAATACCGGCAACTGAGGAACGCTTCAAGTACTTCTTTCCCGATAGAAAAGATGTTATCAGCCAGCCAGAGGCAACTACAAGCCCGAAATACAGGCTTTCCATAACTGCCAGTATCGAGAAAACAGTAATGAAAACCAGGTTCTTTCTGTCTCCAGTGGTTATCCACTTTTTTGCGAAGAAAAATACCATCAAAACAAAGCCTATGGAAGCAATTGGATAGTGCTGATACATCCTGACAACATGAACAGGCATCCAGACCATGATAAAACCTGCCAGCAGGGCACCGTTCTTCCCGGCTTTCCACGACCTGGCCAGGAAATATCCTGCAATACCGGTAAACAGCGAGGCCACAAACAGCATCGAATTGTAACCTGCTCCGGAAATGTATGCAAACAACTGGTCCGGCCAGCCTACATTGTGCCAGGCCAGGGTTTCTTCTCCATAAACTCTTGGATCCTCCCCGTTGTTTACAGCAGTTTTAACCCACCAGAAATGCCAGATGCAGTCGTAGACATCACTCTCTTTTTCAATCAGGGTGTGAGGTCTCTGAAGGTACATCCCCACAACACCGTTCTGTGTAAGCAGCAATACAACCCATGGCAGAATAAGAGCAGAAACAAGAAGGATCAGAAGAGCTTTCGTATTCACTGACTGCCTCCCGACAACAGTTCTATCCACTGTGCAAGGCACTTCTGTGTGTCGCTTACTTCAGCAAAATAGTTTTCTGCAGCCTTTGAGATTGACTGTCGCAGCTCCTTGTTGTTCACCAGATACATAAGAGCGGCGTATGCACCGGCAGCACCTGATTCAGATGGAATTCTGAGCACCGCACCTGCAGGTATGTCTCTGAAAGTGCCTTCAGCGGTTACAACAGCAGGAATGCCGCTTCTCAGGATATCCATCATGGACCCGCTTGTTTCACCACAGGTGTGGTGTCTCAGGTCAAGAGCTATATCAAACTTTTCAATATGCCTGCGAAATTCTGTATCAGGCAGTCGGCCTGTAACTTCAATCCAGGAAAATTCTGTTTTTGGCCAGCCGCCACCCACAACCAGAAGACGGCAGTCCACTGTTCTTCTGAGCATCTCTACGGCACTGACAATATCTTCCCAGCTTCTACCGTAGTGAAAGCTGCCTGCAACTCCTATAACCAGAGTGCTGTTCCGCTTTTGCGGCTTTTCCACTCTTTCCATAAAGTCCGGCAGAAAACCCATTCTTACAACCTGTTTTCCAGGTGCAAGCCTTTCCATTTCCCGCTTTGCCGTATCACTGAGAACAGCTATCACACTGCACGCAGAAATCAGTCTGCCAACCAGCGGGTTTGTTCTAAGCCTTTTATCGTACTCCGAAAGACTTTCTGCCTTCTTCCCCATCACTTTCAGGAATTCATCCGCCTTTTCACCGTAATCGTGCAATGCATGTTCTCTGTAACTTTTCCAGTTTCCTGTACGGTGAGCTCGGTTTCTCAACACATGATGCAGGTTTGTCTCGTGAAACAAACCGATTCCACCGTTTGCAAGCAGGGCCTCATTAACTTCCTCGCAGTGGGGTGAATTTCCTACCTGATACACCACAGTACCGCTCAGATCCTCTTCACCCAGCCTGGATATTGGAATGCAGTTGTAACCCTCGACTGGTAGCGCTGATGAAGGGTAAGCCACTGTCCAGTTTACATGGGATTCTGTCAGTGCCAGTATTCGCCTGGCATAGTCTGCAAGCCCTGTGGCCTGCGGGGGGAGCGGAGTAACAAGCGTAGCTTTTATCATCTAACTGTTCCCTGCCAGCTCCTGAACCTGAAAGCCACCAGCTGCATGAACATCTCCAGGATAGGCCCCAATTTTACAAATGCAAAAAAACCGCTTCTGACACTTTCGAAAGACACAGTTCCAGCTCTTCTCTGGTAGTGGCTTACAGGAATCTGAATTACCCTGAACCCCATGTCCCGGGCCAGTGTAAGAATTTCAAAATCTATCACTCCACAGGTAGACTGTGGTTTGAGGGTTTTGAATATTGATGATCTGTAAAGCTTGAACGATGAATCCACATCCTTGAAACCCCTGAGGAACATCATCATAGTCAGGGTATTCCAGAGAAGTGAATACACCAGACGGGTGGCGGGGTCTTTCCTTCTGCGCCTGTAGCCTGAAACAATGTCTGCTTCTGCTCTTCTTGCCCATACAAGCTCAAGTTCGTCAAGATCGAACTGTCCATCGCAGTCAGTATAGAATATCCAGTTCTTCGAAGAGTTTTCTATACCTGTTCTTACAGCCCTGCCAAAACCGAGATTACCGTTGTGTGACACAAGCCTGATACGGGAATCCCTTTTAGACATTGAATTAGTGATTTCTGCTGTGCTGTCGGTTGAACCGTCGTCTACAACCAGTATTTCCCAGTTATCGCCTGCGATTCTTCTCAGCACACTCTCTGCTTTTGACACCATGTATTCAACATTTTCTTCTTCGTTGAACGCAGGGAAAAACAGACTTATCCCGTCTTCTGAAATACCACACCCCCCTGGCATGAAAACACAACCCACAGAGGGGAATATTAGCCTGAAATCTAATTTCTACAACTGATACACCATATCACGATGCAAATGTGGTTTGAAAAGACACAGATTGTGATTCCGGGCCAACCTCCATCATATCGAGTTCCAGAAGTTTCCTCATCTCCTGCAGTATACTGTTCTCCCTGAGCCTTACCAGATCAGCAACTTCTACCGCTTTTATGAACATGCATCCCTGTATCCTCGCACGGCTGCTGCTTTCAATTCTGAACAACATCGAATCCTGTATTCCCGGCCCTTTCAGAAAAAACATACCCGATGCCAGTATTGCTACAACAGCCTCTGATTCAGTATCCAGCACCAGGGCAGTTGTTTTTCTTCCTGCAGCTTCTTCCACTGCTCCCCACACAGCACTGGTGCTGTGATCTCCTCTTTCCGTTTGAACAGTCCATCTGTTTTTCATCTTTTCACCTCCACACCCACTATACACAATTTGACAGCGCATGTAAACACCTGTTTACCTGCTGGCTAACTAACTGGAGAACTGAGTGTTAGGCATGGTCATAAATATTCATTTTCAAATATTGTTTCAGTCGTCAAGCTGTTTTTTAAGCAAATATATGAGTTCCAGTGATTTCAATGGTGTTAAACTGTCTGGATCCATCTTTCTGATTTCTTCAAGAACGGGGTGTTCAGGATTCGCAAGAGGCAGGGTCATCTGTCCTGTTTCATCTGAACTGCCTGAAGGAAGAAGGTGCTTGCCTGCCTCAAGGTCACGCAGAACCTTCTTTGCCCTGTTTAGAACTGAAGAGGGAACGCCGGCCATTGCTGCAACATGGATACCGTATGAACGATCGGCTGCACCCTCTTCAACCTTGTAGAGAAATGCAATTCTTTTTCCGGTCTCTTTAACCACCGTGTTTGCATTCGAACACAGCGGCAGCCTTGCAGCAAGAGATGTAAGCTCGTGATAGTGTGTCGCAAACAGAACCATCGGTCTGTGATCCCGGTTGTCGTGAAGATATTCCAGCATCGCCCATGCAATGGACAGGCCGTCATAGGTGCTGGTACCTCTTCCCACTTCGTCGAGGATAGCAAGGCTGTTCTCCGTGCTTCCGTTAAGAAGAGAAGCTGCTTCAGCCATCTCCACAAGGAAAGTTGACTGTCCTCTGGACAACCTGTCGCCAGAACCAATACGCGTGTATATCCTGTCTACCGGGCTGAATTTCATTGACTCCGCCGGAACAAAGGAGCCGCACTGCGCGAGAATAACAAGAAGGGCTGCCTGCCTGAGATAGGTTGACTTTCCCGCCATGTTGGGGCCGGTTACAAGAAGAATCCTTTTGTTCCGATTCAACTCGATATCATTTGGAACACACTCCCCGCGGGGAAGAATATCTTCAAGAACCGGATGCCTTCCTTCTGCTATTTCCAGCACAGGTTCATCTGAAAGCTCGGGACGAACCCATCCCTTTTCTACAGCTGTAAATGCAAGAGAACACAGTATATCAAGTTCGGAAAGAACTCTACCAGCTTCCTTGATTCTACCCACGGCAGAAGCCACAACAGCAAGCAGCTCACCGAATATCTCCGCTTCCAGAGCCGAAATTTCTTCATCAGCATGAAGAATTTTCTCTTCCATTTCCTTGAGTTCCGGTGTAATGAACCGTTCTGCCCCAACCAGGGTCTGCTTTCTTATGTAGTCGTCGGGAACCAGGTGTTTGAATGAATTCGAAACGGAAAGGTAGTAACCGAATACCCTGTTGTATCCGATGGAAAGTTTGGTGATCCCTGTGCGGATTCTCTCCCGCTCAAGCATTTCATTCATCCACTGTTTTCCACCGGTTTTTACATGCCTGAGACTGTCCAGCTCTGATGAGTAACCCTGCCTGATATAGCCCCCATCAGATACTCTTGCCGGAGGATCATCCGACAGGGTTGTATCTATTCTGTGTGCGATGTCAGAGAGAGAATCCATTCGCGATAATTCCTGAAGCAGCGAAGACACACAGCCGGACAGCAGCTCTTTGACTGGCTCTATAAGAACCGCCGTCTGCTGTATTGACCTCAGATCTCTGGGGCCTGACCGCAGTGTACCGAGCTTGCCTCCATGCCGCTGCAGATCGCAAACCCCTTCCAGTATCCTTCGCAGATCACGAAAGATACCAGTGGCAATGAGATCCTCCAGAGCCGAATGCCGGTTCCCTATTACGGTTGTGTTCACCGGTGGAAAACTCAACCACTGTCTCCACATTCTTCCGCCGCCGGCGGTAACTGTTCTGTCTGTTCTGTCGGCAAGAACTGTATCCTCTTCACCGGGAGAGCAGTCTGTTATTCCAAGGGACCTTGAACTTGACCTGTCCACAAGCATATAGTCGTTCTGCCTGTAAACCCCCCGGAACTCCAGATGGGATACACTGGACCTCTTTGTGTGTCCGATATAGGAAAGCAGTGCCCCCATTGCGGAGAGCAGAACAGGGCTGTCTGAAATACCAAAACCATCAGAAGAAGCTCTGCCGAAGGTATGCGCCACCTCCCGGTCTCCAGTACCGGGATCAAATTTCCAGCTGTCCAGAAATGTTACTTCACATCCGTCCGGGACAGTTATTTCCGTGTCAGAAGAAACTATCACTTCCCGGGGCAATCCTCTTGCCAGTTCCGCAGCAACATACTCAGAAGACAGTTCGGTTGCCCGGATATCTCCAGTAGAGACATCGCAGAACGCCACTGCCGCCCTGTCGCCGATAACAGATACAGAAGCCAGAAGAGCCGTAAACCTCTCATCGAGAGCTGAACCACTCACCAGCGTACCCGGGGTGACGATCTCTACAACATCCCGTTTTACAAGGCCCTTTGCCTTTTTGGGGTCTTCTGTCTGCTCACACACTGCCACACGACATCCTGCTTTGATCAATTTGGTCAGGTAACCGTCAAGAGCGTGATATGGAAAACCTGCAAGAGGAATACCTTCACCTGTATCTCTGTTCTTCTGCCTTGATGTAAGTGTTATTCCCAGAATAGAGGCGATTTCCTTCGCATCGTCAAGAAAGGTTTCATAAAAATCTCCCATCCGGAACAGAAGCACAGAGTCAGGATACTGTTTCTTCATGGCAAGGTACTGTTTCATCATAGGAGTTTTCACCGGATCAGACACATGGCCTCCTCGAAAACATCCCGGGGAACAATCAGCCTTCTGCACCGCTGGTCCCCTGCCGGACAGTTTTTACCTCCGTGACGGTGGCACGGTCTGCACGGAACGGAGTCAACCATGAATGAGCCCTTGAAATTCTGCGGCCAGAAACCCAGAGCCGGTGAAGTCGATGTAAAAACAACCAGCACAGGAACACCCAGAGCAGATGCAATGTGCGCAGGCCCGGAATCGGGAGAAACAAGCAGATCAAACCCCTCTATTCTGCTGATCAACCGGGCTATCCCTCCCTCCCCGGTAACATTATTCACACTTCTGTACCCGCAGTTCTCAACAATCTGTTCTGCAACAGGTGCATCTTCAGAGTTCCCAATCAGAAAAACATCAGCCCCTTCCGTGTCGCAGAAAAGTCTCGCCAGTTCAGCGGTAACACCTGGCGGAATGGTCTTCATCGGCCACCTTCCACCGGCAACAATTCCCACTGTCAGTCTGTCTTCCAGAGGGGTCTGATACCTTTTAAGAACCGGAGAGGGGCTCCCCTGATCAGACCATGTCTTCAAATACTCCCCGGCACGCCACGGGACACAAACACCGGCACCGTGCAGAACTTTCCGCCTTAATCCACGATCAAATCTGAATCTTTTTACGTTGTTTCCCGTGAAGGCAAGCCTTGTTGTCATATTGTTCTGCAGATCAACAACTGTAGAAAAACCACTAGAAATTCTACGAAGCTCTCTCCAGCCTCCGGTAACGGGAATAACCTCAATATTCCCTGGAATTCTTTCAACTATCGGTTTGTACACTTCCCTGCATGCAAACCCTACAGAACCGCTTCTGGCCATTTCCACAGCAGTTCCAGACGCAAGCACAACATCTCCCAGGGAATGAAGTCTGACCAGAAGATTTCTGACCATCCTAGAATTGCATCTTCCAGAGCTTGTAGTACTTTCCACCGAGGGCAAGAAGAGTTTCGTGGGTACCCTCTTCGATAATTCTGCCGTTGTCTATGTAAAGCACTCTCGTTGCCTTTTTGATTGTGCTCAGCCTGTGGGCGATAACAAGAGAAGTTCTGCCCTCTACCAGAGCATCAATTGCCTGCTGCACCAGCTTTTCACTTCTGGTGTCAAGTGCACTTGTGGCTTCATCAAAAATAAGGATAGGCGGATTTTTAAGAACTGCTCTGGCAATTGCCAGCCTCTGCCGCTGGCCACCGGAAAGTGTAACTCCCCTTTCCCCGATTACAGTTGAAAAACCCAGAGGCAAAGCCTTGATAAACTCAAGAGCATTGGCTACCTCCGCCGCCTTTTCTACCTGCTCCATGGAAATCCCGGCAGAACCGTAGGCGATATTGTTAAACACCGTATCATTGAACAGCACAGTTTCCTGGGTAACAACGCCGAGCTGGCTTCTAAGTTCAGAAATGGACAGTTTTCGAAGATCAATACCATCGAAAAGTATACGCCCGCGATCGGGATCGTAAAACCTTGGGATCATATCTGCGAGAGTACTTTTTCCTCCACCGCTTGGCCCGACCAGAGCGACTATGTCGCCTGCTTTTATCTCCAGGTTGATGTTTTTAAGCACAGGGTTGCCGGGATTGTACCCGAAAGAAACATTCTCAAACCTTATGGACCTTGAAAGCTTCTCGGGAACAATCGCCGAGCCGTACTCTACGATGGCAGGCATTGTGTCGATTATTCCAAACACCCTCTCCCCGGCAGCAAGCCCCGCCTGTATCGCCGCGTATGTTTTGCTGATACCCTTGGCCGGATCCATCATGCTCAAAGCGGCAGCCAGAAAGACCATAAATTTTCCCGGGGACATACCGGAACCATCTATAACAGCATTCCCTCCGTACCAGAGTATTACGCCTGCAGCAACAGATCCAAGAAATTCCGTAAGGGGCCCGGAAAGTGCTTTCATCCTGCGAAGAGAAACCTCATACTTCCGATGGGCGTTAACACTTTTAAGAAATCTCTGCTCTTCAAAGTTTTCCATTGCGAATGCTTTAACAACACGCACACCTGTGATAGTTTCACCGAGAAAACTTGCGAAATCAGCCATTTTTTCCTGAGAACGGTGACTTTTTCTCCGCAGGCTTTTGCCGAGAAGCAGAATAAGAGCCATACTGGGAGGGAGAACAGCGACAGTAACCAGTGTGAGTTTCCAGGAAACCCAGAGGGTAATAACAAAGTATACACCAAGTAAAAACATCTGTCTGACAAGGGTTATAAGAGCCTGGGTTACGGTTCTCTTTATTCTAACTACATCAGCTGTGATACGGGTTGTCAGCTCGCCTGAACGGCTTCTGGAAAAGAATCCAAGGTCAAGCCTTAAAAGGTGAGAGTACACCTTCATTCTCAGATCTCTCAGCATGCCTTCTTCTACAGATGCGATGAAAAAAGTCTGCAGAAAAAAAGCAAGATTCTTCACAAAAATCAGAGATACAATTGTAACAATTACCGCCAGAAGAGCCTGGGATGGTGTTGACCTGTGTATCCCGTCAAGGAATGCACCTGGCACAGTTTTGATACTCTCAACTGCAGAAGATGCACTTCCACCTTTAACAGAATCCCAGAACTCCTGCAGTCGGGGCAAAACAGACTGCGACATAGCCTGTTCCAGAGAAAGCGTTGATACACTGTCTTCTCTCGCTCCAAACACATCATCAAAGATCGGCAGAAGCATTGCCAGTGTGGCTCCACTGGACGCGGCAAATATCAGCGCGAACAACATAGCCAGAGCAACCCGTCCTCTGTAGGGTTTTGCCAGGGCCAGTATTCTAAGAAAAATATTGTTCTTCATAGTGCCTATTCTGCTCAATGAAAGTGCCTGTGGCAACCTTGGAACAAAAAATCATACTTCGGGTAAATATGATTAGATTACAGGAAACACGGAGGAAGCATGTTAAGGACAGGCGTGTTGAAAAACGGCAGTGAAAAGGATCCGCGGTCTGATTCGCAGTTGATGATTGATCTCTGCGAAGGAGACGAAGATGCTTTCAGTCACATAGTTAAGAGGTTCCAGCGCCCTCTGTATTCTCATCTGATCCGTATGCTGGGCAACGAGGAAGATGCTGAAGAGCAGTTGCAGATGACATTCTGCAGAGTTTACAGGTACAGACACAACTACGATCCTCAGCGCCCTCTTATTACATGGGTTTATACTATTGCCAGTAATCTGGCCAAAAAAGAGTGGAGACGCCGTTCACGGTGGTCCATGGTCTCTCTGGAAAAGGTTGTTCTAAAAGGTCCCCGCAAAATGACCCCACACTACAGAGAAGGTAGAAGAGAGCTGGGTTCCAGCATTGAAGAAGCAATCAATGATCTCCCGGAACACTACCGCGAACCCTTTCTTCTAAGAGAAAAGCAGGGATTCTCCTACGAAGAAATTTCAGAGATCCTCGGAATCAAAATAGGTACGGTAAAATCTCGCATCAACAGAGCCCGGGCAGGTCTTCGAGAATCTCTGGAGGATGTATGGGAGATGTGGAAATGAACTGTAACGAAGCCCTTGTTCTTGTAGATGCGGTTATCGACGGGGAAGCGACTCCTGAGGAGGAACAGCTTCTGCAGTTTCATGTCAACGGATGTGATTCCTGCAGAAGAGCTCTTTACCTCAACAGATCGATAAGCACCCAAGTTAAAAACCTGGAAGAGCCTGTTCCCGCCCCCGGGCTTCTGGAGGCCGTTCAGACACGTCTTTCTTCAGGAAATTACGATCAGTCTCCCCTTCCCGGCAGGAAAACAGCCAGGCTGCCTTTCTGGCGCTTTGCTGCGGTTATTCCATTTGCGGCAGCGCTGGTTCTCTTTATACACGGCATTGATCGCGGGAACTCAACAGATTTTGCCGGTAGATCCATTGAAAATGCTGCAGTAAAAAACACAACAATTCTCTACGCCCCTGCCCCTGTTGTGGCTTATTCCAGACCTTCTTCTGTTTCAACATTCTAGAAACCATGTTTACTCTGCTTTCAGCTGTTCTTTTCTCATCGGGTCTGTTTCCCTCATTTATGAATTCGCCGGCGGTTTCCATTGGAAGAGCAGGATCTGATAACGTCTATGTGGAAGTCTGCAGTGGTGTCGCAGTGTCACCCTCCCATGCTGTAACCCTTTTCGCATTTACCAGAGATTCTGATGTGTTTCTAATCGAGAAAGGTAACAGACTGTATCCCGATTCCATTGTAAATTTCAGAGACATGGGGCTTTCCATGCTGTTTTTTGAAGAAGACGTGTTTACATCGTACGAACAGCCCAGATGTACTCATCCGGCAAACGGCGCAGCTCTGACGATCATTGCAGACCATCCAACAGGTCTCTCTGTGGTAAGAACTTTCCCAATGGAGCAGTTGTCAGACGGTGCCCTCCTGCTTGCATCTCCCCCGACTTCAGAACTTATGGGTGCCCCTGTATTTGACGCATATGACAGGCTCTCGGGAATTATTACCGGCTCGTTTGACCCGGGAGACGGCAGAGGTGATCTTATGGCGATGATCCCATGCGATCTGTGGTATTTCTGGGTAGAAACAGTACTTTCCGATGCCGGAATGAACACACCTCTGTTCGGGATAACGGCAATGCCTGCAACCTCCGGTCTCTCTGCAGTCCAGGGTATTCTTCTGCTTGATGTTGAAGAGGGTTCTCCGGCGGAAGACTGCGGGCTGATGAAAGGTGATATTATTACCAGAATAAACAACACCGAGGTTTACCACCCGGAAGCACTGAGGGTAATGATACAGAACTCAACGGAAGAACTTACCGTAACACTGCAGAGAGATACGGAAACCACCGAAATTACTATTCCCTCACTGCAGCAGCAGAGTCACTGACCTGTCTTCTGCCACAAGAGCCTGTTCACAGTCACCTGAAACTGTCACCATCGGTGTTCTACCGAAATCTCGGGTTCTCCATGCGATCTCTCCATTGCTCAGACACACCTGAATACCCGCATCCGGACACACAGCATAAATACATGACATATCGCTGTCGGAAGACGCTGACGCCGGCGTTTCAGAGAAGGTAAACATCACCTGGATCTTCAGGTCCAGAGGGGAACATACAGCAACTTCGTTCCATTCATCTGTTGAGAAAAGGAGGTTTTCCGGGCCTCCTCCGGCCATGAAAACCAGCGAACCGTTAAGTTGCTCTTCGGCAATTACAGAGAACGCAGGCACAGACAGGGAGACCAGTCTTCCATCTGTGTAACCGGTAACAAGAATCCCGGGAAATCCCTGTATATATGCAATACCCGAATCGGGAGAACAGGTTGCTGCAGGAGAAAGGTCAGAGCCGTTGTACAGCACCAGAGAACCGTCGTTGAGAAGAACCACAGGGCTGTCTCCACACAGGGTTACGGCTTCAGCCTCGCATGGCAGTGTACACGAAGCTGAAACCTCAAAACCGTCTGCGCTGAACAGCACATCGTCATGCACAACAAAAACTCTGGAATCTGATGCTGCAAGACCTGTGATTACCCCGCCTGCCGGTAGTTTACCATGAATTCTTCCGTGACGAAGCTCCATGTAGTACAGCGTATCGCCTGAAGCAACAAGACCGTAGTTTCCGGAAAACACCGGAGCCAGATTCAGAGCAGACGGGAAAGATGCCTCTCCTTCAACAAATGTCGGGAATGTAAGTGCCTGATCTGCTCCCAGTACGCACGAAACGACAGGGAGCAGAACTGCCAGCAGAAGAAGCCGTGTTCTAGTGGACAACGGCGAGTTTTCTTGTAATGGTGGTTTCCGCAGTATGCATGGTTACGAAATACACACCAGGTGTCATTCCCGAAGCGTCAAAGGTAACCGTGCCTCTGCCTGCGGGAACATCCTCGTTTCTCAGGGTCTGAACGACTCTGCCTGCAACATCCATCACGGTTATGCTTACTCTTCCCTGTTCTGGAATATTGTAAGAAACCTGTGCTGTCGTTCTTACAGGACTCGGAGTTACAGGATCAAGACTTGCCGGGAAATACTCACCAGCCTCAATACCTTCAGTAACCACATCTATGGTTCCTGTAACAGAAGCATAGTTGTGCAGTCTTGCGCCGTAGTAAAGATCTTTGCCCTCCAGTGCTGTGAAACTCAGCCAGACCTCGCCTTCACTGTTGGTTACCTGCTGCTCGTAGAAAGATTCCGTGAAGGAAGAGTGATTGCCTATACCGTCTGTGATCGTTACAACAACACCTTCAACAGGAGATCCCCCTGATGTAACAGTGAGATACAGTGTGTTGGATCCCACATTCAAAGCCGATGGAACATCAAAGTCCAGAGCGAAAGGAGCTCCGCTTGCATCGCTGTTTGGAATGTCCATTGACGGATCTCCAAACCAGTGGTACATCTTTGCATTGTTCAAACCTCCGGCACTGAACATCTGAATCACCTGTGCCTGGGTTGCTGAAAGCATCTCTCCGGCACAGGTGTTTCCCTCATCGAAAATCTCCCAGAAAAAGTCTCTCTGCATTCTGTTGTTCACTGTGGTAGCAGATGGAGCACTGGCAGCCAGATTACCGCTTGCTCCAACACCTGGAGCATCCATCCAGCTCTCTGCAAGGCAGTTGTACGAAAGATTGTGAGTGCCGTTGCTGCAGCAGACATTGAAAACCGGAGGGAAGAATGTGTTGGTCAAAGCATAAATTTTACCGGCATTCCAGCTGCCCTGCCACTGCCATGTTGTAACTGAACCGTGCCCCCTGTAGTTTACTATTCCAACTCCTTCGTTGATTGCATCGGACACATCGTCTGGGGTTCCGCCTTCAGGCGGGTAAACAGTCTGAAATTCTATTTCCGCCAGCTGATAGTCCCATGTTCTCACCGCTTCGCAGTTAGCTGTGTATTTATTCGGGTAATCTTCCTGATGTGCTGCAAGCACAGCGCTGGCTGGAAGTGAGGGCTCTCCGGCCTGCCCGGTATAGGTAATGTAAGACATCGTTTTGTCCGTTTGATTTCCGATATGATCCGCATTGCCGGGATACCTTCCAACGGCAACATCAGGATAGTTGTCGGGACTCATGAGCTCGTAGTAGAAATCTCCGTAGAAATCACCGTAGTTCTTTGATTCCAGCTGCTGGTGGCGTGCAGGAATCAGCACGAATCTTGTTGTACCTTCCTGATATGCATCCACTATGGCATTTCTGATGGTGTAGCTTGTAGAACCTGTAGCCATCTCTATGATCTTCACATGATGACCAAGGGAATTAACCATGGCAAGCAGCGGGGTTACAGAGTCAAGATTCTCTGGAGGGACAACACAGATGTAAACATTGTCGTCCATGGAAACGGGAGAAGTATCCACAGGTATGTTCAGAGAACTGTAGTTGATCACGTTTGAATTGTGCATAGCCGCAGTTTCCGGCCTGACAGAAGTCTGCTGCCCTCTTTCACCTGTAAAGTTTACTCTGACAGTCATAGATGATGCCACCTGAAACTCACCGGTTGATGCATCCCAGACGAAGGGTTTCATCTGAAGAACAACTGTATTCAGACCTGCCCAGTTTCCCTGCTCGCGAAGATCTGCCGGCGATGACGGATATGTACCGCTGACATCTGTCGACAGATCGACAAAGCAGAATGGTTCAACTTCGTTGTCGGTGTGCAGCGGTTGAACCGGGTACGGAGAACCTGTTCCTGCAGAACACCATTCAGCATCCACAACCGATACCACTGGCTGCATCCCGGAAGGCAGGCCTATGGCAACAGGAATCATAGGTAGCTCCGGATCTCCCAGTGGTGTATCGATATCCCAGTAGTAACCGTCTACAGAAAACCTTGTGTACCCGGATAACTGCTCAACAGTGTATCCGGATAGGTTCAGCTGAACAACTGCATGGTTGTCGTCAGCTTCAACCAGCACTATTTCAGGGGCAGAGTTGTACTGCCCTCCCAGAGAAATCCAGGAACCCAGTATCGAGAAAAACAGAATCAAAGCCATCAGCAAGACCTCCGTACTTAAAGTATAGTTCTACCCTGCACCCAAACATAACATCTGTCTACGAAATGTGTTCCCTCAATAACCGGATTCAGTCCTCTTCCCTGAACTCTATGCGTACAGTGTTGAGATAACTCTCCAGGCTTTCAATACCTGCAAGTACTAAAAGGCGGTTTTCAGCTCCTGCTGCCTGTTCTATCTCCGCACCTGTCTCTGTGATGCGGTCAAAACCGTAACCTCCACCGGAACCCTTAATCCTGTGCGCCAGTCTCTTGATCTCATCGAATTTTCCGTGTTCTGCAAGATCTCTCATGTTCGCCAGATCATCCTGTCGGTTCTTTAAGTACCCGGGAATCATCGATTTCAGATCAGCAGGGACTCTTGCAACGGGAGCTGCCGCAGAAGAAGAGACAGGCTGTTTCATAAGCTCTTCAAGTTTTTCGATGAGGTCTGCTTTCCTCACCGGTTTCGAAATATGTATATCACAACCGGCGTCGATACACTTTTTTATCTCATCTTCAAGAGAATGAGCTGTCAGGGCAACGATGGGAGTTCGCTGACTGCCGGAGATGTGCTCATGGGCCCGAATGGATTTTGTAGCCTCGTAGCCGTCCATCACAGGCATCTGCATATCCATGAGTATGATGTCATATTTCTGTTTTAAAAAGCGATACAGAGCTTCCTGGCCGTTCGCGGCGACTGTGAGCTTCCATGGAAAAGGCTCAAGGTATTTTTGCATAAGGAATGTGTTGTCCGGTGAATCCTCTGCCAGCAGTATTGACAGTTCCATTTCTTTCACACTGATTACAGCATCTGCTTCAACAAAAGAAGAACCCGCAACTTCGGAAGACGTTTCCGGTTTTCTGAAAATTTCCGATATTTGAACAGCCAGATCAGTTCTTGCCGGAGGCTTGAACACAAAACGGTCAACTCCGCTGGAACTGCATCTTTCAACACTGGAGTTATCAGCAGGCAGCATCATTACAATTCTGCTGATGTCAACTGACTCTCTCTTCAGCAAATCAACAATTTCACACCCATCCAGATCGTTCACAGTGCTGTTCAGAAGAATTGCATCGTAAGAGACAGCAGCAACCATCTCTACTGCGGAGCTTCCCTCAGACGCAAGATCAACTGAAGCCCCCCAGCTTTGAAGAAGTTCCTCTACGGCAACACTGTTGTTCTGATTATCATCCGCGACAAGAATACGCTTTCCGGACAGGTTAAGGGGCCAGCCATGATTTTCTTCAGGAACAAGATCCGGATCAACCTCAGGCAGTTCGCAGGAGAAAGAGAAAGTACTGCCGGAACCTTCTGTACTCTCAACGAAGATTTCGCCACCCATGAGCTTTGCAAGCCTGCTGCATATCGCAAGACCTAGTCCTGTTCCACCGTATCTTCTGGTGTGTGAAGAATCGCCCTGTGTAAAACTCTGGAATATCGCTTCAACCTTGTCTTCCGGGATCCCAATTCCCGTATCGGTAACGGAAAAGGCTATTTTCCCGGGACCGTCCGGTTTCACCGCAATGTTGATCTCCCCTTCAGCGGTAAATTTTATTGCATTTCCGACGAGATTAAATACTATCTGCTTCAGTCTGGATGGATCTCCAACCACCCATCTGGGAGTGTCTGGTCTTATTCTGCAGTTGATTTCAAGTTTTTTCCTGTGGGCCTTGAATGACATGGTTCTGCAGGCTGTTTCCATTTCCTCAAAGATATCAAAAACAATTTTCTCCAGCTCAATTCTTCCAGCCTCCGCTTTTGAGATATCAAGAATATCGTTGATGATGTGGAGAAGGTGCTCCCCTGCATCAGTGTTCACCCTGAGGTAGTTCTGCTGTGCGGGAGACAGTTCAGTCTGCTTCAACAGATCGGAAGTACCTATAATTGCATTCAGGGGAGTTCGTATTTCGTGACTCATGTTTGTAAGGAACTCGGACTTTATTCTGGCAGCGCGCAAAGCCTCCTCCCTGGCCTTGATAAGTTCCAGCTCAATTTCCTTTCTTTCAGAGATGTCTCTGAGTATTCCCGTTGCCTGCCAGCCTCCATTCAGGAAGAATGAGGAAACAGAAAGTTCTACCGGAAATATATTTTCGTTCTTGCGTCTTCCCTCAATCTCGACAACGCGCCCCAGCATCATACCTGTGCCATTTTTTTTGAACTCTCTGAAACCCATTTCAATCATTTCCCAGTAAGGCTCGGGAGCAATCAGCTTGTGAAGCCTGCTTCCCAGCGCCTCCTCTCTGCTGTAACCAAACATCAACTCAGCCGATGAATTAAAGAATGAAATTCTGCCGTCTGAATCGATTATAATCACTGCATCCTGGGCTGATTCTGTCATTGCTCTGAACCTTATATCATTCTCTCTAATTGAATCCGGAATGGAATCTCTCTCGGAAAGACTTGTGTAAACTATTACTGAGCCGGTTGTTGTACCATTCTCATCCAGCGGGGCATACGAAATTGATACCCTTCTCGAGTCCCCCTTATCCCTGCCGCATCCAGAACACTCAAACCCTCTGATAACCTTCCCGCCAACTGCATCCTGGTATGAAATCCTGCGGTTTTCATCACTTAAGATTACAAGTTCATCAATATGTCTGCCTGCAGCATCCTGTTGTGTCCACCCGAACAACTCGACAGCAGCAGCGTTCCATACGGTAACAATGCCTTTGGTGTCCGTTACAACAACTGCACAGGGAATGCTTTCAACGATACTCTCTGAGAATGTACCCGACGGGGTATCCGATTTCTTCATTATCTACCCCTCTCCGCGACTGTTTTCAATAGTTTCACTAACCATTTTTAACAAAGAACCGGCACTGAAAGGCTTTCTGAGAAGTCCCTGTAATTTAAGACCCCCGAACCGTTTTCGGATCTCTTCCTCACCGTATCCAGTTGTAAGGATGATGCCAAGTTCCGGGGAACTCCTCCTGAAGTGCCTTAATGTCTGCATCCCATCCATCCGCGGCATTACAAGATCAAGAACCACACACCTGATACTGTAGCTGCTCTGCTGGTAAACCTCAATAGCCTCAATACCATCACAGGCAGTGAGAACACTGTAGCCCTGCTTTTCCAGTATCAGTGTGCCAATTTTACGTATGATTTCTTCATCGTCAACAAACAGCACGGCATCAGTCTTGTCTGTAGAAGAATCTTCGGGCTGAACGGTATCTATAACTGCTTTTATCTCCCTGAGTGCCTCTGTAAGCTCTGATGCAATTACACCTGAAGACTGACTGGCAGCAAATGCCACTCTTCTCTCTGCACCTTTAAGCTTTCTGATTAAAACTTCGGTAAGCAATTCAGTACCTCCCGGCAGCAACAACTGAAGCTAACTATTACCGCCTGTGACCGGTATCGCAAGGGTGGTCAGGAAAACTGTAAGAAGGGATTGTGTCTCTTCTCATTTCCTATTGTAGAAGAAGACCCGTGGCCTGGATGAACAACCATATCGTCATCAAAGAGTACAACCATGTTTTCAAGTGATTCTCTCATTTTTGCGGGAGAGCTACCAGGCAGATCAGTTCTGCCCACCGAACCGGCAAACAATGTATCCCCGGAAAAAACCAGTCCGTGACCAGATATACATATGGAACCGCCTGAATGACCGGGAGTGTGTAATATACGGAAGCTCAAAGCTCCGACATTCACGGTATCTCCATTATGAAGCAGCCTGTGCGGTGATGGAGGCTGCTGTATCATGAACCCCCACTCTGCCGCATGAACAGCAGCTCCGGAAAGCATCTCAGCATCTTCCCGGTGTATCATGGTCTCAGGAGAAAAACGCCGGATCAGGCTGACAGCTCCCCCGACATGATCGAAATGACCGTGGGTGTAAATTATGCAGTCTACCTGTTCGAGCTCCTGATCCAGAATTCTGGAGTCTGCACCGGGATCAATCACCAGAACCTTTCCAGTTTCCGGACATCTGACTGTGTAACAGTTGGTCTGTATCGGACCAACAACTGTTTTTTTTACAACAGGCTTAATCACAGATTTCCTCCAGTTCAAGAATCCTTGCAGAGATTTCAGAAGTTCCAGCTGTGTCCTCAAGAGAAGCCATAAACACACGGTAGTTCTGAAGGGCATTCTGCATATCGCCCTGCTGATAAAAACACTGTGCCAGACCCAGTCTGGACACTGGATCATCGGGGTTGTTTTCCAGAATAGATTCCAGAACGGACACCGCCTCCTCCAGTCTGCCCTGGGATGAGTAAGAGAGGGCAAGGATGTTCAACGCTTCCGGGTCTGAAGGATAAACTGCAAGGACTGAGAGAATCTGCTCCTCTGCATCTTCATGTCTTCCAAGCATCCCCAGCGTTCTTGCTGCCTCAATCCTGGGCTGAAGAAAACCCGGATCTGCTTCTACTGCCATTTGAAACAGGGAGAGAGCACCTTCCATGTCACCGCTCAGCAGGGTTATTCTGCCACAGTTATAAAGCACGAATGAGTTCTCCGGCTCTCTGTGCAGAGCGGTGCTGAAACACACAGCAGCTTCCTCATAGTTTCCGCTCTCCATCAAAGCCATTCCATAGTTGTTAAAAGCCAGACCGTCTTCAGGACTGAACTGAACGGACATTTCTCCGGTATGCAGAGCCTCCTCAATTCTGCCGGCGCCTACAAGAGCCCCTGTAACATCGGTAAGCACATCAACTCTGGTAGAATCAATTTCTATAACCATCCAGTATGCGGATATGGCATCGTCGTACAGGCCGAGATCCAGATTGACTGTTCCAAGATTTCTCCACACATTGGGGTTTTCCGGATCCAGAACCGTAACCCTTAACAACAGTTCACGGCAGGTAGTAAGGTCACCTCTCCCGTAGGCTTCACCGGCTTCAGCAAAAATTACTGACGGATCTTCGCAGTTGTCAGCCCTCCCTCCACATGAGGCAAAAACTGTGCACACCACAGCAGTCAGAAGTATATTGACAGCGGAACCATGTACTTTAAGGAGGATATTCCTGCCGTTTATCATTCTTCTCATTCTATCCAATCCACTGGAAGCCTACAGTGCCGATCCGTATGAAATTTTCAAGCAGGCGGATTCCACTCTGTCGGCAATCAGCACAGTTGAGTACAGTTACAGTTTCAGTGGTACACAAACCTTCTCAAACATAATACCTGTGATTGAAGGAACAACACACCTTGGTTCTGTACCAGGTATTCAGCACCCGCTTATGATCCACAGACTTGAAACTGCTACCAGGGCAGTCAGCAGTGTCACAATTCCTTCAATATCAGCAGCATCAGCAGACAGCGTCTACTTTGTCAACAGCAGTGATTCAGTTGTTTACAGGGCACAGTACACCGCCGGTGAAACAGAATTTTTCAGTTTTCCTCCGGCGTCTGTGATGATTGAGTTCGTTGTTCCCGGTCCATTCAGAGACGAAATACTTGCAGATTCAATTGCAGTTCTTTATCCTGTTGAGATTGACAGTGTATGGTGTCATGTCTTCCATGTTTTTTACAGCGGAAACTCAGGAAATGAAGCTGTATGGTTCCTCGGTATGGAAGACCTGCTTCCAAGGGCAGTTGAGAGAATAGGCTTCTACGGACCGGACTCCCTGCCAGGTGGCGAATTTCTTGAACTGTCCGGTATCAATACAGGCTGTCCACCGCCTGACCCGCCGGACATTCCAGATGGCTTCCGGGTTCAGGAGTGGAATTCTCTTCTTGAGCCGCACACTCCGGCACCCGCATTTTTCCTGGCAGATACCCGCGGCTTCACAGTAAGGTCAACACAGTTCCAGGGATCTGATATGCTTGTGTGTTTTTTCTCATCACGGGATCACAACTCCCTCTCCGCTCTGGGTCTTCTGAAAACTGTTTCTACCGAATATCCCGATGATGTACAGGTTGTCGGAATCTCTATTCTCGAAACATCAGACCCCCTGTTCAGGCTGAACTCTCTTCACCTGGAATTTCCAATTCTGATTTTTGGTGAAGACGCTGCAGCAGACTACAATGTACACACCGTACCAGCTTTATTCCTTGTTTCCAGCAAGGGAGAAATTCTCTACTCGTCATCACAGATAACACAGGATACACTGGAAACAATCAGGATACTGGTAGAGGAATCAATACAGAAAAGGGAGCCGTAAAGCTCCCTTCTGTATCTAAATGGTACCGGAGGCGGGACTTGAACCCGCACAGGCTATTGCCCACTAGGTCCTTAACCTAGCGTGTCTGCCAATTCCACCACCCCGGCACTATTCATCTCTAAAAGACTGCAAGTAAAAACGAGACCAGCATAAAAAGCACAGCAAGAACCGTTGTAGCCTTGCTGAGAAGACTGGCGGCACCTCTGTTACCAAAAGATGCGGTAAGTGCTCCACCACCTCCAAAAGCCCCGGAAAGCCCATCTCCCTTAGACTTCTGAAGCAGAACTACTGCGACAAGAAGTACACAAACAACCGAATGCAAAAATGTAAGAACCGTAATCATTTAGGCCTCTCCTTAATTTCGAAGACGATATATACAACAAGGAGACTCATCTGGCAAGTCTATCAGTAACCTATTTGTTGTCAAATAGATAGAGCACATCTTTCAAAGTCAGTTTCATGCCGGGGCACCTGGTGGATGATCCCTCTACCAACCTGTGAAGCGTAACAGAGCCACGGTCGATGGAATA
>Ga0164318_10000625_pt1 | contig 28115 bp, 21 predicted proteins | sample GuaBasSedimGuay9_FD_113734 | JGI IMG/M metagenome (GOLD analysis project Ga0164318, IMG submission 113734) | Subseafloor sediment microbial communities from Guaymas Basin, Gulf of California, Mexico - Guay9, Core 4571-4, 0-3 cm | ecosystem: Environmental > Aquatic > Marine > Hydrothermal vents...
AATAAATATATTTTTTAACACTTTAAATATTAACATTATGATTCATGCAAAAGATTGGTTAGAATTTGGACAAAAATTTCATGGACACAAATGTCCTGCAATGCCAAATGGTTTAAGAGTAGGTGCAGCGGCACTAAACAAATTAGGTGTAGAACGCACTGGCGATAGTAACATTCATGCTATTATTGAATTAGGTGATAATCATTGTGCAACTTGTTTTGCAGATGGTATTCAGGTAATTACGGGTTGTACTTTCGGAAAAGGCAACATAACTAAATCGCACAAAGGAAAATGGGGTGTAACTTTAATAGACAAAGCAACAAATCGTGCTGTGCGAGTTACACCACGTGCCGAAGCAATGTTGGCAAACAAAAAAACTGAATTTTTTACAAAATACAGAATGGTAGGTGTTGCTCCAACAAAAGTTCCTGATGAAGTTGTTCAGCCTCTTGTAGAAATGGTTATGAAGGCTCCAGAAGAAAAAATGATGATTGTTTCGGAAGTTTTCACTTACGAGTGGCCAAAAGAAAAACATTCGTTTGATGGTTTTGTTTGTGAAGAATGTGGTGAAATGGTTGTTGAACAATATGGTAGAGTGAAAGGCGATAAAAAAGTTTGTATTGATTGTGCAAACAGGTAATATAAAAAATTGATACGATGGCTTTGAGTCATCGTATCAATAAAATTTTAAACTAAAAATAATGAAGATATTAATACTATGCACTGGCAACAGTTGTCGCAGCCAAATGGCAGAGGGGTTTTTAAAATCTTTTGATAAAAGTTTAGAAGTTGTTTCGGCAGGAACAGCGCCAAGAGGAAAGGTTCATCCAAAAGCAGTTGAGGTAATGAAAGAACATGATATTGATTTAAGCAAAGGCAATCCAAAATCTGTAAATGTATTTTGTCTAAAAAGCTGAAATGTTTGAAAAAGAACCCTGACAGGGTTTGTTAATTGATTGTTTAACAGTTGTTCATTTTTTCAGCATTTTGTAAATACAAGCCTGTCAGGGTTTTTTAGACTAAGCTCATATAATATGTTATGGGTTTATCTGCGTTCATTTGCGTCATCTGCGGACTATTCATTTATTTTTTTTACACACAATACTTTATACAATAACCTTTAAAATTTAACAAAATACTAAATGTTCGATTGGTTACAAAATATTGCAGACTGGTTTGTTTTCGACATACTGAATTTATCAGAAGAAAGTCATTTGGCCAAGGCATTGAATTTTTTCATTTACGATAGTGTAAAAATATTACTGCTGTTATTTACCATTGTTTTTTTAATGGGCATTATAAATAGCTACTTTCCAGTTGAGCGAGTCCGTAATTATTTATCACGCAAAAAGTTATATGGACTTGAATACCTTTCTGCTTCGTTATTTGGTGTGGTAACACCCTTTTGCTCATGCTCTTCTGTTCCATTGTTTATAGGGTTTGTCAAAGGAGGAATCCCACTTGGTGTTACTTTTTCGTTTCTGGTAACTTCACCATTGGTTAACGAGGTGGCAATAGGACTTTTTTTGGGTTTATTTGGAGTGAAAATAACCATGGTTTATGTAATAAGTGGTGTTTTGCTTGGAACTATATCAGGTGTAATTCTTCAAAGCTTAAAACTCGAAAAAAACCTTACCGATTGGGTGAAAAATGTACTAAAAAATTCACAAACCGAAACAGAAATCTTTAAAGACAAACAAAATTTCAAAAGTCGTTTACCCATAATTTGGCAGGAAGCCCTAAGAATACTCAAAGGTGTTTTACCCTACGTGTTAATCGGTATTGCTATTGGTGGAATTATGCATGGTTATATTCCCGAAGGATTTTTCGAGCAATACATTGGCAAAGATAATCCTTTTGCAGTACCTCTTGCCGTAATTATTGCCGTACCCATGTATTCCAACGCATCGGGTATTTTACCTGTGGTTCAGGTTTTGGTTGCCAAAGGAATTCCCCTGGGAACAGCTATTGCTTTTATGATGGGCGTTGTTGGGCTTTCCCTACCGGAAGCAATGCTTCTAAAAAAAGTAATGACCATGAAACTAATCGGAATCTTTTTCGGAGTGGTCACTATTTGTATTATTATTTCAGGCTTCATGTTTAATTTATTTTTTTAGTACTTCATTGTGACTTTTCTAATTCTCATGCGAATAATTGGGTAAAGACATTTATCTTACTAAAATTATTTTAATATGCTAAAATTAAGAGAATTAGTCAAACAACATCATCCTATACTAAAAAAAACTGGAGAATGAGTTCTGACAAAGAAAATAAGCAATTCCTTTCTGTTCTTGAAAATAATAAAGGAATTATCTACAAAGTAGCCAATTCATATTGCAAAAATGTTGATGATAGAGATGATCTTATTCAGGAGATAACAATTAATCTATGGAAATCCTGGGGCAAATACAATGATAAATTTAAATTATCAACATGGATGTATAAAATTGCCCTAAATGTTGCTATTTCATTTTACAGAAAAACATATCGAAGAGACTCTTTTAATCAAGAGAATTATCAAGAATCTGTTTACATTGATGATGGGACTGATATTGCTTTATCAGAGGACATTAAGGAATTATATCATTACATTGCCAAGCTTGATGAATTGAATAAGGCTTTAATATTACTGTATTTAGATCAATATAGTTACGAAGATATAGCTTCTACTTTAGGAATATCTAAAACAAATGTTGCTACTAAAATATCAAGAATAAAAAAGCAATTAAAACATAAGTTTCAATTAAAATAATATGGAAATGAACATCCAAGATTTACAAATGGACTGGGGAAGTCAATACGATAAGCGAGTAGCTCAAAATAACCTGATAATAACGCTTTTTAAAGAATCAAGACAAAGTAAAATACGAGCAAATTTCAGAAAGATAGCTGTGTATAGTATCTTATTTATGACATTTAACATAATTGTAAATAGCTACACTTGGTTGATTGTAGTTACAAATTTTGATAATCCCTCCCTCAGGTATACTGGAATTTTAATGCTTGCTCTTAGTTATATTGTTATTTTTATGAATGCTATGCAACTTAATAGTATTTCAAAAATAAATAATTCAAAACCAATTGTAAGATTGCAAAAAATAATAGGTAAACTGAAAACTCAAAGAATAAAACACAATCGGTTTATTTTCATTTTTAGTTACCTCTATTTTTGGTTAATGGTGTTTTTGGTATTTCAGCTTGATTTATCAATATTAATTCCGGTAGTATGGAAAAATGCCGCAAGTGTTATTATTGTTAATTTAGGATTTCTAGTGCTTTGGTTTCCTTTGGCCTTTTGGTTTCTCAAAAAATATGACTCAAAGGATGGTTTATCTAAATTCTGGGAAAAAATGAAGAAAGAATCCTTTTTAACCGACCAATCTGTTAATTTCTCTTTAAATAAAGCACTTTCATACATGCAGGAAATAAAAGCTTTTGAAAAAGAGGAAGAAATTGATTAATAATTTGCAAATAAAGAAGAAACTTAACTATTCTATGTGGCTATCATTCTGAATGGAAGTTTAGAAAATTTAAAAATCAATATATCTTTACTTTGTTGTATTTTTGAGCTTTAAATATTAAAGCTGAATCCAATATGCACGAAATTGAAATCCTTAAAGATGTTGTCATAATTTTTGGTCTTGCCAGCCTAATTGTTTTTCTGTTCAATAAATTCAAACTACCTTCTGTTATTGGTTTTTTAGCAACCGGTATAATTGCAGGCCCTTATGGCTTAGGCTTAATATCTGATATAGAAATCATTGATGTTTTAGCAGAAATTGGCGTTATTCTTCTATTATTTACAATAGGAATTGAATTTTCAATTAAGAAGTTGATAAAAATAAAAAACATTGTTTTTATCGGTGGGGGATTACAAGTAGGCTTAACTATTATAACTGTTTTTCTCTTTCTTAATTTGTTTGAAGTTTCATATAACAAGGCGGTATTTATAGGTTTTTTGGTTGCCTTAAGCAGTACGGCAATCATTTTAAAAGTACTACAAGAAAAAGATCAGTTAGGTACCCATCATGGGAAAATTTCATTTGGAATACTAATTTTTCAGGATTTAATTATCGTACCCATGATGTTGCTTGTTCCATTTTTATCTGGACACTCAACTGATATTGCTTCAGAACTGGGTTTAATGCTCATAAAATCATTAGCCCTTGTCGGAATTACTTTTGTATTTGCACGATGGATTGTACCTTATGTATTGCATCAAATAGCTTTAAGTAAAAGCCAGGAATTATTTTTAATTGCTATAATAGTTATTGGATTTGCCGTTGCAAGTTTTTCGGCATGGTTAGGTCTATCTCTTGCTTTAGGTGCTTTTTTAGCAGGTTTGGCCATATCCGAATCAGAATACAGCCATCATGCTTTTGGTAATATCATACCTTTCAGAGATATTTTTACCAGTTTCTTTTTTGTTTCAATAGGGATGTTACTTAACCTGAGTTTTTTTGTATCAAATATCCTAATAATTATTATTGCAACGGCTTTACTCATTTTTACAAAATCAATGTTAATTGGTTTTGTGAGCTTTGTACTTGGCTACCCGTTCAAAATTGCGCTACGAACAGGTTTAATTATGGCGCAAATTGGTGAATTCTCTTTTATTTTGGCTAAAATAGGACAAAGTAATAAACTTATTGATGACCATTACTATCAACTTTTTTTGGCAGTTGCCATATTAAGTATGAGTTTAACGCCTATTTTTATTATGTTTTCTAAACCCATTGTGTCCTTTATTGGGAAACTTCCTATGCCAAAAGTTTTTCGTAATGGTCTAAAGAAACTCCCTGAGCCAAATATCTCTAAAATTAGTGAACATACGATACTTGTTGGTAAAAAATCACAAGTTAGCAGCTTAATGAAATCACTTAAATTAGTTGATATTCCTTATGTTATTATTGATATAGATGCTGATAGGGTTCGATCTTTACAAAATGAAGGGATAAGTGCAGTATATGGTCATGCACAATATGCATCGGTTTTAGAGCATGCAAGTATTAAAGATGCAAATAATATGCTTTTGTCAGTTGGTGAAACCTCGGAAAATGCAAGTATTATTGAAACAGCAAAAAGTTTGAATCCCAATATTAATATAATTGTAAGAACAAAATTTATAGAAGATTTGGATCATTTGTATAAAGTTGGTGCTGATTATGTTATACCTATCGAGTTTGAAACAGCACTGGAAATGTTTTCAAAAACACTAAGTCATTATTTGGTTCCTCACGAAGAAATTGAAAAAACCTTAGGCTTAATTCGTTCAGAAGGGTATAAAGCGTTACGTATAGAATCTAATATTAAAACAAAATCGGAAATACATATTCCTGATTTTGAAATTTCAAGTTTAATTATTCACAAAAATTCTGTTGCATTTAATAAAAGCATTAAAGAGCTTGATCTACGCAACAAAACCGGAATTACCATATTGGCTGTTAAAAAGCAAGACGAGATTATAACAAACCCCAAGGCAGACACAATTTTAGAAGATGGGGATACGATTTATACACTTGGTAACCATTTTAATACATCGTGTATTAATGAAATTTTTAAACACACTTAAAATTGGTTTGACAAAAAAACGTTAATATTGTAAGCTGTATTATGTATAAATAATAATTCATTCAATATTTATGTATAATACATATCACGATATAGAAAATCTTGATGTTTCGGTAATCTGAAACCCTTAGATTTACTTCATTGCGGTAATTGGGAACAATAAAATAAGGAAAATGAAAATAATTTACGGCTACATATTTACTATTATAATAGGGCTTTTACCTGTTATGCTCACTGCACAAGCAAATAAAGTTAATCCTAACGGGTATAATAAATTTTATTATGGTAATGGTCAAATTTCCAGTGAGGGTTTAATGCGTAATGGAAAACCTGATGGTTTTTGGAAAACATATTTTGTTAATGGGAAAATAAAATCAAAAGGTCTGCGGAAAAACTTTGAATTAGATAGCATATGGGTGTTTTACGATGATAAAGGAAATTTCACAAAAAAAATTAATTACAAATACGGTAAAAAAAGTGGTTATTACATTTCGTATAAACTTGTAAGGGATTCGGTTGAAAAAAATATTGTAAAATCAAAGGAGCTGTATGTGAATGATTTACGACAGGGTTTTTCAAAATATTACTATGATAATGGAAAGCTTCATGAAAAAATAACTTTTGTAGATAATCAAAAACAAGGAGATGGTATAGAGTATGATTCTGATGGAACTATAATTACTTTATATAAGTTCAGGCATGATATTCTGGTTGCCAAAGAGCGTATAAACCGATATGATAAACAAGGGAAAAAGCATGGAACATGGAAAGAATTTTACTCAAGTGGAAAATTAAAAAAAGAGAGTTATTATAAAAAGGGTTTTCTGCATGGTTATGTAAAAAGCTATAATGAAAAAGGTAAGGTTTTATTATCTGAACGCTTTGTAAACGGTGAATTGTATATTGAAAAACTTACCGCAAAAAATAAAGTTGATTTTCGTAAAGAATATCATAAAAATGGAAAACTAAAAAAAAGCGGAGCTTTTCGTAAAAATAAACCGGTAGGTGTTCACAGGGATTATTCAGACAAGGGAAAAGTTATTTCAGCAAAAACATATAGTACGCGCGGTTGGGTTATGGCCGATGGTATTGTTGATAAAAAAGGAAAAAGACAGGGTATCTGGAAATATTATTTTAAAAGTGGTAAGTTAAAAGTTTTAGGTAAATATAAAAATGGCAGAAGGGTAGGGAACTGGAAATTTTACTATGAAAATGGTAATAAAGAACAAATCGGAAGCTATAATAAAAAAGGAAGACCGGAAGGTGAGTGGAAGTGGTATTTTGAAAATGGAAACATCTTACGGGAAGAGGAGCTTACCAATGGTAAACTTGATGGTAATTATGTAGAATATGCACATGATGGAACTATTATAGCAAAAGGCTTATACGTTGAAGGTTTAAAGGAGGATTCCTGGTATTATCACTTGGGTGATATTATTGAAGAAGGTAATTATAAAGCTGATTTTAAGGATGGTGAATGGGTACATCGCTATGATAATGAGTCAAAACAATTTACAGGCAGATATATTGATGGTGAAGAAAATGGATTGCATATATATTATTATCCAGCTGGGAAGATAAAAATGCAAGGAGATTATTCAATGGGAAAGAGGCATAATCAATGGAAATTTTATGACGAAGATGGTATATTAAGAACTACCATAACATATCGTTTGGGCGAGGAACAAAAGGTTGATGGTAGAAAAATAGAAAGGGACAAAAAGAAGAAGGAATAGAATAATTCAGTACAATTTATATTAGTTTAATATAAGCCACTTTTAAACTAAAATTAAGCTATATTGAAAAAACATATTAATTTAAGAAATTTTAAAGTTTTTTTTGATGAATTCTTTCTAAATTTGCAGGTTTATGAAAAGCTTGTAGATAAATTTATAAAAAATGGGTTTTAATATGAAAGACTTCTTTAAGAAGCTTAAAAATAAATATCAGGTAACTATTCTTAATAGAACTACTTTAGCAGAATCTCATATATTTAGTTTAACTAGGTTAAATGTGTTAACATATGTAGGAGTTTTTGTTATTATCTTATCTATCTTAATTGGACTATTGCTTGTATTCACTCCTTTTAATTATTTACTTCCTCTAAGAAAAAACAGTCAATTATCAAGGCAATTATTTGAAAATGCTATAAAACTTGACTCATTAAAAAAAGAGGTAAGAATACGTGACCAGTATTTTGAAAATATACAAAATGTAATGCTTGGGCGGCAGGTAAATAATTTTGAAAGTATACAAGACACCTCCAGTTTTAAACATGAAAAGCTAGAGTTTTCGAGATCAAAACATGATTCTATTTTAAGGAAACAAATTGAAAAAGAAGAAAAACAGAGTCTTTCTGTTTTAAATAATTCGAAACAAAAAAATGTAAGTTTAAAAAATCTTCATTTTTTCCTTCCTATAAAAGGAATTGTTACTAATGGCTTTAATATTGAAAATGGACACCTGGCAACCGATATTGTTGCCCAACCAAACGAACCGGTGCTGGCTACACTTGAGGGAACTGTAACATTAGCAACCTGGAGTTTATCTGAAGGCTATATAATTATGGTTCAGCACAATTATAACATTATTTCAATATATAAGCATAATGAATCATTGCTTAAAAAACAGGGTGATCATGTTACCGCAGGAGAACCCATTGCTATAATAGGAAATACTGGTGAGTTAACCACAGGACCACATCTTCATTTTGAACTTTGGTATAATGGTAGTGCTTTAAATCCAGAAGATTATATTGCATTTTAGTAATTTGTGACGGATACAGGATGGGAAAAAGAAAGGGAATTGCAATATTAGGCTCAACAGGTTCTATTGGTACGCAAGCACTTGAGGTAATTAGCGCACATACGGATAAGTTTGAGCTAATTATACTTACTGCTGAAAACAACTTTTCTTTATTAATTGAACAAGCAAAAAAATTTAAACCCGATAGTGTTGTTATTGGGAATGAGCTTTATTTTGAACAAGTTAAGCAAGCACTTTCAGATGATTTTATAAAAGTCTATTCAGGCAAGGAAGCACTGAATCAAATTGTCGATCACTCATCTGTTGATATGGTTTTAACAGCTATGATGGGCTATGCAGGTTTGCTACCTACTATTAATGCGATAAAAGCAGGAAAAAATATTGCATTGGCAAATAAAGAAACCCTTGTGGTGGCAGGCGAATTAATAACCAAGTTGGCACAAGAATATAAATCAGAAATTATCCCTGTTGATTCAGAACATTCTGCTATTTTTCAGTGTCTTGCAGGTGAATTCAATAATAAAATTGAAAAAATTTACCTTACTGCATCCGGGGGGCCATTCCGAACTTTAAGTCTGAGTGAAATGAAAAATGTAAAGCCACAGCAGGCTTTAATGCATCCAACCTGGAAGATGGGGGCGAAAATTACAATTGATTCGGCAAGTATGATGAATAAAGGGCTTGAAGCTATTGAAGCTAAATGGCTTTTTGATCTTAAATCTGAACAAATTGATGTAATTGTACATCCACAATCCATTATTCATTCAATTGTACAATTTGAAGATGGTTCAATGAAAGCACAAATGGGGCTGCCCGATATGAAACTTCCAATACAATATGCTTTGGCTTTTCCCTATCGTATAAAATCAGAGTTTAAGCGATTTAGCTTTTTAGATTACCCAAATTTAAGCTTCGAGCAGGTCGATTCAAAAAAATTTCGTAACCTTGCAATTTCTTTTGAAGTGATGAAAAAAGGCGGAAACGCAGCATGTATAATGAATGCAGCCAACGAACTTGCTGTAGATGCATTCTTAAAAGAGAAAATCGGATTTATGAAAATTCCGGAAATAATAGAACAAACACTTGAAAGTGTTGAATATAAATCAAAACCAAGCCTTGAGGACTATGTGTATTTTGATACAGAAGCACGCAAAAAGGCTATTAGTTTTATAAATAAGAATTAATTTAGAAAAGATAAGTGATGGAGATTTTAATTAAAGCAGGACAACTAATTTTAAGTTTATCAATACTGGTAATTTTTCATGAAGCCGGGCATTTTTTCTTTGCCAAACTATTTAAAACGAGAGTAGAGAAATTTTATCTTTTTTTCGATCCCTGGTTTTCACTATTTAAAACCAAATGGGGCGAAACAGAATATGGTATTGGTTGGTTGCCATTGGGTGGATATGTGAAGATATCAGGAATGATTGACGAATCAATGGACAAAGAGCAGATGAAATTACCACCTGAACCTTGGGAGTTTAGGTCAAAACCAGCATGGCAGCGTTTATTAATAATGCTGGGAGGTGTTATGGTTAACTTCCTTTTGGCATTTGCCATTTATGTAATGATCCTTTTTGTTTGGGGGAAAGAGTATTTGCCAACAGAAAATGTCAAATATGGAATTATGGTTGACTCACTTGGTACTGAGTTTGGTTTGCAAAATGGCGATAAAATAGTTTCAGTAAATAATGAAAAAATAGAAAACTTTAGGTCGGTTGTACCGGAAATATTGCTGAATGAGCCTAGAACAATTCAATTTGACAGAGAAGGAGAAAAAGTTGAAATTACCTTTACTGATGCAATGATTGGTCAAATTATTAAGCATAAAGGACCATTCTTTACAGCTCGCTTTCCTTTCGTTGTTAGTGATTTTTCAAAAGATTCACCAGCAAAAAAATCAGGAATGCTAAAAGGTGACCGTATTATTGCGCTTCATGGTGAAGATATTCTTTATTTTGATGAATTTAAGTCAAAAGTAGCAGATTATAAAGATAAAGAAGTAAGTGTTACTGTAGACCGCTCTGGAAAAAAAGAAGTTTTAAATATTCATGTTTCAAAGGAAGGACTAATTGGAGTTAGACCACTTGGTAATTTATCTGAATTTTTTGAACTTAAAAAAATTGAATATACTGTTGCTGAAGCTATCCCTGCTGGTGTTTCTAAAGGCTATACTGAAGTTGGTAATTATTTAAAGCAATTTAAATTAATTTTTAATTCAGAAACAGAAGCCTATAAATCAGTTGGTGGTTTTATAGCAATTGGTAATATTTTTCCTGACACTTGGGATTGGCAGTCTTTTTGGGCACTAACTGCTATGCTTTCAATTATGCTTGCAGTAATTAATATCTTACCTATTCCTGCACTTGATGGTGGGCATGTGCTGTTTTTATTCTTTGAAATTATTTCAGGTAGAAAACCAAGTGATAAATTTTTAGAATATGCACAAGTTGTGGGTATGGTACTTTTGTTTTCTTTGCTTATTTTTGCAAATGGTAACGATATCGTAAAGCTATTTAATTAGTTAAAATTGCTGAACTTTTTTCACTTTTATAATTGTAAATTTTTTAAAAATAAAATTATGATAAATTCAATATTATTAGCGGTTCCTGGTATTTGGTCTATAGTTCTTATTGTAGTCGCCATTCTTTTATTATTTGGTGGTAAAAAAATCCCTGAGTTAATGAAAGGTATTGGGCAGGGAATGACAGAATTTAAAAAAGCAACCAAAGAAGATAAAAAAGAACAAAAAGAACAAAAAGATAAGGAAGAGAATAAATTAGAAAAGGAATAGTCCTTTTTTAAAGATATTCATTTTATATTAATATCTGTGTAGTATTTGCACGAAAACTAAGTCTCTGATAAGAAAACGTCAAGAATAAGGCTTTTGTAGTTTTGAAAATCGGGAGTTTGCTGTTGCAAATGACTGTTTTCAAAACAAGAGTAACGAAATTGTTGGCGTTTTCTTGCAAAGACTATGTAGCATATTGAATGTATGCTATTAGTGTATTTGTAATTGCTTATTCATTTTTGTAGATAATCAAATTTGAATTGCTTATTCAATAATTTATGCTAAATATTTTAAGTTACTAATAGAGAATTTTGTGTTAAAGTGTAGCTTGAGTCTATCCGGCAAACTTTCATTTTTTTGTATTTATACGTAAATTAGCCATCTACATTCCTTTAGCTGGTGTCTCTTTATAGAATATTCAAAGACCTACACCATTATAAAAAGAGAATGATTTATTTAAGGTAAATAAACTCATTTATTCATTCTTAAAATAATATCGCACAAACTAAACTGGTTTTTACGTTATTTAACTATATCGTTAGTTGTTTAACTGAAAAATAAGTTGTATGTTTGTATTAAGGAAATAAGTACCCTTACAAAAGTTTTTTGCTATTTAATTTTGAGTAATTTACAATTTGTTGGCACTTTGCATAAATGCTTAAGCAACATCAAATAGGTCAGAGACCTTATTAACTAAAAAGAAACATCATGCGAAAGCAAAATATTCAATATTCAATATTCAATATTCAATTATTAATCCTCATTTTTTCCACATTCTTCCTTTCATGCGAAAGTGGGTCTAATAAAAATTTCCAGCCAAATGTTACCGGTAAAGCAGGTGAATTGCTTATAGTTGTTGATAAGCATAAATGGGAATCTTCTGTTGGAGACAGTTTAAAATCTACTTTTAAGCAAGAAGTACAAGTATTGCCACAAAAGGAACCAATGTTTACCGTTGTCAATATTCCAAATTCTGCTTTTTCAAAATTATTCCAAACACATCGAAATATTGTTCGTGTAAGTATTTCACCAAATAACAAAAAGCCTTCAATAACAATGAAAAGGCATGTTTGGGCAAGGCCACAATTGTATTTTGAAATAAAAGTACCGAATGACTCTGTCTTTTTTGCAATTTTTGAAAAAAACAAACAAGGTATGATTGATACTTTGTTAAAAGATGAACGAGCAAGGTATCTTCAAAGCTTTCGGAAATTTGAAAATCAGGAAATTACGAGAGTACTAAAAAAAAGGGCAGTAACTATGCGCTTCCCTAAAGGATATGATTTAGATGTGCATAAAGATGCTTTTATGTGGATTTCGCATGAAACCCCAATGATTAGTCAAGGTGTAATTATTTCATTTATAAATTATACTGATACGGCACAATTACAAAAGGAAAACCTGATACATCAAATAGATTCCGTGTTAAGAAAAAATGTTCCGGGAGCACTGGATGGTTCATATATGACCATAGAGAAAAGGATTGATATTCTGTCTCAAAAAATGATTCTTAACAAAAGCTATACGATTAAACTGAAAGGTTTGTGGAGAACTGAAGGAGATTTCATGGGCGGTCCCTTTGTTGCCCTGGCAAGTGTGGATAGCAAAAGGAATCGGATAGTTATTAGTTTTGCCTATGTTTATGCACCCAGGTACAATAAACGAAACTATATTCGCCAGGTAGAAACGATACTTTATTCACTGAAAATTAGGGAGTAAAACAAATTTCAATGCAGAATTTATTTCGGTGAGTTCTGCATTGAAACCTTATTCAATGATAAGTTTTAGATAAACCCATCTCCTTTTTTCACTTTTACATCGTTAACAAATTGTTTAATTTTTTGTTCTTCGTCTTTTTTGCAAATCAGTAAAATTCCATCAGCATCTACCACAATATAATCTTTTAAACCTTGAATAACAGCTAGTTTTCCTTCTGGCATATTTACAATGCTATTTTCAGTATCGTAGCAAAGTACATTATTACCTATAATAGAATTATTTTGCTCATTTTTTTTACTGTTTTCGTATAAAGATCCCCATGTACCTAAATCAGACCATCCAAAATCAGTACAAAGCACAAAAACATTATCTGCTTTTTCGATAATACCATAATCTATCGAAATATTTTTGCTTTCAGCATAGGTTTCATCAATAAATTTTTGCTCATCGTCAGTGTTGTAAATGCCAATTCCTTTCTTAAATAAATCATTTACTTCTCCTAAATGTTTATTAAACGAATCCATTATTGAGTTCAAACTCCAAAGGAATATTCCTGAGTTCCAGAAAAATTCCCCGCTTTCATAAAAGATTTTTGCCATTTCCGCATTTGGTTTTTCAGTAAAAGTCTTAACTTTTGTTACCTCACACTTACCGTCTTTCATGTTCTGTTTACTACTAATTTGTATATAACCATAACCCGTTTCTGGTCTATTTGGTTTAATACCGAGTGTCAGTAAAGCATCATTTTTACTAATATAATCTAAACCATGCTCCAGTACGCTAACAAATTCCTGCTCATTTAAAATTAAATGATCTGAAGGAGCAACAATAATATTAGCATTTGGATTTTTTTGCTGAATTTTAAAATTTGCATATGCTATACAAGGAGCAGTATTCCTTCGCATTGGCTCTAAGAGTACATTTTCCTCTTTAATTTTAGGTAATTGTTCCAGTATTATATTTTTATAATCTTTATTTGTAACAATTAAAATATTCTCAGCCGGGCAAACCGTTTCAAACCGATCAAATGTTTGTTGTAACAAAGTTTTTCCCGTACCAAGTACATCAAGAAACTGTTTAGGTTTACCAGTTCTACTTAAAGGCCAGAATCTACTACCTACACCACCAGCCATTATTATACAAAAATTATTATTATTCATATTTTTCATTATTTAGTATACATCTGGCACAAAATAACTGTAATTTTTCAAATAATGTTTTCAGCTTAATTAACAGTATATTAATTACTTGCAAAACACAAAAATAATGTATATTCAAAAAACTACAGGCACTTTATGCAAGAACGTTATTTTATTGTAATTCGTTAATTATCAGAATTTTAATTTATTTCTTATTTTCACTAAAGTAGTAAAAAAATTTGAATATTTTTAAATTTTTCCATTAATACAAAATCTAGCTGGTGGAATATAAGCTAATGAGTTTGGTTGTAAATTTGCTTTTTAAATGCTTTGCTTATACATTTGTTTAAAAAAACGGCTAAGTTGCTTTATTTATAAAGCTTAAAAACACAAAGAATCGAAAATAGAAAAATGAAACTATTATATCATATTGGCCATTATTTTCTTTTAATGAAAAGGGTTTTTTCAAAACCGGAAAAGGCAGGGGTATTCTTCAGGCTTTTTATTCGCGAAGTGGAAATGTTGGGAATTAACTCTTTAGGCATTGTTATTATTATCTCTGTTTTTATGGGTGCGGTTATTACTTTGCAAACGGCTTATAATATTGAAAGCCCGCTAATACCAGATTATTTAATAGGTCTGACTGCTCGTGATTCTATGATTCTGGAATTTTCATCAACAATAGTCGGTTTAATACTTGCAGGTAAAGTGGGTTCAAATGTTGCTAGTGAAATTGGTACCATGCGCATTAGTGAACAAATTGATGCCCTGGAAATTATGGGTGTTAACTCTGCAAATCATCTAATTCTCCCAAAAATTGCAGCAGCAGTTTTTATTAACCCTTTCCTTAATATTATTAGTATTTTTGTAGGTTTAATTGGCGGATATTTGGCTATTTTATTGTCAGGTACTATTTCTCCGGAACAATATATTTTTGGGTTACATTTTGCTTTTATACCTTTTTATATAACTTATTCATTAGTAAAAACGGTGCTTTTTGCTTTTGTAATTACATCTGTTCCTGCTTATCATGGTTATTATGCCTCAGGTGGTGCACTTGAAGTGGGCAGGTCAAGTACAAGAGCCGTGGTATACTCAAGTATTCTTATTCTTCTGATTAACGTTATTGTAACCCAATTAATGCTGGCATGATTGAATTAAAAAATATATCAAAATCTTTTGGTACTAACCAGGTATTAAAAGGAATTTCAGCTTATTTTGAAAAGGGAAAAACTAATTTAATTATTGGTCAAAGCGGTTCAGGAAAAACGGTGCTTTTAAAATCAATAATTGGATTACATGATATAGATGAAGGTGAAATTTTTTATGGTGACCGCGAATTTTCAAAAATGCCTATAAAAGGGAAAAAAGAAATTCGGAAAGAACTAGGTATGCTTTTTCAGGGTGGTGCTCTTTTTGATTCATCCACAGTTGAAGAAAATGTTCGTTTCCCCCTGGATATGTTTACCGATAAAACTATGGAAGAGAAGAGTGATCGGGTAAATTATTGTCTTGCTAAAGTAAACCTGGTAAATGCAAACCATTTATATCCTTCTGAAATAAGTGGTGGTATGCAAAAACGAGTTGCAATAGCAAGAGCTATTTCACTAAATCCAAGGTACTTATTTTGTGATGAACCAAATTCAGGTCTCGACCCACGAACGGCTATTGTTATCGATCAGTTAATAAAAGAGTTAACTGTTGAATTTGATATGACTACCGTTATTAATACACACGATATGAATTCGGTTATCGAAATAGGAGATAAAATAATTTATATCTATGAAGGAGAAAAGTGGTGGGAAGGTAGCAAGGATGAAATTCTAAAAACAGATAATAAAGAGCTTAACGATTTTGTTTTTGCCTCTGATTTAATGCGAAAATTCAGAGATTGATTTTTATTGGCCAACAATCTCTGCCATATCTTTTTCCAGACTTAGTTTTGGTGTTTCAATAATACGTCCTAATTCTATACCTTCTTTATAAAAAATAAATGTAGGTACTTTTTGAATATCTAATTGTTCAACATTAGTTCCTTTAGCTGTTTTTCTTGTATTTACACAAATTACAGTCATATTGCTCAAATCATATTGCAAATATTCCAGTATTTTATAAAAACGAGGAACCTCTCTCTTGCTATCACCACACCAAGTGCCTAATACCATTGTTATTTTTACATGATCAATAAAATTGTCTTTATTAATCGTGTTTAAACTTGAGTCGTCTTGTTGAAAATACTCAAATTCTGCATTAAACCATTCATTAAATGGTGCTGATTTTAAACCTTCAAGGTTTACATGACCAATAAGAATATCTTCAGCTGCTTTTTTGTCAAATTCAGTATGGTTAATTTGTTGATTTCCACAACCTATAGTCAATACAAATGCTATAATAGCTAAACTAAATTTTTCCATAATTTTTATATTAGAGGTGGCCTATACAGGTAATATGTATTAACATATTCAAATTTAAGACAATAAATATAGTTTTTATTTAAGATATATTGTCACAATTTTAAAATCAGCTTAGTATATTTTAGTAGATATTAAATATTTTATATATTTTTGTAAATCAAACATGTCATTTTGTTTTTATTACTTTATATTGGCATTGATTTTGAAGTAGTGATTATTAAAATAAAAAGTAAACGTCTAACTTAAATATAGTATAGTGAAACTCGATAGCTACATAAAAGAATTCCTTATCCAAAACGACAACGTAATTGTAAAAGGGTTTGGCGCATTTGAAAAAGTGCTTGAATCAGCTGTTATTGATGAAAAAAGTGGTGAAATTCACCCCCCACATATGACCATTAAGTTTGATAATTCACTAAAAATTGATAGTGGAACATTAAGCAAGTTTATTGCCGAAAAGGAAAAAATAAGCGAAGAGGATGCTGTAAAAAAAATTGTTGATATTGTAAAGCTTTGGAATGATGATTTAAAAGCAGGAAAGCTTGTTACCTTGGAAGGAATAGGAATTATTAGTGAAGATAAAACAGGGAAAAGAAAATTTGAAGCAAAAATTCAAACAGGTGTTTTTCCTGACATGTATGGCTTACCTCTGTTAAGTATCGATGAAACTAATAAGGCTCAACAAAGAATTCAACAAGATGTAAAGAAAAAAGTTCAGGAAAATAAGAAACCTGATGTTAAGGAAAAAGTAAAAGAAGAAACGAAAAAAACACCGACACAAACAAAAAGCACTTTACAGCAAAAAAAACCGATAAAAAAAGTAAACAAACCGATAAGAAAACCCCAAAGTACAAATGAAGATGATAAAACTACTAAAAAGATTATCTTATCGGCATTAATTGTTATACCTATTATTATTTTAATTGTTTTTGGAGCTTTAAATTTTGATTATGTTAAAGGCACTTTTAATAATTCATCAGAGTATGTAAGCAATTTACTTTCAGGTAATTCAGAAGAAACTCAAATTAATTCTGATTTGGACTCTAATCAGGTTTCCGATACAAATGAATTGGACAGTGCACAAAATCAAACAGAAGTAGTTCTTGAAAATTATACCATAATCAATGCAGAAACAAATGAATCTGTTCCGGCTAAAACAGAAGATCTGATTGAATTTAATAATGTAGAAGTTATTGCAGGAAGTTTTAAAAGTAAAAGGAATGCTAAAAAATTCAGTAATCAGCTAAGTAATAAAGGTTTTACATGCAAGGTTTTAGCACGTACTAAAGGTTTATATCGTGTTTCTGTTGGCTCTTTTAATGATGTTAATCAGGCTGCTGTGGAAATAGTAAATATTCAGGAACTTGATCCTAATTTAAATGTTTGGATTTTATTGAATAAATAGAAATTACCTTATAATAAGTTATTGAGAATTAAAAACGAATTAGCATGCTAATTCGTTTTTTTATTCATTTAGCTTTTATCTTACCTGTCTTAAAAATAGGATAGTTGATAAAAAGTGAATTTCCACATTGTGTTTTAAATCTCTCTATTTATATCATAATCACTTTATTGTTAATGTTTTTTTGTTATTTCAGCTTACTTTCATGCAAATAAACAACAAATTGTCACCTGCTTGTCTTTTTTTTTGCTATACCTTTGTTTTCTTTACCTGAATTTTAAATTTATTAAGATGCAAATAGCAGAGAATGTTGGACAATTAATAGGAAACACACCACTTGTTAGGCTTAATAAAATAGCAAAAAACACACATGCCGAAGTTGTTTGTAAACTTGAGTATTTTAATCCCGGAAGCTCTGTAAAAGATCGCCTTGCTTTTGCTCTATTTGAAAATGCAAAAGAAAAAGGATTAATTAATAAAGATACCGTAATTATTGAGCCTACCAGTGGAAATACAGGTATTGGACTGGCAATGATGGGTGCTATTTTAGCATACAAAGTCATTTTGGTTATGCCTGATAATACTTCGGTAGAGCGCAGGAAATTAATAAGCGCTTATGGTGCAGAGCTTGTATTAACTTCAGCAGAAGAAGGAATGAATGGTTCTATAAAAAAAGCTAAAGAATTATCGGCTAAAATCCCAAATAGTTATATACCACAACAATTTGAAAATCAGGCAAACGCTGAATTTCATAGAAAAACTACCGCTCCTGAAATATGGGATGATACAGATGGTACTATTGATATTTTTGTTGCAGGAATTGGTACGGGAGGAACATTTACAGGTGTTTCATCAGTATTAAAACAAAAAAATCCAGATATAGTAACGATTGCTGTAGAACCTGTTGATTCAGCAGTTTTATCAGGAAAAGATGCAGGAAAACATAAAATACAAGGAATAGGTGCAGGTTTTATTCCCCAAATTATGGATACCAGCTTAATTGATGAAATTATTATGGTTCATGATTATGATGCTTTTGAAATGTCAAGAAAATTGGCAAGACAAGAAGGTATTCTAGCAGGTATTTCATCAGGTGCAAATGTCTTTGCAGCTATAGAAATTGCCAAACGCAAAGAAAACGATGGAAAATTAATTGTTGTAATTATTCCAGACACTGGTGAAAGATACCTAAGTACAAGTTTATTTCACTAAAAATTAACAATCCTGTTTTAATAGGAATAATACCAACATCTGCTAAATAAGAGAAAAAATGCAAAAAGAAGATATTACCCAAACACTAGCACAAACAGTTGCCACACTAGCTGATTTTTCATCAAGCGGAATGGTTTATGCACCAAAGCATGGCAGAATTATGCCTTCAATTGATGCTTTAGATGAAATTATGAGTAATTTACGAAGTATTATCTTCCCTGGATATTATGGAAAATCAAGAATTAACAGCGGAAACCTTTCTTATTATATTGGTGTTAGTGTTGATAAAACCTTTCACCTATTGTCAGAACAAATTGCACGGGGGATTTGTTTTGCACAGATAGAAAATGAAACAAGCAACTGCGAACTAAATGATAAAAAGGCTCGTGACATAACCGTTGAATTTTTTAAACGATTACCTCAAATAAGAGAAATCCTTATTTCAGATGTAAAATCAACATATAATGGTGACCCTGCTGCTAACTCTTTTGGCGCAATAATATATAGCTATCCCGGATTAAAAGCAACAACCAATTACCGAATTGCAAATGCTCTTTTAAAACTCAAAGTTCCATTAATTCCAAGAATTATTACTGAAATGGCACATTCTGAAACAGGTATTGATATAAATCCGGGTGCACAAATTGGTAAATCATTTACTATGGATCACGGAACAGGTATTGTTATTGGTGAAACATGCAGGATTGGTAATTTTGTAAAGCTTTATCAGGGTGTTACGCTTGGTGCAAAAAGTTTTCCATTAGACAAAGATGGAAACCCTATTAAAGGAGTTGCACGTCATCCTATAGTTGAAGATTATGTGGTAATTTATGCACAGGCTACCATTTTAGGAACAGTAACTATTGGCGAAGGTTCTATGATTGGTGGAAATGTGTGGGTAACAAAAGATGTTGCAAAAAACTCAAAAATCTTGCAACATGCAGCTCAGGATGTTCGGTTTAATAACGGACTGGGAATATAAAGCTTAAAAGAGAATTCTAAATCACTAAAGTTTCGCACTGGATAAAATTAAGGTTAATTATCTATTATACAATTGTTTACATCGACTTAAATTCTTTGTGTAGCCTTTGAGCTTCTTTGCGGAATAGCTATTACACAGAGTTTTACGAAGAATACGCAAAGATACACAAAGAACGTTTTGTATAAAAATGGATATTTTAAAAGCTTAGTCGTCAGGAGTATATGACGGCACAGGTGTCTGTAAATCATTAAATACTAAAGACATAAACATACATGCGAAACAACAGTAAATTAGTATCAAATTACATAATTTTCTCAAATTGATGGATTCATGTGCTTTTTTCTTTAATGAAATTTAGGCGTCAGACCATGAAGATGCAATTAATACAGCAAAAGGTTCCCAAACGACATGTTACCCTCCGAATAATTATCATAAAGGTACTACAATGCCTGTTTTCATCAAAGGGGATAACAGATTCATCAATAAAATATAGATAGGTGGATATTTTATTTGTAATTTGCTAAGGTAATAAAATGAGGAAATAAAATTACAACTCTTCAAAATCAATGTATTAAAAAGTATTTGTTATTACCATTAACTTGGTAGTCTTAAAATAGTAATATTAAAATTTTAACTAACTAATCAATTATGAAACACAAGAAAATATTTTATATGCTCTTAATCAGTTTGATTTTTGCGTTTAGTAATACTTCAAACATTTATGGACAAGAAAAATTAACTAAGAATATAAAATCAGATGCCAGCACACCAATTTTTGAAATAAAAAATGACCTGAATCAAACTGTTTTTGCTGTTTATCCAGGTGGTGTAAGAATTTTTATTGATGAATCTACGGAAAAAGCAGCAGGTGGAGGATTTACGGTCGGTAGATTAAATACAGGAAAAGCTACTGCCGGAGATATTTTTAGTGTAGTACCAAATAATGTGAATGTATATATTGATGATGCCACAGGTGCAAAAGCTGCTGGAGGTGGGTTTACTGTTGGACGCTTAAACACTGGAAAAGCTGATGGAGACCCGGAAAACTTCTTGCAAGTAACATCAGATAGTACAAGAGTTTATATCGATGAAAGCAGCTCGGCAGGCTTTGCTGTTGGTAAACTGGGAACTGCTGAAACGGGTTTGCAAAATTTCATGTATCTACGTAAGGATAATTATTTTATTGGCCATAATAGTGGAAAATTAACTACAGGTTTATTTAATCTTTTTTTAGGTTATGAAAGTGGGTTTTCGAATACAACAGGTCAAAGTAATACTTTTTTGGGGCACCGAACAGGATATTCTAATGATATTGGTGAAAATAATGTATTTATTGGAAAAGAGGCTGGTTACAGTAATATAGGAAGTGATTTTAATACCTATATTGGATATCAGGCTGGTTATAATGCTACCTCAAACTTTAATACAGCAGTAGGTTACCAGGCAGGATATTCTCAAATAGAATGGCAGGCAGGTACTTTCTTAGGATATTTAGCAGGTAAAAATACCACGGGTAGACAAAATGTTTTTCTTGGAGCCGGGTCTGGATTTGCTTTTTCAACAGGAGGCGATAATGTTTGTATCGGTGCTGGTTCTGGAGGCACTAATGATTTTACTAGTAATGAAGCAACAGGTGCAAAAAATGTATTTATTGGCTACTATACAGGGTATGAATCAGCTGCTGGTGCTCATAATGTAATTTTAGGTGCTCAAAGTCCATTTGGCTCTACACAAATAATAGGTTCTAATAATGTATATATTGGTGAAGATGCTGGAAATCAAAGTGGAGCAGCGCAAAACAATATTTTCATTGGTTATAATGCCGGTTTAAATGAAACTTTATCAAACAAACTGTACATCGATAATTCTTCTACTCCAACACCACTTATTTATGGAGACTTCTTTTCTGAATATATTAATATAAATGGTAAATTAAATGTTTCTGATAATATAGGTAGTTGGGTAACAGAATTTAAAAATGAAGGAAATTCAATCAATAGATTCGGTGTAAAAATACAAGCAGGAACAAATGATACATCAGGACTAAATTATATGATTGGATTTTATGACGGTGATGGTAATTATGAAGGTGCGATAACATTAAATGATGGTAGCCTTGCTTTAGTACAAAATTCTGACAAAAGGCTTAAGGAAAACATTATAAATACTAAAATAAACGCTTTAGGTATCATAAATAATTTAAGAGTTGTTGATTTTAATTACATTAAAAACAAAAACACATCTCATACCGGATATATTGCACAAGAGGCCTTGGAAGTATTTCCAAATATGGTTAGTTATAATAAAGAACATGATATTTATGGAGTAACTCCTTCAGAACTTATTCCTGTTCTACATAAAGCAATACAAGAACAACAAAAACAAATTGAGGAATTAAAAGAAAAAAATAAGCTTTTATCAAAACAAGTCTCTGAAATTGATTTACTTAAAGCAGAAATGAACGAACTGAAGGCAATGGTAAAAGAAATTGCCGGAACGGAAAAAGAATCAAAAAATATCTCTTTAAAATAAGCTTTGTTCATAAAGTCGTCAGATGACTATTACAATAAGAAACTCAATTTAGAGACAAACTCTAAATAATCTTTAATATAAAAACAAGATTATGAAACATTCATTATTAAAACATGCTTTTTTATTTGTTTGTATTATACTATTTGGACAAATATCAAAAGCACAACAAGTAATTATTACAGATGCTGCTCAATTCAGTTTATCAGTGGATGGAGCAGTTGATATTAATGCAAATTTAATAAACAACTCACCCAATGCATCTTTAGCCGGCACATTTAGCTTTGTAGGCACAGTACCATATGAAATAAGTGGTACTGAACCAGTAGAGTTTGCAAATTTAATAATTAACAATACTGAAGGTATTAGTTTGCATACTGATGTAATGGTTAATACAGGTTTAAACCTGATTTCAGGAACAGTAAACCTGTTAAATAATGACTTAACCATACGAAGTGCTGCAAATATAAGTGGTTCTTTTTCAGCAGCAAACATGATTATTATTGATGGCTCAGGTGCACTAAAAAGAGAAATTGCAGAGGATGGAACTTATATTTTCCCAATTGGTGATACCACAGGGATGATAGATTACTCTATGGCAAGTTTAATATTTACTTCAGGTACTTATTCTGATGCATTGGTTTCTGTAATTGTTAAAAATGAAAAACATCCTGAAAACACAAGTACTACAGACTATATTAATCGGTACTGGACTATTTCTCAAACGGGTATTACTGATTTTGCATGTGATGTAAGCTTTCTTTATCCAAATGAGGATATACAAGGAGCAGAATCAAATATTTGGGGAGCTAAATGGGATGGCAGCCAATGGACTATGCTAAATGATGCATCCATGAATCAGTTTACAGGAACCGTTAATGATTTCTCAGATTTCTCAGCTGGTGAAAAAACAATTCTGTCAATTGATGATCAATTGACTGTAGATGACATTGATATAATTATTGATAACAATAATATAATAATCCGTTCTGATAAAAATGTGAAACTTAAAAAAGTTGAGTTTTATAGCTTGCTGGGACAGTTAATATACAGTAAAGATTTGAATGGTACATCTGTAAATGAAATTAGCTTTAATGCCAGTTCAGATTATTACATTGCTAAAATATATACAGAAAACCAGTTTGTTAGCAAAAAAATATATATAAATTAATGTTGAGCTTGTTCCGAAAAGACGGTAAATGATAATTTAGTCATCTGATGAATTTATAATTAACTGATTATCAGATTAAATAAATTTCAACATTTTGCTAAATCATTCATCGGATGACTTTTCGGAGTGCCGTCAATGTTTAATAATTATTAAAAACAAACTTAGCATTTATCAAAAACAGTATTATAAACTATTTGTTATGAAATATTTTAAAAAAGTACAAGTGCTTCTCGTATTTCTTTTTTTAAGTAATACACTTCAAATTTTTTCACAAACAGATCCAGCAGATCCCATTTTTGAGATAAAAAATGACCTGAATCAAACAGTTTTTGCCGTTTATCCGGGTGGTGTGAAAATTTTCATAGACGATCAGCTAAAAGCTGCAGGAGGAGGATTTACTGTTGGTAGGTTAAATACAGGAAAAGCTACTGCAGGTGATATTTTCAGTGTAGCACCAAATAATGTGAATGTATTTATTGATGATGGTTTAAAAGCTGCCGGAGGAGGATTTACTGTAGGTAGACTAAATACGGGGAAAGCTGATGGAGTACAGGAAAATTTTTTATCAGTTACACCAGATAGTACACGTGTTTATATTAATGAAACCAGCTCTGCAGGTTTTGCTGTGGGTAAGTTGGGAACTGCTGAAACGGGCTTACAAAATTTTATGTACCTTAAAAAAGACAACTATTTTATTGGCCATAATAGTGGTAGACTAACCACCGGACTTTACAATCTATTTTTGGGTTATGAAAGTGGTTTTTCAAACACAACAGGTAATAATAATACATTTTTAGGATATCAAACAGGCTATTCAAACATATCCGGCTATAACAATGTTTTTTTAGGTAGTAGCACGTGCAAGAGTACCATTGGGTCAAGCCAAAATGTTGCTATTGGAAATAGTTGTGCTTCGGATGTAAGCTCTACTATAACTTCATCGGTGATTATGGGCGATAATGCACTTACAGGTATGTTTAAAAGTATTCCGGTAACTAGTTCTATGTTTATTGGTAAAAACGCAGGGATAAATATTGGGGAAGAAGGTTCCTCTCTTGTTAGTAATTGCATATTCCTCGGAACAAATGCTGGAGATGGAATAAAAAATACAGATTATTCTTCAATATCCAGTATTGTGGCTGTTGGTAATAATAGTGGACAAAATTCTGATGGTTATAGGAATGTTTTTATAGGAAATAGTGCGGGAAGTCAATTTAAAGGACATCAAAATACCATGATCGGATATTCAGTAGGTACTCAGGGAGGCTCTGGAACATACAATGTATATATTGGTGATCAGGTTGCACTGCAATCAAATGGGAGTAGCAATACCTACATTGGTCGTACTGCTGGATGCTGGGTAAATGGTGACTATAATGTATTTCTTGGCTATAATGCAGGTAGAGCATCAAACATTTCCCCAAGAGAAGAATCCAGTAGACTTCGCATTGGTGCAAATAATCTTATTTATGGGGAGTTTGATAATCGTCGTGTGGTCATAAATGGTACTACAACAAATGGATATAACTTTTATGTAAATGGTACTGCCGGTGGTTCAAGTGCTTGGGAAAACTTAAGTGATAAACGTTTGAAGAAAGATATTTCTACTATTTCAAATCCCTTAGAAAAAGTAATGGCTTTACGGGGTGTTAACTTTTATTGGAAAGATAATGAGAAGGGTAATAAATTACAAATGGGTTTTATTGCTCAAGAAACAGATTTAGTTATTCCCGAAGTTGTAAATAAAAAGAGTGAGCATTATTCAATGCAGTATGCTCCTATAACTGCAGTTTTAGTTGAAGCAGTAAAAGAACAACAAGAGATAATCAACAAATTAGAAAGTAGGATTAATGAACTTGAAAAAAAGAATGAATCATTAACAAGTGAAGTTTCTGGTTTTAAGAGTTTAAAAGCAGAGCTTGATGAATTAAAAACTTTAGTTAAAGAGGTGGTAAAAACACAAAACGCAAATAATACAGCAGAAGCTGATAAGTAATTTTATATTGAATACCTGTAAAAGCCAATAGAAATCAATTTTATTGGCTTTTGTATTTATAAAGGAATAATTCTACTTAATTTAAAATTATATCTTTACATTAGTTTTAAAAAACAGCACATTTTTTGATGTAGTAAAATAAACCAAATTAAACGGTAATGAACAAGCTTTTTCTCATAATTACTATTCTCATAATTCCAAGCATTATTTATAGTCAAATTAATAAAGATGGTTTACCTTTTATAAAAACCTACACATCTGAAGAGTATAATGCTGCAGGACAAAATTGGGCTATTGTTAAAGATAATAAAGGGCTAATGTATTTTGCCAATAATTATGGTCTGCTTCAATATAATAGCTCCCGATGGGGATTATTCATAAATAAATATAGTCCGGTAGTTCGCTCATTAAATACAGATAAAAAAGGAACTGTTTACTATGGAGCTTCTGAAGATTTTGGAATGATCGTTCCGGGACAGGCAGATAGTGTAAGCTTTTATTCACTAGCAAAACTGCTTGATTCTGAAGAAAAGGACTTTAATAACGTCTGGGGAATTCATATAGTAAGTGATGCTATTTATTTTCAAAGCTTTGAAAAGGTTTTTAGATTTAACTTACCTATTGATACCTTAAATATTGAAGAGCTAAAGAATAATATTAAAATATTCAAGCCTGAAAACTCTTTTCATTGGTCATTCGGCCTTAATGATAATTTTTTTGTTCGAGAACCCGGTAAAGGTTTATATTCTATTGTAGATGATGAATTAAAGTTAATTGTTGGTGGTGAAATTTTTGCTGACAAAAAAATATATGTGATGCTTCCCTATGAAGCTGAAAAAATCTTAATAATTACCAGGGAAACGGGATTGTACATATACGATCCTAATAATCCTGATAATAGTATTTCTTCTTTTGATTGTCCTGCAAATGAAATGCTGATTAATAGTTATATTTATGGTGGAGTTGAAGTTGATAATGGTAATTATGCTATTTCTTCATTAGCTAATGGAATAATAATAATAGACAAAAAAGGGAATATTGTGAACCAACTTAATCAGGAAAATGGGTTACCTAACTCATACATTACTGCTATTTATTATGATCAAGCTGATAAAATCCTTTGGTATGCTACAGACAATGAATTGGGACAGGCAAATTTAGGAAGTCCTTTCAGGGCATGGAGTACTATAAATGGTTTAAATGGAGTTGTTTCCGATATAATCCGTTTTGATAATAAACTATATATTTCAACGAGTACCGGAGTCTATTACTTAAAAAATAGTGATGATGAAATAGTTAAATTTAAGGCTGTTTTAGGAATTAATTTTGAAAGTTGGGATTTACAAACGATTTCTTCTGAAGGTGATGAGAAATTAGTTGTAGGTACTATTGCCGGGGTTTTCCAAATTGAAGGAGCAAATAGTAAGTTGTTGGATAATTCGGGTTATGTCCTAAAGTTTTTACAATCAAAAAGTAACCCTGAGATAATATATTTGGGTTACGGCAATGGGTTTGGATATGCAAAGTTTTTGAATAACAAATGGGAGCTGTTAAACAAGAATGAGTTTGTTCATAATACCATTCGTAATATTTATGAAGATCATAATGGAGCAATATATTTGGGAACAGATGTTGCTGGTATTGTTAAATTAAAATCTAAAACGGACAGTATTATAGTTATTGATAGTACGCAGGGACTTCTTCTTGAAGGCTCAGGTTTTAAAATATATGATATAAATAACAAAATCATAGTTGCCGAAGCCATGGGCTTATTTGAAATTGATAGAAAAACTAACCTGGCAACACCTTACAAAGAACTTGGTAATGAGTTTAGTAAAGAAGGTATTGGTGTTTTTAATATAACAAAAGATGATAATAATTTTTGGTTAGGTATATACAATAATAAACGTACAGGGAATAAATTACAAGAAATAATAAAACTCATTAAGAATTCATCGGGTACTTATGATAAAGAAGAGGCATTTTCTAAAATATTACCTAAAAAAGCTCCACTGGCAGTTTATCCTGATGGAAATTACGTTTGGATAGCCAATGAAAATGGTTTGTTCAAGTTTAATAAGGAAGTAATAAAAGATTATAATCAGGCTTTTAATTCTATTATTTCAAAAGTAAATACTAAAAATGATTCAATTCTTTTTGCCGGTTATTTTAAAAGTGATAAAAGTGTATCTTATATTCAAAAACCTAATGAAATACCTGAATTAATATTCAAAAATAATGAAATAACTTTTGAGTATTCTGCAACATTTTATGAACTTGAAGAAAAAACTCAATATAGCTACCGTCTGATTGGATATAATGAAAAATGGTCTAAATGGACTACTGAAACAAAATTCCCTTACACTAATTTATTTGAAGGAGATTATACTTTTGAAGTAAAAGCAAAAAATATTTATGGAACT
>Ga0164318_10000626_pt1 | contig 28085 bp, 19 predicted proteins | sample GuaBasSedimGuay9_FD_113734 | JGI IMG/M metagenome (GOLD analysis project Ga0164318, IMG submission 113734) | Subseafloor sediment microbial communities from Guaymas Basin, Gulf of California, Mexico - Guay9, Core 4571-4, 0-3 cm | ecosystem: Environmental > Aquatic > Marine > Hydrothermal vents...
CCTTATTTAAATTAATTCTAAATTTAAAACCCTACCTTTTTTTATTGAAAAATTTGTTAGTGCTTTGAACAAGCTTATTTGTTTAACCGAATTTAACAAGCAATTCATTTTTTAACCAATTAATACTTTAAACATGAAAAAACTAGTTTATTTATCATTTCTCGTACTTGCATCAACCATGCTGGTACTTACCTTAAACAATTGTAACAAGGTACCGATAGTTAAACAGATACCGAAATCGAAAATAACTGTAATTTAACGCTTAATTCCGAGGCTATACTGGAGCATATTTTAGCGTTTTAGAGGAAAATAGAATTAATAACTTTAAATATTTAACTTATAAAATTTAATAATGATGAAAAATATTAAGATTTTTACATTTGGACTAACCATTTTTGGATTGACGGCTTTATTCTTTACCGTTAACAGTTGTAATAAAAATCCAACTGTTTTAGTAAATAAACATACTTTTAAAAGCGATACTGTTGTAGCAAGCGAGGACAGTGTATTCAATAAAAAAATTGTTTATTTTGACAGTATTATACAAAAATACGCAGATGATACCAATTATACGAACAGTAAACAATTAAGCAGTGATTCAGCGGTTTGGTATCTTGAAGCGTGGTTTAACGCGAAATATGCCTATCCCGACGAGCAATATTCTAAAACCGGTGAAAAGACCGACTCGGTAAATATGTCAATAAACAGCGGCAACATGATAGATATGGATGATATTGCTGCTACCGGGCAGCAAATCTACAGCAAAGTAAAAGCGGCATATACGCAAAGTACACTTTCAAACAAAGAACTACTGTTGGTTAACTTAGGTATAAAGCGTATAAGTACCACGGATGTAGTAGTAAATGTTAACACTGTAATAGGAGAGAAAACTCAAATTACCGTAAATTACGATCCTTTTGACGGCAGTTGGTATTATGGCGAGATGCTCGGCGATTGTGATTTAAGCAGCTATGAAAATACCGATGCCGCACATAAAATTGCAGAGGCTGTCATGGCAAACAAACCGATATCTATGCCTTGTGCCGGATGTTGTTATACTTATTCCGATATTGATACTATTCCATTACAAGGCTATGAAAATCAAAACGGCAATGGAGAATACCTTATCTTTTATATTGTCAGGCCCGACGGCAATTTTACGCCCGATGACAAATGCCTCGATCCCGATGAAATGAACTTCCACTACCATGGCGAAGAAACGGTGATTTACGATATCCTTGAACCCCAACTCAACAAATCTTTTATGAGCTGCACACTGATAGGAAAACAAGATTGGGATCAATATGGTAATGCAAGAATCAGACATGATAATAAACTTACTTTCGGCATAATGCATCTTCATCATCCCGGTATAGGTTTTATTAAAAAAGAATATATTGCCGATTAGAAGCATGAAAAAACTTATTGTACTTTTATTTTGCTTTGGGCTGCTCACGTTGCATGCACAAAATTCCTTTGAATTTACCTATGGAACAAGTGATGATGAACTGCTATTGAATGCAATAGAAGACAATGGAGGTAATGTGGTGATTGTGGGAAGAATAGGGAATAGGAGTACTTTTAATTACGACCCTTTGATTTTAAAAGTTAACCCCGACGGCAGTTATGTTTCAAAACGATTGAACAGGCCGGATACAAACGGATATTTTGCAACAATTAACCTGTTGCAAGATTCAAATTACCTGATTACCGGAAGCTATGGACTGACAAGTGGGCTTAATTATGAATATTATTGGGTGTGCAAATTAGACACAAACTTAAATGTATTATTTGAAAAAACGTATCATCTTGTTGATAGCAGCAGTATTTATACAGGGATAGCCCTTGAATATTCATTAGATGACAACGATAACAATATTGTTGTTGCTGGGGGAAAATCTTTCGAACAGTTTTTTGATATGTGTCTTATTAAACTCAACCAACAGGGCGATACTTTACTAACCCGCACACATCATTTTGAATTTGGGGCAAGAATCATTAATATTACCTGCATTCCGGAATCAAATGATTATCTCGGTATTGCCGGACTTATTAATTTTCATAATTACGGGCCTGTACGTTTCGACTCTGTTTTTAATATTCTTGACGTAAAGCATTTTTATGCAAATTTTGATAACAAAGGTACTTCAGATCATTGGCTAAATGATACTACCTATATGTATTCTTGTGCAAATACAGATTTAAACAGTTCTAATCTGGAAGAACGCATATGTGTATTTAACATTGACACTGCTTTACGATATCACAAAAGCGTTGTGCTCGACAAACCCGACACCTCCGATTATCCGGCATGGCGCACAAGCATGGCTTATGCCAACGACAGTACCGTTTATATCGGGGGATTTATCAATTACTTGGAGTTTTATCCCACCGAACCCAACTGTATTGAGTTGTACCTCATTGATACGGGGCTCAACCTGTTGGGGTATAAAGAGTTCGGTTGGAATGCCAATTACGATGTATGGGGAATGGTTGCCACATCCGATAACGGTTGTTTGCTCTATGGAAACGTACGAACCGAAGAAAACACCACCGAGTCGGATGTACACATTATCAAAGTAAGAAGAGAAGACTTTGACATCACCACCACCGTAAAAACGATTGAAAATGTGGCGGGCCATGCCAAACTTTGGCCCAATCCCGCCCGAAACAAATTGCATATCGAACTGCCCGAAACGGTTGGAAAGAGTTTTGAATTTCAAATTCTCAACCTTGAAGGCAAAACATACACCCGTCGAAAAGTCGCGGGAAACGGAAATGTGTTGGACATAAACATACAACCGTTGCCGGCGGGAACGTATGTTTATCATATTACGGGCAACGGCCATAAAATTTCAGGAAAATTTATCAAAATGAATTAATACTCAAACCAATGAAAAAGTCGTTTTTTATCCTCATGCTTACAGGGCTTGTTTTTTCAACCTTAACCAAAGCACAACAATGTGTTTCGTGCTATGAAAACAATGTAAATTTTTCTGCCAATGCAAGTGCCGTTGGACAACACAATACCGCCACAGGACAGGCCTCATTTGCCATGGGTAACGAATCCATAACTTTGGGAGCTTCGTCGGGAGCTTTCGGTATTAATTCGGAAGCCTATGCCGCTGCCGGTTTTGCAATCGGAAGAAGAATTAAATCTGCTGCAACCTCTGCCATTATTCTCGGTACAGGCTACAATTTTACCGATTATCTTATCAACGGGACTTACAACAGTCTGATGATAGGGTTTAACAGTACGGCACCCACGCTGTTTGTTAGTGAGTCAACAACAACAAATAGTGCACACAAAGACCGAACCGGTCGCATTGGTATTGGTAACGTTACCGAACCGCTGGCCAAATTGCACATCAAGGCTGATGACAATGAGAATGCCGAAATTTATCTGCAAGCGCATGTGTGGAACGGTTCCGCCGTTTCGAGTATTTTTATTGGTAACAAGAATCATGGTATCAGTGCAAACGGCAACACCGGATTGGTATTCAGCTCCGAAAAAAATTATATTTTCGGCAAAGGAAATGTAGGTATTGGCGTTGAAGTACCACAGGCGAAACTGCAGGTGGACGGTACTGTGCTAACAACCGGTTTTAAAATGCCCCAACAGGAACTTAGAGACGGTTGGGTGCTGACTGCCGACCATACAGGAACTGCTTTTTGGGCACCATCGCAAAACCTTTGGTATCAAACTGAAACCAATGATGTTTACAGGCCGGCAGGAAACGTTGGCATTGGGTTGAACAATCCCTTATCGAAACTTGAAGTTAACGGACAAGTTTCAATAGGTTATCATGTAGCCAATGTACAGGAAAACAACCTTATTGTTGAGGGCAAAATCGGTATTGGTACTTTTTCGCCTACCGAAAAGTTGGAAGTAAACGGGAAAATAAAGACTACTGAATTTCAACTGTTAAACGGGCAGGTAAACGGATATATATTGCAATGCGATAACAACGGCAATGCATCATGGGTTGACCCGTCATTGATAAATGATGGTGACTGGACAATACTTGCAAACAACCTGTACGTGGAATCCAATCGAAATGTTGGTATTGGTACATCAACACCCACACAGCCGCTTGATGTGGCGGGAAACATAAAAGTAAGCGGAAACATATACGGCGGGCATGACGATTGGCAATCGCTAAAAATTTACGGCGACACCAATAATAACGACGGAGCGCATATTCTGTTAAACAGTAATTCCGATGAAACAGGTTCCTTAAAATTTTATTCTACAGGGACAAACGGGCGTATTGAGTTTCATAATTAAACAACTCAGGTCATGTCGGTACGTGCAGACAATAATGTATATCTTGGCACACCCGATCCGGGGCCTTTTTCCAATTTATATGTTAACGGCGAAATATACGCACATCTTGTTAAAGTTACCAACAGTGTAGCTTGGTGGGATGGGGTTTTTAAAAAGGATTATCATTTGATGCCGTTAGATAAACTGGAGAAGTTTGTAAATAAAAACCACCATTTACCCGGTATGCCCACCGAAAGCCAGGTAAATGAAAATGGTCTCGACCTTGCTAAAATGAATGCGTTGCTACTAAAAAAAACGGAGGAACTTACCCTATATGTTATTGAATTGAAAAAAGAAAATGAGAGGATTATGAAGCTTTTCAATGAAAAGAAAGGAAATTAATATGAAGACACAGCATAATTTTACAATTGTAATCATTACAATTGTTTTATCAATAAATAATTTTGTCTTTATACAAAACATTACAGCTCAGAGCCGTAAAAATAAGATATCTCTTAATTATAATCCTAACAATAAAAAAAAATATATTAAAACCATTGATTTTATTAACCCTATAACTAAAGATACAGTTATAACCTTTGATGTACACACCCATAATCCTTATGATAATATTAATTTTACTTTGTTGGATAATACAAACTCACAAGATTATAAACAATATAAAATTAATAACATCACGAAAAAAGATTTTAAGTTATCTGAGGCAAGATTTGGATTTCGAAAAGATTTACCAGACACAGCATTAATTAGTGACGGATTTGCAACAAGCTATAGTGGTGTTTTTTTTAGCGACACAACCTATATTATTGTATTGTACAAATTTATATTGTATCAAGGTGGGTCATTTTTAGGAATGAGTACAACTATATTAATATTATCAAATGAAGGACAAATCATACATAAATTGAATGATTTTAGTACGGAATGTTATAGTCCTTCGATAACCAAAGACGGAAAATATTTTGCTTATGGTTTTGGAGGGGGTAATGATGAAGAAGGCAACACCCTTGATAGTGTGGGATACGCTATTATTGATTTGAAAAGTGAGAAAATCATTATCTATGAAAATATAGATAAAGACTATTATAGTGCACTCCCTTATTCTTACGGTAATTTAATAAGAATTAATTGCAAAAAGAATAAATATAGAAAATATATTGTTTATGACTTTGATGAAAATAAAAAATATAGCAAAACCTATGATATCCGTCAAATACCTTTTCTTAAAAAAATAACTAAATATGGGTTTGTTTTTGAAGAAGGAGAATCAAGTTCAAACCAATATAGAACTGATTATTACAATAAAGTATTTGAACAGGAGGATATTAAATGAGAATTAATTTTTTTTCAATACTCTGTATAACTATTACTTTTTCAATATTTTTTATACCGGCAAAAAGTCAAAATAATATATATCAGCTTAAATACCAAGAAGTTGATGATTGGAGCACTAATCCGCCAGAATATAGTTCAGTTAAGAATTTCCAAACGAATCAAATTACATCTGATTATGGTAAAAGAAAAGGCAACAACTCGAAATGGCATAAGGGTGTTGATTTTGCTGATAGCCCAGAAGTAGGTGATCACATATTAGCATTAGGATGGGGAGGGGTTGAAAAAATAAAAGGAAATGGATATAAAATTATTATGACAAGTACAATAACAAACTCAATAAATCATTATTTTGGGTTTGGCCATATATTTACTGATGAACCTGTTGGAACTACTGGACAACAAAAAGGTGATATGGTATTAATAGATATCGGCGGTGCTCAAGCTGGTGAATATGCAATATTAAACTTGACTGATGGTACTGCAATTGCAGAAGAAAGTTATTCACAAATCGTTTACAATAATCAGACTTTTACAACAAACAGATACATTAGTACCGATGATCCTATTGGTATTATTGGAAACTCAGGTGGAATTTTTCCTGTTCATGTACATGTATATATGTTCAATGATATTGGAATTGCGAAAGTAACTCATAAAAATTATTTTAATGATCGCGATCCATTACAATTTATCTCTCATGTAAACACAACTTACGACGTAGCTATAAGTAATGACAATAACATAAATAGTGATAGAATAATAACCTCATCAGGATCTCATGCAATATCGGTTAAGGTACGTTATACAATGCAAAACCCCGAGCAAAACGATAGTCGATTTAACAATGCCGTAATGGACGTTGATAATGTAGATGTTTTTATCAAATCAAGTTATCAAGACAATGAAGATAACACACACTGGGGAAATGAAAATTCTAATTATCAATTTATAACGGGTGAGTATGTTAAGTCGCACCTTTCACATGGTGCACGATTGGCAAGCGAAATATATCCTGTAACAGCAGCTTACAACCACGTTTCTAATCCATTGCATAATACCGTAATAAATCTTGTAGGAAATACGTATGGTGATTTTAATAATACCGGCATTGATCCGTTTGCATACAGTAGCACAAACAACCATCCGTACGATGACTATTATTTCTCCGATTTTTTTACGAGGATAATGAAAGATTACCAATTGGGGGGAAATTTTGGCTTTGCTGCTTGTAACGAAGAAGCAAAATATGGTGATGGCAAATATTACCTTTATTCAAAAGTTACAACCGTAAGAGACGATGTGTTTACTTCAATTGATAATAACCAAGAACCTGTTGAAATAATCATTGATAATTTTCGTCCGTTCGTAAAAAAAGTAGAAATACGCAAGTTGCCCGACAGTCAGCCGGTATATTCACGTAGTTGGTTTTGGGACGGGAGTACATATCGTTTTGAGCCGCCACCCTGCCCGAGTTGCCCTGATATAAAAATTAACGACAATCTTTATGTTAAGGTTACTACATCCGAACCGATGACTGATGTTACCATGCAACTGAATAACCATTCTGTAAACAATACCGGTAATAACAACGAAAAAACCGAGTGGGATTTTTATATAACTACGGCAACCCTCATTGAAGGTGAAAACACACTTGAAATAGACGGTAATGATTTGGCAAACAATCCGCTTTTAAAAGATCCTTCTCAGGTGCCGATACGTCAGGACAACGGTACGTGGCTGCCTGATCCTGCTGCGTTTACAGGCACCGACCGGAACCATCGCTTTTTTGCTTTTGAGCCCGCTCCCATTGATTTTAGTGCAACACAAGTGGGTAGTGAAGATAGAACCGTCTATTTCGAGGATAAATCAACTATTCCGAACATCACTTCCTACGCATGGGATTTTGGTGATGGCATTAGTAGTGAAGGAAAAAATGTACTTCATACATATCTTTATACGGGTACATGGGCAGTAACTCACACGGTAAACAATAATCAATCGATTTCAAAGAATGTTTTGGTAGAAGACCTTACACCACCCAATGCTAATTTTATTTATTCGGTTGAGAATAGTCAAAACAGAAGTGATGACATTGAAGTAAAGTTTTACGATCAATCCGAAGGTATTATTAATACAAGATTCTGGACATTTGGAGAAGGAATTGAACCGTCAAACGAAAAAAATCCGGTTAGAACTTTGGAAATGTATAAAAATTACGATTTTATGCTACGGGTTACCAATAACGCAGGTGTTAGTACTTATTATCACGATAATTTTTATTATGATCCGGCAACTACTCCCAATGTTACAATTATTCCCTGGCAAACTGTTTCGTTTTATTACAATATTGATATAAATGTTTCACATCTTACCGGACCTTATACCTATGAAATAGATTATGGTGACGGCACCTCGGAAAGTTTAAATGAAGAAAGCTTGGATTGGGTAACATTTAACCATCAATATTTTAGTTGGGGGGAATACCTTATTACAGCTCATGTAACAGGTACAAATCAACAAGGGGAAACGGAAACGGTTTTTTCCGCTAGAGAGATTGAAGTTCGTGGTTGGGATTTGGATGTGCAGTTAAGCTATTCTGCACCAACATCCCCTCCTTATCCTGGATGCCAAACTGTAACTCTTAATGCAAATGTTTCCGGTGCAGGTAATGTAGAGTATCAGGGTACTTGGTACATATATAAAATTGGTGACCCTAACTTTTACTTTTCACAGAATTCGGAATCTGGTAATACCATTGCCCCATTGATATATAGTTTTCCGGAAGAGGGTACTTACAAAGTTGGTTTTGATGCTGTGTCTGAATATGGTGGACATGGACATGGAGAAATGAAAATTGTAGTGGAAAATGCTCCGCAATTTATTGATGCCAATTTTTATCCACTTGAACCTATTATGTTAGGTGCCAATTCATCTCAAACCTTTGAAAGTTCCGTCTGGCCCATTGGAAATCCCGGTGTACCTGAAAGTCAATGGTATCCAACCAATTTGCGATGGACTCTTTTTGCACCTGATGGTACAGTAATTACACCGTCGGAAGGATCGTCAAATATAACATTCAACTATGAGGAGTTTTATTTTGTACACGCTGTAACATACGATTTTCAACAGGCAGGTACTTATAAATTGCGGCTTGAAGCATGGAACGGTACGCATAATTATCAACAAGACGGGGTGCTTGATCCCGCATGTGTAAACACTTTGCCTTACTACGATTATATTGAAAAGCAAATTGTTGTTTCGGACGAAACTCCTTATTTAAAAGTTACTAATCCTTCGGCACCTGCGCACACATTTCCCGATTTTGATGCGAATGAGCATAATACTCAAATAATCCTTACAAACCCGGGTACAAACATTTTAACTTGGAGTGCTGAAAATTATGCTGCCTATGGAGATCCGAATTTCTTTGAGATTACGGGTACAACAAATACAACAATAAGTTCGGGTGGTACAGGTATAATATCATTGCATATAACACCAAACAACAACTTTGATGTACGATATGGTGCCATTAAATTAACCGGAATTGACGAAAATGGGAATCCAGTTCAGGGCAGTCCCACTTATGTTTACATTAACCAAAACGGTACTTATGGGCCACATGGACAATTTGTTTATAATAGTAACCCGCAGAAAAATGAAAATTTCGGATATGCTTCGGCTATTGATGACAAATATGCTGTTGTAGGTGCAGTAAATGATAATGGAACAGGAAATGCTTATATCATAGAACGTAACAATATCGGGATATGGAATGTTGTTGCTACTTTGCAACCTTCTGATAATTATCATACTCATTTCGGTCGTTCGGTAGATATTCATGGGCGATTTGTTATTGTTGGTGCACAAGATAAAGCCTATATATTTAAGCAACCCATGAATGGATGGTCGGGTAGCGTTAACGAAATCACCTCAATGCAAAGTAATGGGGATTATGGTAAAAAAGTAACTATTTGGGGTGATTGGGCTGTTGTTAGTTCCCCTTCAGCAGATAATGTAAAAATATATTATAGAAATCAGGGAGGCATCACAGATAGTTGGGGCTTCAACAAAAATCTTTCGGGTACACAGAATTCATCTTTCGGTTATAACGTTGATTTATATAATGATATACTCGCAGTAGGAGCACCGAGTACAAATAACGGTGAAATACGAATCTACAATCGAAATCATGGTCAAGCAAACGATTGGGGACTTGAACATATTTTTACTGAGCCTTCGGCTCCTTCAAATGCTTTTCTTGGCGGTAAAGGATTTGATGTTTACGATAACAAATTATTTTATATGTATCGCTGGGAACCTACAGGTCCAATTCCAAATATGAGAGGTGAATTATATAAAAGAAATAGTAGTGGGGATTGGAATGAATTTTCGGGGAGTGTAATTGAAGTTTCAGAAACGGGAAATGACCAAATTAATGATTTTATTGCTTCCGGTGCTAAATGCTGTGCGTTAGTTCCTAATTTTAATATTGTTTACGATCCGGGAGATTATTCTTATGCTTATTACAGTAAGCCTTATGATTATAATGGTTCATATTTTGACCACCTCGGGGGTACGGCGACTATGTATCCTTATTATGACTGGGCTCCAACGGATATTTCTATGGGATACTGGAACTCCAATTCAGCTTTCGGATATTCACTTGAGACCGATTTTAATTCGGTTATTGTAGGCGGTCCTAATAAAAATAGTGAAAATGTAAATGATTGTGGAGCAGTTTATATTTATGATTTTCGCATTCGTAGTTTGTGTGCTTCGGGTGTTGAGTTAAATCTTGTGAATTTCGAAAAACCGGCTGGGAATTATCCTGATGTTAGTGCTTATAAAATTACGTTAGGAGGAAATGGATACGATGCCATTGTAGAAGACGGAGCAACCATTTCTTATTATGCCAATGAAATAACGCTTGACGATGGTTTTTTGGCCGACGAAGGTTCCGATTTCCTGGCTGAGGCTTCAAACTGTAGTATGAAGGAATATAAAAAGTTACCTGCAAATTATATCGCCATTGATAAAAATAGTTTTGTAGCAGGTTCCGTTAAATCGTTACAGGGGGTTAATATACAGAATATGTTAGTGATAAACTTACAAGATATACGTAAAGTATTAATAAACAAATATCCGAACTACCCTTGGTATACTGTTGACTTTTTTAACGGTATTGACCAAATAGCTATTCTTGATGATACTTATAATATTGTCTCGAAAATTGATAATCCTAACCCGTTAATTTGTATGTTTGATAAAAAATCTCTTCCAGAGAAATACAAAATCATTATCAAAATCGGAAAGATAACGGTTCCCGTCAGCTCGGTTAATACCTCTGATGCAAAAAATGCAATTAAACAAAATGATTAATGAAAGAAATTTTTTTATTTATGAAGATATTAATATTTGGTAGAAGGTTTTCTCTTGTAATGCTCTTATTGTATATGTTTTTGTACATACCGATGAGTATTTACGGACAAGCATTGCAAGGTGAACGTGTTCTTAGTTTCGGCGGTTCCCGTTCTGACGGTGGGAGATCAGTTTGTGTTGATGCGGCCAGCAATGTGTACATAACAGGCTATTTTCAAGATACTGCAAGTTTTAATGATGTTAAGCTTATATCAAATGGTGATACTGATATTTTTCTTGCCAAACTTGATAAGTATGGTGATTTATTATGGGTTAAACAATTCGGTAGCGATCTCCGCCAAAATCTGATACTCACTGAAATGGGTAATATTGTCAAGATTGATAAAAAGGGGAATATTTATCTGTCTGGTATTTTTTCGCGAAGTGCTGTTTTTGGTGATACAACATTGGTGTCATATGGTGGTGATGATATATTTGTTGTTAAGCTAAATGAAAAGGGAGAAGTAATATGGGCAAATAACTATGGAAGTATTGGGCATGATATTGTTTATGATATGACTTTTGATAACAATAATAACCTAATTTTATGCGGTAATTTAGGCACAGCACCTTCAGGTATAGCATTTAAATCTACAAAAATGAGTTCTTATGCATTCCTGGCAAAAATTAATACTAAAGGCAATTTACGACTATTGCGCTCAGTGAGTGCTCAAGGGTATGCGGAAGCAAACTCGGTTGCTGTTGATAATGTTAATAGTATTTATTGGGGCATTAATTTTAAAGGGAATTTAATATTGGGTGATAGAAAATTCCTTTCAAAAGGTAAGTTCGATATTTTTTTGGAAAAGATTGACACTACGGATAATCCACAATGGTATAAACAGATTGGAGGTGTGGCTGATGACAAAGTTAGTTCTTTAACAATAGCAAACAATAACAATCTTATATTAACCGGTTCGTTTGAAGATAAATTGGAAATTAATAGTAAGGTACTTGTATCACAAGGAGCATCCGACTTTTTGTTTTGTGAATTTGACAAATCGGGTAAAATTGTTTGGTTGGAAAGATTTGGCGGATTACTTTCCGACCAAGGTATTTCTGCCTCTTCGTTAAGCAATGGCAATTTGCTTATTGGTGGTATCTTTCAAGGTGTCGTTGCATCAAGTGTCGACACTATTATATCAATGGGTTTTTATGATATTGTATTGCTAAATTATAACAAAAATCGACAATTAATCGGGGAAAAACAAATTGGTAATGAGTACGGTGATTTTATAAGGTCGCTTGTAAGTGACAGTGATAATGCATATTTTACTGGTAGATACAGGGGAGATATAGTGGTTAATAATAATGAGATATATTCAAAAGGTAGTGATGATGTTTTTTTTGCATCGCTTCCTCTTTCTTTATTAAACAGTGGAGGCTTCTCATCAGTAAACCTGTTGGCGAATACGGATAATAATTCAATAAATATTAGTCCCAATCCATCAACTGGCAATTTCTTTATAACATCTTCCAATGATCCGATTACGGTTAATATTACAGTAAAAAACATTTCCAATAAAGAGTTAATGTTTTTAAGAAATCAAACTCTTCCAACTCAACTTAATTTATCGTCATTGTCAAATGGCACCTATTTTATTTACATTAGCTACGATAGTAAAAGGTTCATTAAAAAAGTGATAATACTTAATTAGTCAACCCTTATAACTTGGTAGTATCCCAAAAAGTGTGTAATGCTCTTTGGGATACTACCATCTTCTTTAATATGCACTTTTTTGTAAAATATTAAGTCATCAAAAACAGCATCGAATATCTTTGAACTTGTTCTGTTATTGAGAATTAAAAGCATAAATTCTTATTTTTCCATTTTTTATTTTTCTTGATGAGATGAAGTCATGCTTTAATAGATTTGTTAGCCAACTCCCGATTGAAGGATGTGTCAGACAAAGATTTCTTGACTCCTTATTTTCTTTATATTTTGTTGGGCAAATTGTTGGGCAAATAAAAAAGCCACTTACAAAAAAACTCTGTAAGTGGCTGATTTTAGGTGGAGAATATCGGAATCGAACCGATGACCTCTTGACTGCCAGTCAAACGCTCTAGCCAACTGAGCTAATCCCCCATCTGCTATTTTTACAATAGCGGCGGCAAAGATAAAACAATTTGTTTTTTCCTGCAATAAAAAAATTGCCTTAATTGATTAAACTTTTTATGCATATTTGTCCTTCCTTTTTTAACCCCCCTTTATGAAACGACTTTTTATTGCCATCAATGTGTCCCCAAACAATGCTTTGTTAAAAGTTTATAGCAATTTGCAGTTGCGATGTAGCAAGGGTAAAATAAAATGGGTTGATACACGTCTGTTTCATCTTACCTTGAAATTTTTGGGCGAAACATCCGAAACCGATGAAAAAAGAATAGTGTCAGCACTCCATGCCATTACTGCTACTACCCATTCGTTTAGCTTTAATCTTAAAGGAATTGGTATTTTCGGAAGCTCGTACCGTCCCAGAATCATTAGGGTAAACATTGATAATAGTGAGCAATTGATACTGTTGGGAAATGAAATACGGCAGGGACTGGAGTCATTGGGTTTTTTAAACGACCGTCAGAATTTTGTACCCCATCTTACCCTGGGAAGAATCAGACAGGTACAGGATAAAGCTTTTTTTCAGAAATCAATAAACCTATATAAAGAGGTGTTTTTTCAGGAAGTGCCGGTAACAGAGATCGTGTTGTATGAAAGCATCCTGCATCCAAAAGAACCGGAATATGTTATGATAGAAAGATATAAATTACTGTAAGATGTAATAAATTAGCGTTTCTTTGCAACGAACATTTCATTAACGGTGTCATAACAGCGAAATTAATTTTAAAAAAGGTTTATCAACCTATAATTTTTTTACTTTAGCCTGCGTTAATTAAAGAAAGAATAAAAAAACAAGAGATTGAATTTTAAAAAATTTTGCAGTAGTTTCGTTTTTCTGCTGGTTATTTTGGTAGCTGCTTACGGGCAGGATGTACCTACTTTTACGCAATACAAAAATACCATGGCCTATAACAACCCGGGCTTTATGGGTATGGGCGATGGTATATGTGTAAACGGTTTGTTGCGTCAACAGTGGGCAGGTTTTACCGATAGTGAAGGTAATAAGGTAGCTCCCGAAACCTATCTGGTAACTATTAATTCACCCATGAAAATTTTACATGGTGGGCTTGGTGGCTCCATTATTCAGGATAAACTGGGTTTTGAAAAGCAGGTCGGTATCAATTTGTCCTATTCATTTCATGCTTCGCTCTCTTTTGCCGATATTGGTATTGGCGCCGGCGTTAGCTTGATGAACCACAGCATCGATTTTTCGAAATTAAAACCCGAACAACAAGGAGACCCCATTCTGCTTTCTTCCGAACTGGGCGCCATGATTTTTGACGGGAATTTGGGAATTTTTGTAAAAACCGAGAATTATTACGTGGGTTTGTCGGTTATTAATCTGCTTGAATCGCACGGAAAAAATTTAAGCACTTCCGATAATCAGGAGGTGCGTTACAAAACCGATCGCACCCTGTTTTTAACGGGAATGTATCGGGTTTTTCTCACCAATCAGGATTACGAAATTGACCCGGGTTTCATGATAGAGAGTAATTTAGCTTCCACACAATATATAATTTCAACCGACGTTAAATACAAAGACAGATTTTACGCCGGCATTAGCTACCGGTTTCTTGAATCGGTGGGCGTGATGGTGGGTGTTAAGTTTAGAGATTTCAACATTAGCTACTCTTATGATGTGAGCACCATGAAGTATGGAATGCCCGGGTCACACGAAATTGGTTTAAGCTACTGTTTTAAAATAAAAGGCGATCATTCAAAAACCAGTTATAAAAATACAAGGTATTTGTAACTGAAAATAATATGACCAAAACTAAGTTGCATTGCAGATTTTCTTATTTTTGGGGCTCGTTAAAAAGGAAAAATAAGATAAGACATATAAAATCAAATTGTTAAATATGAAAAGGTTGATTTTTTACATTCTCGTTGCCGGGTTGTTGGCAAGTTGTAATAACTCCGGTAATGGTGAATTGGTTGGCGCACGTACTTCCTCCAAACCATTTTATCAGGCTGACCCTTACGGGATGGTCTTCGTTCCACAAGGAAGCTTCGTAATGGGTGCCGGTGATGAAGATATTGCTAAAAGCTACCTCGCAGAACCAAAAACTATTTCTGTTTCAGGATTCTTTATGGATGAAACAGAAATTACAAATAACGAATACCGTCAGTTTGTTAACTGGGTGCGCGACTCCATTGCAAGAACCATTCTGGGTAATGTAGATCCTGAAGATTTTCTTATCGAAGAGAACGAAAAAACAGGCGAAGTGTACGACCCTCCTTACTTAAACTGGAAAACCGATATTGACTGGAACAGCGAAGATCAGGATGTAAGAGATGCGCTGGATGAAATGTATCTACCCGAAAACGAACGTTTTTTCCGCCGTCGTGAAATTGATACCCGTAAATTAATGTACACCTATCAGTGGGTTGATTTGCATGCTGCAGCAAAAAAAGATTTTTCTGAACCAGGCGACTATCGTAACGCCGGACTGGCTAACCGTCCGCAAGGTCTGCGCGATCGCTCGGTATATGTTCGTAACGAAATGATTGGTGTTTATCCCGATACATTGGCGTGGATTTCCGATTATACCTATTCCTTTAATGACCCGATGACCGAAAAATATTTTTGGCATCCTGCCTACGACAACTATCCTGTAGTAGGTGTTAACTGGCGTCAGGCACGTGCCTTTTGTGTTTGGAGAACGCAACTGATCAACTCACACATAGGTCATAAAAAGGATAATGTTGAATTGTCAGAGTTCCGTCTTCCTTCCGAGGCTGAATGGGAATGGGCTGCCCGCGGAGGGTATCAGCTTAATCCCTATCCATGGGGAGGTCCTTATACGGTAAACGAAAAAGGTTGTTTCCTCGCGAACTTCAAACCTCGCCGGGGTAACTACATTGCCGATGGCGGTTTACGAACGGTTATCGTGGCACATTATCCTGCCAACGACTGGGGTTTGTACGATATGGCCGGAAACGTGGCTGAATGGACTAACTCTGCTTATGATCCTTCATCCTATAACTTTACCTGGGACATGAATCCTAACTATACCTTTAATGCCAAAGAAGACGATCCTCCTGCCATGAAACGTAAAGTAATTCGCGGTGGTTCGTGGAAAGATATTAAATATTACCTACAGGTTACTACTCGTGCTTACGAGTATCAGGATACTGCCAAAGCATACATCGGCTTTAGATGTATTCAACCTTATTTGGGAAGAAACAAAGGCGATAACCCGAGTAAGGCGTCACGCGTTTATCATTAACAAAGAATTTTTAATCATTAATTTTTAAATAAAATAACAAATTAATCATGGGCTTATTTGATTTTACACACACAAGAGTTTACAGAAATATTATGGCTAAGATATATGGTTTTGGTGCGTCTATTGTATTGGTAGGAGCACTTTTTAAAATCATCCACTTACCGGGAGCAAACGAAATGTTAACAGTAGGTTTATTAACTGAGGCCGTAATCTTTTTCTTCTCTGCTTTTGAGCCAGCACACGTTGAGCCCGACTGGAGTTTGGTTTATCCTGAATTGGCAGGCATGTATCGTGACGATGTTGATGATAAAGTTTTAGAACAAAGAAAATCTCCTACCGAACGCTTGGATGAAATGTTTGAAAAAGGAAACATTAACGATGAGGTGCTCAGTAAGCTGGGTGAAGGATTAAACAAACTCTCCGAAACTGCTAATCAAATAGGTCAGGCCAATGAGGCTGTTTTTGCTACTCAGGAATTTGCCACCAGCTTAAAAGGAGCTTCCGAAACAGCCAACAAACTGAACGAGGTAATGGCGCAGGATTTAACTGCTGCCACCAGCTATTCGGAAACCGTTGCCAAGGTTGCTGAAAATGCCAACGAATTAATTAAAACCTTCGACGAGTCGAACACCACTACTGTTGAATTTTCAAATCAGGTACAGGAACTTAATAAACGCATGCGAAACCTTAACAAGGTTTATGGTAACATGCTTTCAGCCATGAATGTTAATGACTAACATTTAACAGGTAATTAGTTTTAAAATTAAAAAATTAAAAAATGGCTGGATATAAGGAAACGCCTCGGCAAAAAATGATTTCCATGATGTATTTGGTACTTTATGCCCTGTTGGCATTAAATGTATCAAAGGATGTGTTAAATGCTTTTCTTGTTGTGAACGAGAGTATGGAAAGTACTAACATGAGTCTTGAGAAAAAAGTAGATTACATTTACGATAAGTTTAAAACGCAGTACAATTTAAATCCTGAAAAAGTAGGATCTAAATATCAGGAGGCTGTTCAGGTTAAACAGGAAAGTCAAAAACTTTTACAATATCTTAACAATTTAAAATTTGATCTGGTTCAGAAATCTGAAATGGGAGTAGTTCAAAAAAATGCTAAAGAGGATTCTATCAAAATTAGAAACCTCTACTATAAGGACACTGTTATTAATGGAGTCCAGCAAAAGTTTCTGATGCTTGAGAAAGTTGCAACAAAAGATAAATATGATAATACCACTCATTTTATGATTGCTAATAATCAAAAGGGTGAAGCTTATAAGTTGAGTAAAAAGATAACGGAATATCGAAATTTTGTGTTGCAAAAAATGAATGAACCTCCTGATTCAAAAAAAATCGGGTTAGTTATTAAGCCGGGTAAAGTGTATCATGATGCAACAGGAACGAAGGAAGATTGGGAATATCATAATTTTAACCATACCATTTTAGCAGCTGATATTACGTTGATTAATAAAATTATTAACGAAGTTCAATCCGCTGAGTTTGATGCTGCCAATTATCTTTTTGCCTCAGTATCCGCTACCGATTATAAATTTGACCATGTTGAAGCTAAAGTAATTCCCAAAAACACTTATGTGCTTAAGAATAGGAAATATGAAGCAGAAGTGTTAGTGGCCGCTTACGATACCAAAACAAAACCCGACGTTTATTATGTTACAGGTGTAGATAAGTGGAAACCGGATTACAAAAAACGGGCAAAAAAGATTTCAGGTGTCGAAGGTACGGTAAAACTCGAATTTCCTGCCAACACCGAAGGTGAAAAAAAATATGCGGGAATTATCGAAATGATTGATCCCAAGACAAACCAAAAGGTTCAATATGAATTTAATAGTGCTTATATGGTAGCGCCACCATCGTTAACCGTATCGCCCCTAAAAATGAATGTGTTTTACATCGGCGTTAAAAACCCGGTTTCTATTTCGTCACCGGGACTGGCCAGGAATAAAGTAAATCCGGTTATATCAAAAGGAAAACTTTATAAAGATCCTAAAAATAAAAATCAGTGGATAGTGGAAGTACCCAAAGGTTTAAAGAAGGTTTCCGTTTCGGCTTCCGCTAAAATTGACGGTAAACCATACAATTTGGGTTCGGTTGACTTTAGAGTAAAACGTGTTCCCGATCCAACGGCCACCATTGCCGGTATGACGGGCGGTTCCATGGATAAAAACCAGCTGTTGGCTGCCGGTGCCATTATTCCTGAAATGAGAGGATTTGAGTTTGACCTTTACTTCAGGATTACATCCTACTCCTTTACAACGCTTATCAATGGCGACTTTTTTACCATTAAAGCCAAAGGAAATACCTTCTCGAAAGATATTATCAAAAGGATTAGAAGCGGGAAAAGAAAACAGAAGTTTTTCTTTGAGAACATCCAGGCTAAAGGTCCTGACGGAAGCAAAAGAAGTTTGAACCCCGTCAACCTTGAATTGAAATAATAAATTATTTGAAAGATATGAAAAAGTTTTTTGTTGCACTTGTTACTTTTACCATACTATTGGGAAGCGGTTTATTTGCGCAGATTGAGGACAACCAGCCGCTTGATCAGGTGTATGTTAACAAAGATGGTGAAAATTTAACACCGGCACCTTTACCAACGGTTCGTAAGGCTGATGTGATGTGGTCGAAAAGAATTTGGCGTGAAATTGACTTCCGTCAAAAATTCAACCAAAAACTCTATTACCCTATCGAAACCCAGCAAAACTGGAAATCGTTTACCGTTACTGTTTTGGATGCCGTTAAAGAGGGTGAAATTACGGCTTACGACATCAACAATACCGATGAGCTGCTGATTCCCATCACCTATAATGAGGTAATAGGAAGACAAATTGACACCAGTTATACAACCATGCGTCGTTCTTATCCGCCTTATGATGAATACGATACAGTTATTTACACCAACTTTGATCCGACCAAAATTATGCGTTTGCGAATTAAAGAAGACTGGTATTTTGATAAACAACGTTCGCAAATGATGGTTCGTATTTTAGATATGTGTCCGGTAATTATCAAGGAACGTAATGGTGAAGAAGGTACCGAACCACTCTTCTGGTTCTCTTATGCCGAAGCTCGCCCGGTGTTAGCAAACTCCTATGTTTTTAATGCCGCTAACTCGGCTATGCGTCTTTCGTTTGATGAAGTTTTTATCAAAAGACTTTTTGATAGCTACATCTATAAAGAGCAAAACGTGTTCGACCGCCGTATCTCGCAATACGCTACCGGTGTGGATGCCTTGCTCGAATCAAAACGAATTAAAGATGAAATGTTCGATTTTGAACAGTTTCTTTGGGAATATTAATCGTTCCATATAAAAAATAAAAAACTCTTCGTTAACGAAGAGTTTTTTTTTGCCCCGGTTTTTTACCTTTGTGCAAAATGAATAATCTACTCGAAACCAATATTACCTATTTAAAAGGGGTAGGCCCCAAGCGGGCTGAATTGCTAAAGAAGGAGCTGGATATTGTTACCTACGAAGACATGCTCAACTACTTTCCGTTTAGGTATGTGGATAAGAGCAAGTTTTATAAGGTAAGAGACATCACAACCGATACCATCTGGTTTCAGTTAAAGGGTAAAGTTTCTAATGTAACACCTGTGGGGGATAAGCGTACAAAATATATTACTGCCACTTTTTCTGATGATACAGGTTCCATCGGTCTGGTGTGGTTTAGAGGGTTGCAATGGGTGAAAAATCGTTTTGAATCCGGGAAAGAATATATTATTTTTGGGAAACCTTCAGTATTTAAAGCTCGGTTTAACTTTGTCCATCCCGAGGTGGAAGAGGTTGTGGAAGGGGAGCCATTGATACAGGGAAACCGCTTGGAAGGTATTTACCGCACTTCCGAAAAAATGAAAAATATGGGGCTTGGAACCCGCTCCATCGCTCGATTGATGAAATTACTGCTGGCGCAACTGTTGGAAGTAATTCCAGAAACACTTCCCGATTACCTGATTAAACATTACAAACTACTGTCGGCACGGGAGGCTATGATGAATATTCATTTTCCTCATTCCCCTGAAATGATTAAGAAAGCAGAGCTCCGCCTAAAGTTTGAGGAGTTGCTTTTTGTACAACTTCAAATGTTAATTGAAAAGATTAATATTCAGCGTAGTGTTAAAGGCCACATCTTTGGTATTATAGGCAGTTTTTTTAATGAGTTTTATCACCAACATCTCCCGTTTGAATTAACCAACGCGCAAAAGCGAGTAATTAAAGAGATACGTTTCGATATGAAATCGGGCAAGCAGATGAATCGGCTTTTACAAGGTGACGTGGGAAGCGGTAAAACTCTGGTAGCACTTATGTCGGTGCTTATTGCCATCGACAACGGTTATCAGGCAGCCATGATGGCACCCACCGAAATTTTAGCTACTCAGCATTTTCACTCCGTTACCAACATGCTTCGCGATATGAATGTGGAGATCGGTTTGTTAACCGGTTCAACCAAGAAAGCACAGCGGAAAGTAATTCACGAGCGCTTACAGGAGGGCAAGATGCAGCTGCTTCTCGGCACCCATGCACTCATTGAAGATGCTGTGGTATTCAAAAATCTTGGGTTGGTTATTATCGACGAGCAACATCGCTTTGGGGTAGCGCAGCGAGCCCGACTATGGAAAAAAAATACCTCCCCTCCGCATGTGCTGGTCATGACGGCGACTCCTATACCGCGAACCCTGGCCATGACGGTGTATGGTAATTTGGATGTCTCTGTCATCGATGAGCTGCCTCCCGGAAGAAAACCGGTTAAAACCCTCCAATTTTTCGATAATAATCGGCTAAAGGTTATTGGCTTTATGCGTGATCAGATTAAGAAGGGCAGACAAATTTACGTTGTCTATCCGCTTATCAACGAATCGGAAACCCTCGATTTAAAAAATTTGATGGATGGCTTTGAACAAATACAACGTGATTTTCCCTTGCCCGATTATCAGGTGAGCGTAGTGCATGGACGGCTTAAGCCAGAGGATAAAGAGTACGAAATGAAACGTTTTGTGGAGGGTAAAACTGATATTATGATATCAACTACTGTGATTGAGGTGGGGGTTGATGTACCCAACGCATCGGTGATGATTATTGAAAATGCCGAACGATTTGGGCTTTCACAGTTGCATCAGCTTCGAGGCAGGGTAGGGCGTGGCACTGAACAATCATACTGTATTTTAATGTCGGGACACAAGCTTTCCAACGAGGGTAGAAAGCGGTTGGAGATCATGGTTAAAACCAACGATGGCTTTGAAATTGCCGAAGCAGACCTTAAGTTGCGCGGCCCCGGTGATATGCAGGGAACACGCCAGTCGGGGATGATAGAATTTAAAATTGTCAACCTTGCCAAAGATGGTCTCCTGGTGGGAAAAACTCGCTCCGTTGCTGAAAAAATTCTTGACAAAGATTCAATGCTTGAGCTTCCCGAAAACAAGAGACTCAAAGCTTACCTGGCAAAAATTTCAAAGCGCAAAGCCATCTGGAGCCGGATATCATAGATATCATTGATTTAGCTCACGGTTTGCAACCGTGAGCTCTCACACAAATAAAATAATACCAAAAGCTCCTCATCTAATTGCACAAATTATCCGAATTATTAAGTTTAGTTTTCTGCAAAGCAAAAATCTCAACTCGATTAATTGGTAAAATTCGATGATAAAAATAGTTGGATGAATAATGGAATGTTATAATGTTTTGAAATTTGAACAATATATCTTGTTTCAAATGATAAATAATTAAATTTGCCCTCTATTTTGCAGGTTGAATAATAAAAGCGCCCGAATCGAGTTATATCAAAAAAGTCAGAAAGCATTGATTGGCAGGAAAACATACACCTTACTAGTTACCTTATCATTATTGTTGTTAACGGGCATCACGCTTAACAGTTGCTCTACTAAAAAGAATACCTGGACACGGCGAGCCTATCATAACGTTACGTGTCATTACAACGTGTATTGGAACGGGTTGATGAGTCTCGAAGAGGGAAAAGTGCTACAACATGAAAAGATAAAAGACAATTACAAAACCATTTTGCGGGTCTATAACTATGGCACCAAAGCCGATGCAAAATCCCTTTTCCCCAAAATGGATCGTGCCATCGAAAAATCCTCCATCGCCATTCAAAAGCATTCTATGTATTTTGGCGGAAAAGAGCAGGTGAAATGGGTAGCCCAAAGCTATCTGATGATGGGTATTGCTCACTTTTATAAACAGGATTACATTCCGGCTCGACGGGTTTTCGATTATGTGTACAACGAGTACAAAGACAAACCCATTCGGTTTGAAGGGTTGTTGTGGCTGGCTAAAACGTATATTCAAATGAATCGACCTGCCAAAGCAGAAGCCACGCTCAACCTACTTACTTCAAAAATGGATGCAGACGATTTTCCTAATAAGGTTTACAACGAGTTGCCACTGGTGGAAGCCGATTTTTATCTGTCACACGAAAATTATGCCGCCGCCTATCCCTATTTGGAACGTGCGCTGGAGATTAATAAAGATAGATTTCTTACCAATCGGGTACTTTTTATTCTGGGACAAATTAATCAAAAAGAGGGGGATTTTGAACGGGCTACCCGTTACTATAGTCAGTTAATCAAGAGAAATCCCGATTACGAACTGGCGTTCAATGCTCGTCTTAATTTGGCACAGTCGTATGATTCAAAAACAGGAAATAGCAAAGCCATTACGCGCTTGTTGATGAAGATGACCAAGGAGTCTAAAAACCAGGAATTTCTTGATCAAATTTACTATGCCTTGGCCGATGTAGCTTTGAAAGATAACAATGATACGCTGGCCATTAGTTACCTGCGTAAATCGGTAGCGAGTAGCGTTAACAATAATTATCAGAAAACCATTTCTTCGCTAAAAGTTGCTGACCTCTATTTTGAAGAGACAGAATACAAGTTTGCCAAACTCTATTACGATACAGCTATGATGGCATTACCGGCTGATTTTCCCAACTACTTTCAAATTAAAGAGCGAGCAGAGATTCTTACCAATATTGTTACCGAGCATCAAACTATTAAAGAGCAGGATAGCTTGCAAACATTGGCCAGAATGAATCCTGATGAGCGAAATGCCATTATTGACGCGGCGATTGAAAAATACAAAATAGCAGAAGAGGAACGGATAAAACGCGAAGAGGAAGAAAAGAATGCCAAAGAGGCCGAACAGGTTGCCATGAAAAACGGAATGCCATCGGGCTTTGGCGGACAAGGGGGACGGGGTGGCCCGGGAGGTCCCCCATCGTTGGGAGCCGGCAACGGGAAATGGTATTTTTATAACCCGCAGGCATTAAGTAAAGGGTACAGCGAGTTTGTTCGCAAGTGGGGCAAACGCCAGCTAACCGATAACTGGCGACTCAGCGATAAGCGCCAGATGATGCTTACTGATGATGATTTACAGGGCGAAACAGTACGAACTGACAGCACCGTATCAGATACTGCCAACGCCAAGGCTTCTTCGGCAGCCACCCCCATGGACAGGGTTTTTTATTTAAACGGGTTACCCAAAACCGAGGATGATTTTCAGGCCTCTGACAGGATGATTTTGGAAGCATACCACAAGCTGGGAACGCTTTACAAGGAGTCGCTTCACGATACTGCGAGTGCCATCACCGTTTACAATGAAATGTTTAATCGGTTTCCCGAAAACCAGTACGAGTTGGAGTCGTGGTTTGCACTTTATCAGCTCTATTCGGGTAAAGGAGAGGTTTCGGAAGTGGCGAAATACAAAAACCTGATTTTAACAAAGTATCCTGATAGCGATTACGCGAAAGTAATTGTTGACCCCGATTATTTTGTGAAGCTCGCTGCTAAGAAAGGTCAAATTGTTAAACTGTACGCCCGAACCTACAAAGCATTTGAGCGAGAACAATATTTCAGGGTGCTCAGCTTTGCCAATAAGGCAATAGAAGAATATCCCGATAACAAATCGCTAATGCCCAGATTTTTGTACTTACGTGCCATCGCCTTGGGCAAAGCCACCACGGTGGATTCGATGTACACCGAAATGAAAGCATTGGTGGCTGCCTACCCGCAAAGCGGGGTAGCACCTCAGGCAAAGCAAATTTTAAAAACGCTAAGAGCCGAATATGGTTTCGATGGAGGCGCACCGGGTGAGGGTAGCAACAAGGCTAAAAAAATTACCAAATATAAACTTACCAAAAAAATTCCGTTTTTCGTAATAGTGGCAGTAAATGGCGATAAAGTAAAAATTAATCCCTTAAAAGTTCGTATCTCCGACTTCGATAAAAAATATTTCAGATTGCGGAAGTTGAGGATAAAAAGTCTGCAACTCGACAATCAGCGGGTACTTATTACCATTGGCAATTTCACCAACAAGAACGATGCGGCCAATTATTACCGTGCCATTAAAAACGATGAGTATGTACTGTCGGGTCTTAACAAAGACGATTATAAAATTTTCCCTATCTCCACCAAAAACTATCCGATCATGTATCGCGATAAGGATGTAAAAGGATACATGGAGTTTATGAAAGAAAATTACGATTTCAACTAGCTTACTATTAATGGCTAAACCAATAAAATTAAAATTAATTGTTTCCTCACCCTGAAGAACGGGGCAATAATTATTTTGCCCACTTTCTTACGCTTACCAATGGAATGGGTTACTAAATGATATTAGCCTTTCATTCAATATAAAATCTTTCACTTCAACTTAAAAGCAGTATATTTGTTTCATATAGAAACAAAAAGCCATCCCATGCCGGCGCAAAAAGAAAGTCCGTTAAAGTTTTATGCCAAATACTCATCATTGGCAATTCAGATGGGTGTCATCATTGTGGCAGGAGCTTTTGGTGGTAAAGAGATCGATAAATATACTGGATGGAAATTTCCGGTGTTCACCCTGGTACTTACCATACTGGGCGTGGTTGGCGGGGTACTATACGGCATGCGTGAATTGTTCAGATACAACAAAAACGATAACACAAAAAAGAAAGAAAATGGAAACGACCTTTAAAAAGCTGGCGATACAATTTACCTCCTTTGTACTATTGCTCGTGGCAGCAACCTTGTTGTTGGAGTACCTGGTGCCGGCGCTTAAGGTTACCATTCATTGGCCGGTTATTTTGTTGGTAATGTATCTGCTTACCCTGGGAATTTTGTACTTGTTGGTAAGTTCCTTAAAGGCGAGAATGGTGAAATTCGTGAACACCTACCTGCTTGTCAGTTTCAGCAAGATGATGTTGTATGCCGTGTTGCTGTTTGTTTATGCCTGGCTTAATCCCGACGATGCCGTTTCGTTTATCTTAACGTTTCTTGTTTATTATCTGGCACTTTTAATTTACGAGGTTGCTGTTTTAGTTCGGTTGAAAGAGCCTGAAAAGTAGCGGTGCAAACGATTGTAAAAAAAGTTTCTAATATTTCATCCGCTTTCATTTATTTTTATACTTTTAACGTTTCTTAACGGTAAAAGGTTTATGGTTTATCAGGGATCGTTTCAGGATATATTTTTAGTGCTTGCAGGGCTTGCCTGGGTAGGTTATTCCGCCTACCGTTCAAACAAAAAAAAGACGCAATCTTCTGCAACTTCTTCTCCTAAAAGCACCGCTAAAAAAGGCAGTATTTTTGAAGAGTTACTGGAACAGTACACGCAGGGTGTGGCCGTGCAACCGGAAGAGGACTTTACTTTAAAAAATGATGCTGACGTTGCAACCAAGCTAAGGCAAACAGAGTCATCTGTCGAAGTAGTTGAACAGTTTACCGATGATGATATTTATGAGAAGAACGAAAGTGAACAAGAGTTAGCTGACGAGTCGGCATTGGATGAAATTGAAATCCATACCAAGGGTAACGGTGTCTATAATTTGAGCAAGCGGCTTAATAACAGAACGTTTAATTTGAAAAGAGCATTTATTTATTCTGAGATTTTAAATAAGAAATATAGTTAATTTTTAATGGTTAAAAATAGGTTAATTTAATAGCTGATTTGTTAATTAGTTTTAATTTTACCGACTCTTATTAATAATACAGTAGTCTATCATTATGGATATAAAATTGCGGATATGATCAGAAATTTACTCCTTACATTTGGTTTGTTTCTTTCCACCAGTATTATGTTGTTTGCTCAGCAGGGTGCTCTAAAAGGAAAAGCGATTGATAAAACAACCAAAGAACCTATTCCATTTGCCAATATTGTATTGGAAAACAACGGAACGATGATTGGGGGTGCCACCTCCGACTTTGATGGTAATTATCAAATTAAACCTATTCCTCCGGGAAAATACAGTTTAAAAGCTACTTACATCGGATATAAAACAGTTATCGTAAATGGGATGGCTATTTCGGCTGATAAAACCCGTTTTTACGACATCGAGATGACGCCGACTTCGGAAACACTGGAGGAGGTAGAAATTGTGGATTACACCGTCCCGTTAATCTCGAAGGACGAAACCTCCAGTGGTGCTTCGGTAACCTCGGAAGAGATTTCGAAAATGCCGAATCGTAGTGCCAATGCCGTGGCCACCACGGTGGGTGGTGTGTTTTCGAAAGACGGTGAGCGTGGTAGTGTTCGTGGTGCTCGTTCAAACGCCACGGCCATGTACATCGATGGAATCAGGGTTATTGGTAACTCTACGGTTCCACAATCGGCCATCGAGCAGGTTGACGTAATCTTGGGTGGTACACCGGCTCAGTATGGTGATGCTACTTCCGGGGTAATTAACGTTACCACCAAAGGAGCTTCCCGTAAATTTGGAGCAGGTCTCGAAATGGAGACATCACAGTTTTTAGATGCCTTCGGCTACAACCGTTTAGGATTTAACGTGATGGGTCCATTAATCAAAGGAAAAAATAAAAATGGTACGGCTCTGTTAGGATTCTTTCTTGCCGGTGATGGCTCCTATCGTGAGGATGGTGCTATTTCTGCTGTAGGACATTATTATGCCAAAGACGATGTGCTGGCAAACCTCGAGCAAAATCCGTTAAGACCATCAGGTAGCGGAACCGGTACCTTTATCAATGGTAACTTTCTGCGCAATGACGACCTTCAAAAATTAAATTATTCAAAAAACACATCTAATTGGAATATTAACCTGCTTGGTAATGTGAGTGTTCGAACTACTGATAATATTACCCTTACATTTGGCGGTGCTTATAACCGGTCGCATAGGAATGCCTTTCGCTCATCGCGAGGTCCGGATCCTTCACTTCTTAATTATGCTAAAAATGGTGTTTTTAACGATGAAACCATACGTGGCTATGTACGGTTTACCCAGCGTTTTCCTTCGGGAAGTGATAGCAAGTCGTTGCTGAGAAACGTGCTTTACACTGTTCAGGCCGATTACACCAAAGTACGGGGTGAACATGGTGACCCAAACCATTGGGATGATATTTTTAAATACGGTTACCTTGGTAAATTCAGCACCTTTAAAGCCCCTACTTACGAGCTTGGCGGCGACACGGTAAACGGTGTTTATTACGATAATGTTCAGCTCCTGAACCAATGGGATAATGATACTTTGACCACATGGACGCCTGAAGATTACAACCCGCTTGTTGCACAATATACCACGAGCTATTATAATACTTATGCCGGTTATTCTGAAGGTCATTACGATAATACCGACAACATTTTGTTAGGAGGTGGTTTGCTAAACGGAAACCAGCCGGGTTCGGTGTATGGTTTGTATCAGTCACCGGGAACCAATCAGGTTGGCTATGGAAAATATGACAAC